>ENA-OQJN01000135-OQJN01000135.1-human-gut-metagenome-genome-assembly--contig:-NODE-135-length-37068-cov-3.515633_pt1 | contig 37068 bp, 37 predicted proteins | sample MGYA00242610_ERZ504777 | MGnify/ENA primary metagenome ERZ504777 (study PRJEB26092, sample SAMD00036350) | human gut metagenome | host: Homo sapiens | study: EMG produced TPA metagenomics assembly of... | reverse complement strand
CCGCAACGTTAAGACATTATGTCCGTGAAGCACAAAGAGGCGATGAGACCGCTGTTGAAATCCTTTTTGACCAGTTTAGGCCTTTATTTAGAAAACATCTGGGACAATATGCTCGTCACTATCGATATTCTGAAGATCTTCAATCATCGATACACAGTGCGGCCTTTCTTTGCATCATGGACTTTGACTTGAAAAAGCCGGGAACGGTGCAGCAAGCCATGCAAATGAGCATTCATAATTTTCTAGAACGGGAATCATATCATATGGAAAAAATATAATTCAAACATACAAAAAAACGTGGAAGACGAAAACGGTGGCTTAACCGATTTGCCGGAAGGCTGTATGGCACCGATTGCGCAATGTCCGGAGCATCAATACAATGCGGCTGAGCGCCAGGAGCAAGTGTGGGATGCCTTATATTCGTTGAGCGAAAAAGAACGAAACTGCATCATCTGGCATCATATGCACGGGCAACTCTTATCGAAAATAGCCAGAAAATATCACCTTAGTGAGGCGACTATCCGACGAATTGTCGGTGCGGGAATGGAACGATTAGCCCATATCATTGCGAAAAATCCGATATTGGCAGACTGAAAATATAGCGATTAAAATAATTGATCCTATCGATATATATTTTTTTTATAACAAAACAAGGCATGCGTAAAGACAACTCACGAGTGAGATTGTTTCTATGTGTGCCTTGTTTTTTTGACGAATAATTGGTGACGCGATAGAGGGATTTCTTTTAAGAAGATAAGTGACTCACATGACTGGTGATATCACAAAATGATGATTATTTAATCATAAACCATACAAATAGTTAACTGAATATAAAATATAATTAACTTAATGTGAATTAATAAACTGAAATATATACTTAATTCACGAAATATGATATAATTAGTTTACATGATGTGAAGAAAGGAGCGGCGACATGGGAGATTCTTTTGCAGAACGGCTTCGAAAACAACGAAAAGAAAATCATCTTACCCAGGCCGACTTGGCGGCAAAAATTGGTGTATCCAAAGCCGCCGTGGCCATGTGGGAAAAGGGTACCCGTATGCCTGATTCTGGCAGGCTCGTACGGATAGCGGATTTATTTGATAAACGCCTCGATTATATGATGGGGAGAACCGATGATGAATCTTCCTTAACGGATGAAGACACGAAACCACAAAAATGGGAGCTCGAGGATCAATTCGTAGCTATTATCAAGATGTACCTCTCGCTGGACAATTTTGGACGTTCTGCTATTGAGAATCTGGTACGGTCAGAATGTCTTCGTTGTCATAACCAGCAAACGATTAAAGATGCTTCGGATATAAAAATATCCTTGCAGATCCGATGATGATGAAACCTTCAGGGGCATCGTTAAAATAGAAAATACAGCTTTACATGAACGGAAGATAAAGATCACCTCCTATCGGAAGTGGAATTTTACAGCAAGAGAGGTAACGAGTAATGGGAAAACAATTGACTGAGGATGAAGTGCGCGATAAGGCACGGGATATTCTTGGCTTTACGGATAAAAAAGGTGTTCGAGCGGGTGTTGGTCAGCTTACGACATTCAATCAACTTGGGTTTACCGGTGTGGCCGATAAGCCCGACGGATGGTACCTGCCTGATAATCATGCAGATACGGCTGTTGTGCTTGAGACGAAATCCTCAAAGATTGCGCTTGGTGAAAAACAAGTGAACGAAGTTCTGAAGAACGTCAGAATCCTTGAGGAACAGTATAATCATGTCGTAGGCATTCTGTATAATGGTGACGATGTGCGCGTGTTTAAGGGGACTCAAGAATATGAGGGGGAAGGTACGAAAGAACTTCAAAATATTGAGTACTATGCGGCTCTGTTTACGGTTGACCACATCGACAAAGAATATATATACTCGCTAACAGCGAAAATTAACAACTGCCTTCATTTTGAATTTGGTATCAAAAATCTATATCACCGAATGATTTTTACTGCTTGCGCCCTTGTCGCGAGACGATATGATGCTCTGATGGTCAAGGGGATGGACTATCAGATGTTTACGAACGCCATTCAGTCCTCGCTGAATAAGGCCTTAATTCGGGATAAAAGTCAGAATCAGAAACTGGAATTACTTCTCGACGTGTTTTCTGAAATTCGTATGAATCTCAACGTCAATAGTGAAGATGAAAAAGCTCAACAGCATGTTAAAGATTTGATTGGGCAGTTCATCGATTGGGTAACTGCGATTTCCGATTGCCTTAATTCTGATGCATGGCGCGGTGAGGATGTCATGGGCATTTTCTTCAATGAGTTCAATCGCTACAAGAAGAAGTCCGAAGCTGGGCAGATTTTTACGCCCGAACATATAACGGATTTCATGTATCGGATTCTTGAAGTCAATAAGGACGACAAGGTACTGGACGCTACCTGCGGTTCAGGAGGCTTCTTAGTCAAGGCTATGGCCAACATGATCTTTGAGGCCGGCGGAGCACAAACCAACAAGGCGAAAAAAATCAAGCAATCTCAACTCTACGGCATCGAGTTTGACCGTGAAATTTATGCCCTTGCTTGTGCAAACATGCTAATTCACAAGGATGGCAAGACCAACCTTGAGCAGTTGGACGCAAGAACCGAAGAGGCCGGCAAATGGATTGCGAAACAAGGTATTACTAAAGTTTTGATGAATCCGCCATACGAGAAAAAGTACGGCTGCATGAAGATTGTCGAGAATGTATTGGACAATGTGCCTGAGCATACGATGTGCGCATTCATTATGCCGGACAAGAAGCTTGAAAAGACATCGAAGGGGCAAATAAAGCGAATTCTATCACATCACCGCTTAAAGAAGGTTATAAAACTGCCGGAAGACCTGTTCTTCAATGTCGGCGTCACGACCTCTATTTTCGTATTCGAGTCGGGAATTCCTCAAGAAGGAAAGGATTTGTTTGCTTGCTACATGGAATCGGACGGATTGGCAACGGTCAAGAACAAGGGACGTCATGACATCTATGGAAAATGGTCTGATATTGAGGATTATTGGGTGGATATCGTCGAGAAACAGTCCGGCGACGAGACGTGCCAATGGGTAAAGTCTGGCGAACACCTGTCCTATCAGGTCCCGCAAAAACCATTCGAGATATTCGAGGAAGACTTTAGGAAGACGGCAATGGATTATCTGATGTTCCAAAAAGGGATTGACGCCAAGGCCTTTGGCGATAAATTGCTAGAGACTGCTATGTATTCGAGTTGTATTAGTGAAGGTGATGGAGACGTAATGATAAGCCTGAAGAAGGTCGGTGATGACAGTGGCGAAGATTAATACGAGCAAATGGAAAAAGTTCGAGATTGGACATTTGTTTGAAATAGGTCGTCCTGTATCTCGCAGCCAAGCAGCATATGAAGAGGGGGATATCCCATTTGTGGCATCTGGAAACTTCAATAATGGAGTTGTGAAATATTGCGAGTCAAAAAATGGAGAAGTTCTTGATGAGAAAAATTGTATCACGGTCAGTCCTCTTGATGGTTCGGCTTTTTACCAATCGGTTGATTTTCTGGGGAGGGGTGGAGCCGGTTCTGCCATTCTTATACTTCGGAACAAACATATTAATGAGAGAAACGGTTTGTTTTTGTCAACAGCAATCCGATCTTCTTTGACAAAATACACTTACTCTGATCAATTAAATTCACAGACGATATCTTCTGAAACTATTAAACTCCCCGTCGATTCTCATGGAGATCCTGATTGGGACTACATGGCTTCCTTCATGGCGGACGTCATGAAGGAAGCTGAGGCTTGCCTTGAGCATCTGAGGCTTGTCGATAAGAAGAAGACGGTTGTTGATATATCGCAGTGGAAAGAGTTTGAAATTGGCAAATTGTTTCCTAAGATAATGAAGCCGCCTGTACTTCATGAAAGACAGGTTGTAGAGGATGCTGGTGGAATCCCTTATGTTGTAAGAACAAAATTTGATAATGGTATTAAGTACCGGGTTCAGCAAAACGATGAAATGAAGCCAAGTCCGGCAGGAGTTATTTCATTTGGAGCAGAGAATTCAGCTTTTTTTTATCAGCAAGAAAAGTTTGTATCCGGTCGTGATATTTATTACATAGATACAAGCGCTCTGAATGAAGGAGCTTGCCGGTTTTTGACTGCCTGTTTGCAACCAATAGCTCGCAAATATTCCTACAATTATGGATTATTCCCCGATTTATTAAGGTCTGAGAAAATTAAACTTCCTATTGATAGTGAAGGAAATCCTGATTGGGCCTACATGGATTCATATATGAAGGATGTCATGCAGGTTACAGAATCACACGTGGATGCCATGAGCAAAGCAATTCTTTAGGATGATTATTAAATGCAAGTGAAACGAAAATAAACGCAGAAAATATGAATACGCTTGTAAATAGCAAAATAAAACCGCAGAAAGCCATTGATACGACTTTCTGCGGTTTTATCGATATGGAAATATTCAAGATTTTTTGTGCATTATCAAGATTTTTAACTATGCAAATTCTTCCAGGCCTTCGGCACCGGGATGAGGAAGGCGAAAATGGAGCCGATGATGGCGCAGATCCAGAGGATTTGCAGGGCTGTTGTGAGGCCCCCACTGGTCGGCACCCCAGCCGACGAGGGGCGAGACGAGGCCGCCGATGGTCGTCGTTAAGCCTAAGGTGACGCCTGAGGCGAAGCCGACGTTTTTCCCGAGGTAGGTCTGTCCTAAGACGACGATGGGGCTGTAGGCAGCAAAGAGGGAGAAGGCGACGGGCAGGAGCAGGATGGTCGCCGTGACGATGTCAGTGCTGTTGACAAAGAAGAAGGTCGACGGGATCATGAGCAGCATGGCGCCGCGGAGGACGCGGATGAAGCCGAAGCGGTCGGCTAAGATGCCGCCGAGGAAGGTGATGACGACGCCCATGGAAAAGAGGATTGACAAGGCCAGGCTCCCTGTCGTCGGGGCGGCATGGAGGACGTTGATCCAAAAGAGGGGGATGAAGGCGTTGCAGACCGTAAAGCCGATGGAGCGGACGAAGATGACGACCGACAGGCGGCTGAAGGGACCCCATTCGTTTTCTTTGACTTCGCCGGGATGGGCTTTTTGTTCTTCTCGTTTTGCTTCTTGGACGAGAGACAGGATATGGGGCATGCGGTGATAGATGATGAGGGCCAGGATGGTATTGACGACGCCGAAGATGGCAAGACCTCGGATATCGAAGGCATAGGCGCAGGCACCGGCGACGATCGGTCCTACGGCAAAACCGGCGTTGCCGCCGACGGAAAAGGCTCCCAGGGCTTTTCCTTTTTGGTCACCGGCGATGTTGTTGACCATGCGGGCTGCTTCGGGATGGTAGATGGAGGAACCGAAGCCGCTGAACATGGAGAAGAGGAAGATGAGCCAGTAGTTTTGGGTAAAACCTAAGAGGGTCAGGCAGATCCCGCAGAGGATGGGTCCTAAGGGGACGAACCAGGGTTTTGAAATCTTATCGGAGTAATATCCGAAGATCGGCTGCGACACCGAGGATAAGAGCATGTTGGCAAATATGAGGGTCGCGCCGGCCTGGTAACTTAAGTTGCAGGTCGTGATGAAGTAGGGCAGGAGGGCCGGGATAGCGCCTTGTGCCCAGTCTACGGAAAAATGGCCCATGGTAAAGAGATAGACATAGGGACTTTGTTTTTTCATGAAGGTCTTCCTTTCGTTTTTTTTTCGATATTATTATAACATAGATTGTTTTCTTTTTTTTGACGGGATATAATAGAATATATTTATCGTTAAAGGAGTTGTTTGTATGGCATCGAAAGAAATGTACGCCCTCGGTTCGCAGGCTTCGGTCATCCGCGACCTCTTTGCCTATGGCCAGGAACAGGCAGCCGTCGTCGGCAAGGAAAACGTCTTTGATTTTAGTATTGGCAATCCGACCGTTCCGGCACCGGCTTGCGTTCGGCAGGCTATTGAAGATATCTTGCGTGAACGCGAATCAGCAGCTATTCACGGCTATACGGCAGCCGCCGGCGATGCACCGGTCCGCCAAGGCTTGGCCGATTTCATGAATAAAACCTACGGTGCCGATGTACGGGCCGATAATTTCTATATGACCTGCGGGGCAGCGGCTTCTTTGGTCATCAGCCTCAAGGCCATCGTTGAAGACCCTTCCGACGAAGTCATCTTGGTCGCTCCTTTCTTCCCGGAATACACGGTTTTCGTGCAGAATGCCGGTGCTAAATCGGTTATTTTGCCGCCTGATACGGAGCATTTCCAGATTTCTCTCGATGCCATGGAAAAGGCGATTACGCCGCACACGCGGGCCGTCATCGTCAATTCGCCCAATAATCCGTCAGGCGTCGTCTATTCGGCAGACACCTATGAAAAGTTGGCCGCTCTCCTTGAACGTAAATCGAAGGAAATCGGTCATCCGATCTATCTTATTTCTGACGAACCGTATCGCGAAATCATTTACGACGGCCTTCCGATTCTGTATGTCCCGAAGTTTTACCGCGACACCATCGTCTGCTATTCTTACAGTAAATCCCTGAGTCTTCCGGGTGAACGCATTGGCTACATCCTCGTTCCCGACTGCGTAACTGGGTCTAAAGAGGTATATACGGCGGTCTGCGGGGCCGGGCGTTTCATGGGCTTTGTCTGTGCGCCTCATCTTTTCCAGGACGTCATCTTGAAGTGCATGGGCCAGACCAGCGACGTCAATGTCTATGACCAGAACCGGAAACTATTATATAATGGTTTAAAAGAGATGGGCTATGACTGCGTCTATCCGAGCGGTGCTTTTACCTTTTCGTCAAATCGCCGGAACCGGATGCCAAGGCTTTTTCGGACAAGGCTAAAAAGCTCAATCTCCTCATCGTACCGGCTGACAGCTTCGGCTGCCCGGGCTACGTCCGTATTTCCTACTGCGTCGATCCCGACATGATCCGGCGGTCCTTTGCGGCATTCGAAAAACTTATGGCGCAGTATAAATAAAATGTAAAGGATTTGGAATAATTTTCTTGACACGTTCTGTATCTGTGGTATACTAAACAAGTCGTTAGGAAATGGGCCTATAGCTCAGCTGGTTAGAGCGCACGCCTGATAAGCGTGAGGTCGGTGGTTCGAGTCCACCTAGGCCCACCACACAGACCATCGTTTGGAATTATTCCGGAACGATGGTTTTTTTGAATCATGGGAAGGAGGGACTTAATGACTGAATGTGAACGGCAGCTCCAGGAAATGGCCTTGTCCATTCAGGAGGCAAGGCGGGAAGCCGGCTGCGATATAAAGAAAGCCGTGCCGGAACCGTCTCTCGATGCCATCCCCAACCTTGGCGGCGAAGCCCGGTCCGGTGACTGCCTGGTCAGTATGCTGGCCAGCGGCAGTAAAGGCAATTCGGCTTATATTCGCTGTGGTAAGACAAATATCCTCATCGATGCCGGTATCAGCTGCCGCCGTATTGAGCAGGGCCTCAAGCGTTACGGATGCAGCCTCGGCGACCTCGATGCCGTATTTATTACTCACGAACACTCGGACCACGTCGGCGGCATTACGACCCTTTTAAAGCGGACCGACATGCCGGTCTATACGACGGCTGAAACGTGGCAGGCCATGGGTCGCAAGACCGAGGGCTTTGATCATCGCTTCGTCCGCTTGACGCGGCGCGTGGCCTTGAAAGATATCGAAGTGACGCCTTTTGCCATCTCTCACGATGCAGCTCGGCCCGTCGGCTACAGCCTGCGTCACGGCGATGCTAAAATCACTTTGGCGACGGATTTGGGCTTTATTAGTCCAGATGTAGCGGCGGCGGCAGCCTATGCCGATATCCTCGTGTTAGAAGCCAATCACGATGAAGAAATGGTCCGAAAACGGCCCGTACCCCTATGCGCTCCAGCAGCGAATCTTAGGGCTTGGGGACATTTATCCAACAAGACGGCGGCGTCCTTCTTGGCGTCGCTTCCGACCAAGGGCCTCATGCGGGTCCTCTTGGCTCATCGCAGTGAGAAGAACAATACACCATCACTCGCGCTTCATACGATGCGCACGGTCCTCTCTCAGTACGGCCGTGTCGTCGGTCAAGATATTTTATTGCGGCTGGCCTGCCAGGACGGCAGCGTCCGCTTTCAGGAAAGGAGTAGTGACTAACTATGCAGCACAAACGAATCCTTACGGCCGTCGTTGCCGTAATCCTCATCGCCGGCGGTGTCTTTGGCGGCTTTAAGCTCCGCGATACCTTTTTTTCACCGACCGGGACCTACCAGGGGACGACGAACCAGCTTGAAGAACCTAAAAAGTCTGAATCCATTTCGAGTGCCCGCAATACGGCTGTCGTTCAGGCGGCTAAGAAAGTAAGCCCGGCTGTCGTCGGTATCACGACCAAGGTCTATAACCGCGACATGTTCAACCGTAAAGTCTTGGTTGGCGAAGGCGTCGGCTCCGGCGTCATCTTTGACAAGGCCGGTTACATCGTTACCAACAACCACGTCGTCGGCACGGCCAAGACGGTCATCGTTTCCTTAGCGGACGGTCAGAGTACGGAAGGTACCGTCGTCGGCCGCGATGCTAAGACGGACTTAGCCGTCGTAAAAATCAATATGGACAACCTGCCCGTTGCTGAATTTGGCGACAGCGACTCCCTGCAGGTCGGCGAACCGGCTATTGCTATCGGCAACCCCTTGGGCCTTGAATTCCAGGGAACGGTTACGGTCGGCGTCATCAGCTCCCTCAATCGTACTATCGGTGCTGAAGGCCAGAGCATGAAGCTCATTCAGACCGATGCGGCGATCAACCCCGGCAACTCCGGCGGTGCCCTGGTCGATGCGGATGGTAAGGTCATCGGCATCAACAGTGCCAAAATTTCTCAGGAAGGCGTCGAAGGCTTAGGCTTTGCCATCCCAATCAATGCGGCTCGTCCGATTTTACAGGACCTCATCACCAACGGCAAAGTCGTCCGCCCGTACCTCGGTCTCTACGGCCTTGACCAGCAGATGGCAGCTCGCTTCGGCATGCAGCTCAATGCCCAGGGTATCTACGTCTACCGCGTCGTTCCTGGTGGTCCTCTCGATCAGGCCGGACTCCAGCACGGTGACGTCATCGTTAAGTTAGACGGCACGGATGTCAAAGACTTTGCAAGCCTCCAGAGCGTCATGGATAAACTCAAAGTCGGTGACTCGGTCAGCATCGATTACACCCGTAACGGCATGAACCGCGAAGCGACGGTCGTCCTCCAGGAAAGCCCGCAGACCGATTCGTCTGACGACGACCAGAGTAACTGATGAAGTACCATCTTATCACTATCGGTAAAATTAAGGAGAAATACCTGACGGCCGGCATCGATGAGTTTTTGAAGCGCCTTCGGCCTTACGGTGAGGTCACGGTAACCGTCCTGCCCGAAGAAAAGATGCCCGACAACCCATCGCCGGCCCAAAAGGCCCAGGTCCTCGACAAAGAAGGGGAAAAGATGCTGCGCCACGTCCATGAAGGATCGCACCTCATGGCTCTCGACGTAGGCGGAAAACTCGTCTCGTCGGAAGAACTGGCGGCGTCCTTTTCGGACCTTGCCCTCTACGGCTGCAGTGAAATCTCCTTCATCATTGGCGGACCCTTCGGCCTCAGCGACATCGTTCGCAGAAAAGCCGATAAATGCATCTCCTTTGGCCGCATTACCCTGACCCATCAGATGATACGCCTGATCCTGATCGAGCAGATCTACCGGGCTATTAAAATCTCCCGGCACGAACCGTATCACCTGTAAAAGCTTCTGAAAGTCAAACATCCCTCACTACCGTAATGGACAGTGAGGGATGTTTTTTATGTAAAACCCTTGCAGATAATATCTGATAAATGCAAACAAAAACATGATGAAAAGCGTCTTCCATGAAGACAGACAATGGTCGTTAAATCTCCATAGGATGCGGAAAGTGGATTGTACGAGAATGGATACGCCGAGTATCTGCGAAAGATACGTAAATTGATATTTTGACGGGATGATCCTGTTTCAAACACATTACCGGACAACTCATACGACTCCTCAAACTGTATATAATCTTCGGGATTCATCGCTTTTTCCCCAGCTCTGATGTCGCATCATTTCGACAGTCTCCGGGGCGTGGTTGTATGGTGACTTATAAAAATGAGCGCCCGTAGGAATACAAAGCTACCTATGAGCGCTCACCGATTATCAATGATTATTTTGCCAGTTCAATTCGTACCTCGTAACTGCCGCTCAAATTTTTAAGAACGGACAGTTCGCTATCTACTTTTCCGAGATTGACTTGATAACCGTAACTGTCGGAATTTTCCTCATTATCAAAGAGGATGGTGAACCAGTTGCCGTCCGTGGCAAAATCAATGTCACCGTTCAACCAACCGTTATGTTCGTCCTTCGGATCGTAAGGAAGCGCGTTACCCATAACGCCGCATACGTCAAATGAGTAACGGTTTACTCGTACTTTATAAGGCAGCATTTTAATCAAGGCTTTTGCTGCTTTGCTGTCATTCAACGTGGCGGGGACAAGGATGTCTCCAAAATAGATGTTTACCTTTGTGCCGTTTTCCAGCACCCTTGTTGCGATTTGTGGATTCTCTGTTTGAGATACCGCATTGTCTCTTGCATACTGCATTGTGTTTTTCCTTTCTCCATAAAATCCTTTAGTATTCCTTCCTTTTGCAACATGTTGTACCAGGGCGATTTGTTGACCTATTTCAGTAGTCTGTCAGGCCAAGGCACAGTACAAAAGAGAACCTATAATTTTTATTTCCTTCGCCTTTAGCGGCTTCTTCTAGGACGCGCTGAAGTCAGCATATGGGCTGCCTCCACATTATTTCAATGCGTCCTCAAAGAATTTCCGCAGCTTGTTAAAGGGAATTTTATCCATTCTATCATACAAGTCTACATGATCTGCTCCCGGTACAATTACCAGTTCCTTCGGCTCATTTGCCGCAGCATACACATCTTCAGAATAATAGCGGGAATGTGCGTTTTCGCCGGCAATCAACATGATTGGGCGGGGCGAAATTTCTTTGATATTCTCCATCAGTGAGAAATTAAAGAAGGAAAACGGGGTGGTCTGCGTCCAAGCCGCCGCCGAATTTATTGCGTTCTTATGGTAGCCGCGCTCTGTGCAGTAATAGTCGAAAAATGCCTTGGAAACGGGATCAATATCTTCCGGAAGAGTATCTGGAAATAACTTGCTGACTTTAACTACATTGCCGTTTTCATCAAATCCAAGCTCATGTGCGCCCACATCGAAAGAACCGTTCTCAGCATCAATCCAACGCTGTCTGCTTAAAAATTCTTTGATTTTTTGCCTGTCTTCTGCGGTGTAACTATCCTTGTAGCCTTTAGAAATGCTTCGGCACATATCATACATGGATGCCGTTGCTACCGCTTTAATTCTGGTGTCGGACGTAGCTGCCGTAATCGCCATGCCGGATAAGCCGCAGATTGCCATTGCGCCAATTCGCTCACGATTCACATAGGGAAGCAGCCCTACAAAATCTACAGCCGCACTGAAATCTTCCGTAAAGATTTCAGGGGAAGCCACATTTCGGACTTCTCCGCCACTCTCGCCGGTAAAGGACGGGTCAAAGGCAATCGACACAAAACCCATATTGGCAAACTCCTGTGCATATAGGCCGGAGGATTGTTCCTTGACGGCTCCGAACGGTCCGGATACGATAATTGCCGCGTTCTGTTTATCTTCATAGCCTTCCGGCAGATAAAGGTCACCACAAAGCTCAATACCGAATCGGTTCTTAAAAATGAACCTTCTCGCATTTGATTTTTGGGTAGATTTCAAAAACTTTTCCATTTATATTAGCCATAATGTTACCCTCCAATCAATACAGACCATTCTTTTTCAACCATGCTTCGATTTTTGCCTTTGCATCTGCACCGCCATCCTCGTAGAGATTCAGGCTGTCAAGCATTTCTGTCCCTTTGACAAGTTTTTGAATGTTGGAGACGGTATGGCCCAGACCGCCTCCTCCGTTGGTGCAGAACAATGCGATCTTTTTACCAGAGAAATCATTCTCCGAAAGGAATGTAGCGACCGATGGGGCAATCGTATTGAACCAGTTGGGAGTTCCCAACAAGATGGTGTCATAGGAAGCAAAATCGGAAACCTGCTCCGCCAATGCCGGGCGGTAATCTTCACGGGTTTCTTTGCGGGCCTGGCGTTCGGTAGTATCATAGTCGCTGGAATAGGCATCTAGAGGCCGGATTTCAAAGAGTGTTCCTCCGGTCAGATCCTGGATTTGCTGGGCAATGCCCTTGGTGTGTCCTGTGTAGGAAAAATATGCAATCAAAGTGTTCATAAATAGTCCTCCTGTTATTTTGAATTTAATTTATTTGTTATCGCTTAAAAGCGTTGATTTGATTGAATACCGAAGACGCTGCGCCTGATGCCGTGAGCTGTTTGCTCATGTGATCATAGGGACGGTTTATTCTCATGGATTTTCCCTTGAAAATGTTCATCTCGGTATTTCTGTTTCTCAAGCTTGCTGAGCTTGACACTACCAAAAATTAGATTGGCAGGATTGTCGAACATTGACATTCATGTTCATGGCGAATGTTTTTTGAAATAGTTATATCTGTTATTTTTTCATTGTGTAGACCAGATAATCAAGGCAGTCAATCATGTGTTGGTTAGTATGAACCTGATCCAAGAGTACCGCTCTGTGCAATGCAAGTAGTCGGTATTGCTCCTGCCGCCGGCCTGCCTTTTGCAATTCCATATATTTTTGGATTGTAGCCTCATCGAAGCCTGCGTCTTTCAGATTACGAAGAAGCCTTGTTCTCTCTGGTATTTCGTTCACTTCAGCACCTCCTTCATGCTTTAATTGTAGTTGCAAAACCTAGAAATAGCAAATAGTTAAATTAAAAACCGTGATTTGCTTTACGGGCATATCATGAACGAGTATAATATGAATGTAAGGAGGGGTATTATGGAAATTAGAGTGCTTCGCTATTTTCTGGCAATTGCCAGGGAGGGCAGTATCACAAATGCTGCTAATTTTCTTCATGTAACACAACCCACGCTTTCCCGGCAAATACGCGATTTGGAAGAAGAATTAGGGCAAAAATTTTTTACGCGCGGCAGCCACAACATGACTTTGACGGCTGAGGGAATGATATTGAGGAAACGGGCCGAAGAAATCATTTCAATGGTTGATAAAACGGAGGCGGAATTTTCCTCTATGGAAAACCTGGTTGGCGGTGATATTTATATCGGTGGCGGCGAAACAGACGCGATTAAATTGATAGCGAAAATAGCAAAAGAGCTTCGGGCTAGCTATCCAGACATTCATTACCATCTATATAGTGGAAATTCAGAAGATGTAACCGATCGTCTTGATAAGGGCCTGTTGGATTTTGGAATCTTAATCCAACCTGCGGATATTTCAAAGTATGACTACATTAATATTCCGGCAAAAGATACATGGGGTGTTGTCATGAGGAAGGACAGTCCTCTTGCCAGCAAAGAAGCAATCCGAAAAGAAGATTTACTGAATGTCCCGCTGATCTGTTCCAGGCAGGTAATTTCCGGGGAACGACGCGGAAATGAATTTGCGGAATGGTTTGGTAAAGAGTTTGACCAGTTGGATATAGTGACTACCTTTAATCTGGTTTATAATGCTGCTATTATGGTTGAAGCCGGAATCGGTTATGCCGTGACCATTGATAAAATAGCGAATACCGCTGAAAGCAGCAACCTTTGTTTCAGGCCATTAGAACCGAGATTAGATTCCGGATTAAATATTATCTGGAAGAAATATCAGGTATTCTCATCAGCGGCAAGGTTATTTTTAGAGCAGCTAAGGGAGACGTTTGCAGAGGCTTAGTCACGACTGTCAATATCGTGTCTTTGGGCTATTAAAATCTCCCGGTACGAACCGTATCACCTGTAAAAGCTTCTGAAAGTCAAACATCCCTCACGACCGTAATGGGCAGTGAGGGATGTTTTTGCGTTAAAAATCGTTTCCTGTTTCTCAACTATGTGCATACGAATGGGACTCACATAGAGCCTATTGAAAAAAATTCTTCGCGACAACAAAAGTATAGAGTGACTAAACCATAGCTCCATGCTGAGTGGTTGTTGCAATTTTTGCAACAACCACTTTTTTCTTTGAATATGGAAAAAGATAAAAAATAAGGGACATGTCGTAACATGTCCCATCCAAAACCATATATAATATGATTTTCAAGTTAGTTATAGTATAAGATAGGACGAGTTAGTTGTCAATAGGTGGGAAAAAATATTGAACAAGTTTTAGCGTAAAGATGTAAGCGTGCTTGATATAATCATTTTTTGAAAAGTATTCGGGATGCTCTGTCATTCTCCGGCAAAATAAATCGTATAATTCTCTACGTCGCTTCTTTTGCAACCCTTCGCTTTTCACAAAGTTATGATACCAATACAATAAAACTGCAAAGTCATGTATAGGGATAATTTGCAAATAATTTTTTCTGGATGAACGCCGAATAGTAGGTATTTGAGAGACAATATTACTGATATCGTTTATAGTTCGCTTAGGGGGAGCTGTCTCTTTATTTTCTGATAATCTTAATTTGTAAATTAAACAATTGCTATGAGCGGCAGCGTTACGCATATTTCTTATGGGATTTAATAAGCTACGTTTTGGTAGCTTTCGCTTTGGGTATAGCTCTGTATATTTTTTATATAAATTACATAACTCACCAAAACTAATCAGTTCAAAGAGAGCCCATACAGGAAAACTAAGATTATCACGATGTTTTTCAATCAAGTCATGCGCATAACTTGATTGAGATTGATTTAAAATTTTTTGACGACAACGGTAATTTTTATCAAATTCTTTGATAATCGTGTAGCCGTTTTCATCTGAATTTTGCTCAATATCACGTAACAGCATAACTTTAATCTGATGTTCTATATCAAGGCTCATTTGTAAAATTAAATAACGTAAATGCATATCAATAATCGATAATTCTTTAAGATATGCAAAGTCTAAATTTTCATATTTTCCTGAGTTGGTCCCTCGTTGATATTTAACATAATTTCCCCTATATGAAGCAAGTTTAAAATAATAATTATGTTCTTGGAGAAAATGTTTGGCATCGTCTTCGTTGACAATGCTAAATGTGATTCCTTTATCTTTCATATGCTGAATGAGCTCATCAACGGATAGTTTCTTTTTTCGACATAAAATAGAATTAATAACCGATTGGTCTTCTTTAGAAAGTGATTGAAACTTATTCCATAGATTATCTGCGGTTAAATTTATCATAAACTACTCCTCGCAAATCGAAAGTACTTCCTGTCATATTAGGCTTAGTCGCATCGGCACGGCTCATGATCAATTCAGCCGCTGTCTGTCCAATTATACCATATATCAGCTTATTTTGCGTTTCGGCAAAGACGTGTTGAGTTGCTGTATATGTTTTGTCGTAATATTCTGACGGGGAAAATCACTCGCGGAGTTTTGGTAAATTTTCTTTTCACTGGCCCGAATATCGCGGATGTGGGCGAGAAGTTCATAGAAGTAGTCCGGTCGGCCATCTGGATTTTTTAAACGTTTATCATCTAAAATAAAGCCTTTTTGCAGGTATTCTTTTAACGTTGTATTGGCCTATCTGCGAAATTGCGTGCTGCGGGGAGCGCGAATACGGAAACCGATAGCTAAAGTGGCTTCAAGATTAAAAATGTTTTTTGTAATTATTGATATCTTGTTCAGTTATAAAATAATATTTTACAACTGAACCCTTATCCAGCTCATATTCCTTATAGCATCGTAGTGAATGGTGGGGAATAATTTTTATTAAGGGGGTCAAAAAGGGGTCAAAGGCACCTGACTTTTGGAGGTCAAATAAAAATAGCCACCGCACAAATGCGATGGCTATCAGCTTTTTTTATGGTGGACCATCAGGGGATCGAACCCTGGACACCCTGATTAAGAGTCAGGTGCTCTGCCAGCTGAGCTAATGGTCCATGTCTTAAGTTGTCGGTGCTGACCTCGTGAGCACATTTGTTATAATACACCAAATGTAAAATAATTGCAAGTCTTTTTTTTTCGTGAATTTTTCCGGAGGTTGCTGACACGTCGGTTGGGATGCGTAAAAAAGGGTGCAGGGCACGACGGCTGTATCAGAAAAATTTGTCCGTCGTCACGGCCTGGTAGCGTTATTCTGTAAGCGGGCTTAAAGGGTGTCTTGGCGCAGGCAGGATAATTCATTTCTATATAGAACTATATAATTATCAATAGTAATGTGACGGACAGGCTTCGATATTCAATCATAAGACGGGCATGGGACACCTGACAGTCCTTGGCTTTGGTGTTGAAAGATGTTTGATTACCGTAGTATAAAGAGTATGAAAGGGTGACGTTGATGGCAATTTTGGATAATGAGGCAGGTTTATTCAGTCAGGCCAGTGAGAAATTGTATGAAGGTGCTTTTGACGAGGCGTTACGATTGTATGCCACATCCATGCACGATGAGGATGTGTATGGTTCTATGAAGGGCTATTGTGCCATGGGGATCACCTTTTACTTGAAAGGCGATATTCCCATGGCTATCAAGTGTTATACCGTTTGCAGTCGCTTTGCTGTCTTGCAGTTTCCCGAACTCTTGCAAGATTATCAGGCCATGCTGAAAGGGGATGCCGAGGCCAAAGAGCGCTTGCTTACCCGCTGTTTTTATTTGGCCGGCGATTGGGGCTGGAGTGCGTCTCGGGCGCGGATGGCTGAAAAGAATGAGTCCCCTGATGACGATCATGAACGACTGTATCGGGATCTTGTGATGGGAAGACGGGGTGAAGACTCGTTATCACAAGACGAGAAGCTCCAATATGGCCAACGTATGCTGGAGTGCCGGAAGATCGGCTACGACTTTATGTTTGACGATTTTCAAAAAATGATCGATGATCGGGAAAGTACAACGGCGGAAATGAAAGCCTGGATCGCTGAGATTTTTGAGGTCGTTAAAAAACTAGTCATTGCGGCCCATACGAGTGATTCCGACGATGAAGCGAAGGCGCCTGCCCCTTGAGGTCGTAGAAGGAAGGGGATGCAGCGTTTTCTGATTTGTGAGGTTGATTGTTGAGACGGAGAGGCATATGACGAAGGGCTGGAATCGTGGCAAGAAAATGGAGATGGCCGAAAAGGCCGTTAAGACCGTGGCCGGTGTATCTGTCGGGGCCGGGAAAGCCAGTGTTGATTTACTAAAAAAATACACGGGGCGTCTTGTATCGAAAGAAGGATTTTGAAGCCTTGCTGGCAGAGATTGAACAGCAGGCGGAAGCCTATGCCAAGGTGCAGGAGGCCTTGAAACGGGTGGAATTATCCGGTGAAACGCGAAAGACTTTATTCCTCGATTCACTGGGCCTTGCGACAGGCAGTCTCCTGAGCCGTTTCCTGGGCTGGCATGTGCCAAAAGATGTGCAGCAGGCCTATGAAATGGCTTATCCGCAAAAGGCGGCGGCCATGGATTTTAAAGAGGCTGTGCACCAATTGGATGATGACCAGCTTAGCGGATTTATCAGCGGCGTCAAGGGAAAACTCTTTGAAATCAAGTATACGGACTATCTAAACGACGGACGTCTGCCTCCCGGCTACCATGCAGAAATGGCTCAGTCGGCGACCGAGCCGGGGTGGGATATTGCCATTCGAGACGGCCAGGGGAATGTCGATGAGGTGCTGCAGCTCAAGGCGACGGAATCGGCCGAATACATCGGTCATGCCTTGGAACGATATCCCTACATCGATGTCGTATCGACGGAGGAAGTATATAGCGAAGTGACCATGGGCGACATGGCAGAACACGTCATCAACAGTGGCATATCGAACGAAGAACTGACGCAGTACGTCCAGGATACAGTCATGGCCGGCGCCGATGTGGGTCATGAAAGTTTCCTGCCATCCATCATTCCCTATGCCATTATCGCCTACTCTGTGGCTAAACAGAAGGAACTGTCGGATTACAAGAAAGGGAAAGAATTCGGTCGTCGCTCGCTGCTTTCCTATGTGTGCCATGTGCTGGGCATTACCGTCGGGGCTTTTACCCATACGTGGTGGCTCATTCCCGTGACGTCTGTCGGCCTTCGCATTGCCAATCATCACGGCGCTAAAAAGTACGAGGCCTATCAGGCCTTAGCTCGCTATGCCAAATATAATCGCCGCGTCCTTCACCGTTATACCAAGGAACCGCGGTGGCGCAGGATTCTGGGTGATTCGCTGTCGTTTTAGAAGCAGGCCTTGAATCAGGCAGGGCCACATCAACTTTATAATATACAATATCTTAAGTACATGGTGATCATCGTCTGCGTGATGGATTTATGGCGCCATGTACTTATTTTTTATTGTTTTTACGGATTCTTGATTTTGTCAATAAGGCGATTGTATAATAATAGTGGCAAATAATATCTGTTATTGATTTAATATATGGTGACTTAAGTGTGAAAGTGAGCGATGTGCATGATTAGTTATAATGGCAAAGGCGGCCTCGATACGCTGGCAGTCGGCCTCGATAAGAGGCTGCTCAAGCTGCGACAGCTGCCTCAGGATGACGTCGTCCTGATCCGGGCCTATGTAGAAAAACACCCGGAACTTTTACAGTATACGTCTCTCCACGTATTTCATTGCCTGTCGAACGGGGAGCCGAAAACGTATTTTCTCATCGGCCTGGAAGGCAAACCGGTCCGGTATTCGACGTATGAAGATTTTCGTATGGCTCAGCGCCTGATGGCAGCGGCCATGAAAGAAGGCGTCCGCGAACTGGCTATCATGGCCGATACGTTGGACATGGATATGGCGTCCCTTCTCGACGGGCTCTTGTACCGCAATTATGAATTTACTCATTATAAAAGCGATAAACACAGCCGTACTGTCGGCAGTATCAATATTCTGTCGCACAGCATGAGGCCGCAGGAATTTAATTCCATGTGCTATCGCTACACGTCGATGTATGAAGGCGTCTATGAAGCCCGCGATTTGATCAATATGCCGTCCAACGATTTGACGCCCAGAAAGTTTGCCGATATCGTAGCCGATACGCTGAAGGGCGACCACATTCTCATCGAATCGCTCAATAAATGGGCGCTGGAAAAACGGCATATGGGCGGTATCGTCGCCGTCGGTAAAGGCAGCATGAATCCGCCCCAACTGGTATCGATTGCCTACCAGGGCGACCCCAATAGTCGGGAAGTGCTGGGCATCGTCGGAAAAGGCGTCACCTATGACAGCGGCGGCCTGTCCTTAAAGAGCCATAAGGGCTTGGAATTTATGAAAGACGATATGGCCGGGGCGGCAGCTGCCGTCGGCGTCATTCGGGCCCTCATGCTCCTGCGCTATCCGGTCAATGTGCTGGCCGTCTTGCCCCTGGTGGAAAATATTCCTTCCGGCATGGCCTATCACGTCGACGATATTTTGACCATGTATAATGGAAAGACCGTTGAAGTCAAAAATACCGATGCCGAAGGGCGGCTGATTTTGGCCGATGCCTTGACCTATGCCCAGGAAAAAGGGGCGACGCGCCTCATCGACCTGGCGACCTTGACCGGAGCCTGTGTGACGGCACTGGGAACGGTCCGGACGGGCATGGTCGGCAACGACCAGGAATGGATGAACCGCTTCTTTAAAGTCGCGACGGAAGCCCATGAAAAGATTTGGCAGCTGCCGTCTGATGAAGAATATGAAAGCCTGCTCAAAAGCAGCGTAGCCGACATGAAGAACGTCGGCGGCCCGGAAGCAGGGGCGATTACGGCCGGTCTCTTCTTAAAGCAGTTTGTAAACGAGGGAACGCCGTGGATCCACCTCGACATCGCTGGTCCTGCTTTTCGGGAAAAGGCCGATGAAACGGGATTTATCGGCGCCACCGGCGTCGGCATTAAATCGATTCTGCACTTACTGCAGGGAGGTGTACAGTGATAGTCGATCTGCATATGCATACGACCTGCTCTGACGGTGTCTATACGCCGGAACAGTTAACCCAGATGGCCGTCGATGCCGGACTCGACGTCATCGCTATTTCGGACCACGATACGGTAGCTGCCTATGACGGAAGTCATAAGTTTGCTGCTGGTGTCCGCATCATTCCGGCCATTGAAATAAGCTCTGAATGCGACGGCGAAGATGTCCATATCTTAGGCTATGGCATCGATACGACGGACGAAGCCATGCTTTCCTACTGCCGTGAATTTAAGCAGCGGCGCTTCGACCGGGCCATGCAAATCGTCGACCGCTGCCTGGAAAACGGCTATGAAATCGACCGCAAGGTCGTCGAAGACATGGTCCATAAAGGCGGCACCGTCGGCCGTCCCCATATTGCCCGCATGCTCGTCGAAAAGGGGTATTTCCCCGATGTAAAGACGGTCTTCGATAAAGTCCTCTATCACGGCGGTCCGCTCTACGTGCCCTATACGCGCCGGACCATCGATGAATGTGTGGCCCTCATCCGAAAAGTAGGCGGCATCGCCGTCTTAGCCCATCCGGGACTGTTGAAACGGACACTGGATGAAGTCCTGACCCATGATTTCGACGGCGTGGAAGTCTATCATCCGAAGAACCGCGGCCGTTTCGAAGAATTTTGAAACTGGCCCAAGACCGCCATTGGTACATCAGCGGCGGCTCCGATTTTCATGGAACCATCGGCCGTTTCCCGGAAAAACTTGGTATCTTTACCGTTGATTCCGAAAAGGTCAGGCTTGTGTCTCACGCAACCTAATAAGGCAGGTGATACAGATGGAAGTTGTCGGTTTATTGGCGTCCAGCGGAACGGGGAAGAGCCATCGACGCCCTGGTCGTCGCTTACGATCATGAGATTCAGACGATCATCGATGACGGACTCCTCATCGATCACAACCGTATCGTCGCCGGCCGGTCGGCCAAGGATGAACGAACCGCCTGAAGGCCGTGCGCCGCGCCGTATTCAATAACCCGGACGATGCCGCTGCCATGAAGGCGGCCTTAGCCAAGGCGGCTCCTGAAAAACTGCTCATCCTGGGGACTTCGCGGCACATGATCCACCGTATCTGCGAGTCCCTCAATCTTCCCGAGCCGTCACGGTTCATCCGCATCGAAGACGTCTCAAGCTCATCAGAGATCGAAAAGGCTCAAAATATCCGCATTAAAGAAGGCAAGCACATCATCCCCGTGCCGACGATGGAGTTGAAACCCCATTTTCGCGGCTATCTTCTCGATTCGATCCGGTCTTTCTTTTACGATAACAACGGCAAGAAATTGTCGCCCTTTGAGCGTTCCGTCGTTCGTCCCGTCTTCAGTTATTATGGGAAGCTGACTTTTTCCAACGACGTCCTCGAAAGCCTGGTCCGCCATGCTCTGAGCCAGAGTGAAGGCGTGACCAAGATCAACCGACTGAAGGTGGCCATCAATTATAATTCGACGCGCAATGGCCTGGCAATCATCCTGTCGCTGACCATTGCCTACGGTCAGAATATTAAGAAACTCATGAGCCGTATCCGCCGCGATATTCAGCACGAAGTGGAATATACGACGGGCATGGCTGTCGAAATCCTCAAGATTACCGTGCGCGACATTTCGCCGCAGCCTTCGGAATTGCAAGAGGAATCATAAATTGTACGACCTGAAAGGGGCTGCCATTGGCGGCTCCTTTTTCTTGACAGTCTGAATCGGCGGACGGTATAATAAGGTGAAGCATGTGACTGACGGAAGTGGAGTTACCACGGGGAGCATGATTCATAACAGCCGACCGTCTGGGCGAAACGTTCCAGAAGTGTCGGTATTTTTTATTTTGGGTCATAATTCAGGAGGAATCACAATGAACGAACTGAAATTAAAATACGGCTGCAACCCTAACCAGTCGTCGTCCCGGGTCTATATGAAGGATGGCAGTGCCCTTCCTTTTACGGTCCTCTGCGGCCGTCCCGGCTATATTAATTTGCTCGACGCCTTAAACAGCTATCAGTTGGTCAAGGAACTGAAAGAAGCGACGGGCCTTCCGGCAGCGGCTTCCTTCAAGCACGTCAGCCCGGCCGGTGCCGCTGTGGCCTCGGATATGAGTGATACCCTGAAGAAAATATATTGGGTCGACGATCTGCCACTGTCGCCGTTGGCTACGGCCTATGCCTGCGCCCGCGGTGCCGACCGCATGAGTTCTTATGGCGATTTCGTAGCCCTCTCCGACGTTTGCGACGTCGAAACGGCAACCCTCTTGAAACGAGAAGTATCGGACGGCGTCATTGCTCCGGGATACAGCGATGAAGCCCTGGCTATTTTAAAGACCAAGAAGAAGGGCAATTACTGCGTCCTTCAAATCGATGCCGATTACAAACCTCAGCCTGTCGAATCGAAGGAAGTCTACGGCGTCACCTTTGAACAGGAACGGAATGAAGCCAAGATCACGGCCGATTTGCTGACGAAAATCCCGACGAAGAACAAGGATATTCCGGCGGCAGCTCAGCGCGACTTGATCATCGCCCTCATCACCTTGAAATACACCCAGTCCAATTCCGTCTGCTACGTAAAAGACGGCATGACCATCGGTGTCGGTGCCGGTCAACAGTCCCGCGTCCACTGCACGCGCCTGGCTGGCAATAAGGCCGATGTATGGTGGCTCCGTCAGACCCGAAAGTCCTGAGCCTGCCCTTCCGCGACGACGTCCGTCGTCCGAACCCGGGACAACGCCATCGACGTCTACATTTCCGATGATTATGAAGACGTATTGGCCGACGGCATCTGGCAGGATCTCTTTACGGAAAAACCGCAGCCCCTTACGCGGGAAGAAAAGAAGGCCTGGATTGCTCAGCTTCACGGCGTAGCCCTTGGCAGCGACGCCTTCTTCCCCTTTGGCGACAACATCGAACGGGCTCATCGCAGCGGCGTCGACTATATCGCCCAGGCCGGCGGCTCGATCCGCGACGACAATGTCATCGAAACGTGCGATAAATATGGAATTGCCATGGCCATGACCGGCCTGCGCCTGTTCCATCATTAAAAAACTAATTACGCTTGCGGCAGAAGTAAGATAGGGGGTGTTCGCAGGCTCGGAGGGCCCGTGGTGACGGTGAGGAATCGGCACCATGGGCCCTCGTTGTATGTAAAATTCTTGCTCGATGATGAGAAAGGGGCATCGGCTTTTCTTCAGATAATTTTTGCCAAGGTCCCTCTGTTGGCGATATAATGGACATATATTATATAGATACATAAGGAGGCATTCTATGGAACAATATAGATCGGTCTGTCCCTATGACTGTCCCGACGCCTGCGGTCTCGTGGTCAGTGTAGAAAACGGGCGCGTCATCTCCGTAAAGGGCGACGAAACCCATCCTTTCACGCAGGGGACCATGTGTCCCAAGATGGCGCACTATGAACGGACGGTCCATTCGCCGCGGCGGCTTATGACGCCGCTAAAGCGGACGGGTCCTAAGGGGAGGGGGGAATTTGAGCCCATTTCCTGGGATCAGGCTTTAAGGGAAATCGCAGCTTCGTGGAAAAAAATCATGGCCGAGAAGGGACCGGAAGCTATTTTACCTTATTCCTATGCTGGCACCATGGGCATCGTCCAGCACGACGCTCTGCACGGGTTATTTTACTACTTAGGGGCATCGGAACTCGATCGGACCATTTGCGCCCCGGCCAAAGGGCAGGGCTACAAAGACGTCATGGGAGGCACCTTGCCGACGGCGCCTCAGGAAGCGCAGCACAGCGACTGTATCTTCTTGTGGAGCATTCACATGATGGCCACCAACATCCACTTCAAACACGACGTCGATGCGGCTAGAGCTAACGGCGCTGCCATTTGGTGCATCGATACTTATCGAACCAAGACGGCGGACCTGGCCGATCACTTCGTAGCCATCCGTCCCGGCACCGACGGGGCTTTGGCCTTGGGGATGATGTACGTCCTGGTCCGTGACGGCTTGACCGATGAAGCTTTCCTTTCTGCCAACGTTCTTGGTTGGGAAGAAATGAAAGAAAAAGTCATTCCTCGCTGTACGCCGGAAGAAACGGAAAAGATTACCGGCGTCCCGCGTGCTGTCGTCGAAGAATTGGCCCATGCCTACGGTAAGGCCAGAGCGCCTTTCATCCGCCTGGGAAGCGGCCAGTCCCGCTACCGCAACGGAGCCATGACGTCGCGGCTCATCACTTGCCTGCCGGCCCTGGTCGGTGCCTGGGGAAAACGCGGCGGTGGAATTCTTACTTCGGCCGCAGCTTCTAAGGCTTATGACAAAGATATCGTTACTCGGCCGGACTGGAAAACAGAAGGGGACCCGCCTGGTCAATATGTGCTGCATTGGACAAGCCCTGACGGAAGACGACCGTATCAAGAGTCTCTTCGTCTATTCGTCAAATCCGGCCTGCACGGCACCGGACCAGAACGCCGTCCTCAAAGGGCTTTCGAGGGAAGACCTATTCACTGTCGTCCACGAACGCTTCATGACCGATACGGCCCGCTACGCCGACATCGTCCTGCCGGCGACGACGTCCCTTGAACACGATGACGCTTATTATTCGTATGGCAACTATACGATTCAGTGCGGCTATGCCCTCATCGATCCCATCGGCGAAAGCCGGTCCAACTGGCGTGTGGCCTGCGACCTGGCCAAGGCTCTCGGCATTACCGATCCCTTTTACGATCAGTCGGAACGGGATCTCGTCGATAAGCTCGTCGATTCAACGGTCAAATGGCCGCTGCCCGTCGATCAGGACTGTCTGCGGTCGGGACGCCCCACGGCCCTTCCCCTGCCGGAGGACTATCAGACTTCCTTTGCGACGCCGTCAGGCAAGATTGAAATCCGAAACGATGCGCTTACGCCGGCCCTTCCCGACTATATGCCCCTTGATCCCGATGAGGGGAAACTGGCCTTCGTCAACGGTGCCGATATGCGCATCCTCGACTCGTCCTTTAATGAACGGGATGAACTGACGGCCAGCCATACCATGGACCTCTTCGTTCATCCCGATGATGCCGACTTTTACGGTCTTTCTGACGGCGACAGCGTGACCCTTGCCAATAAAAGGGGACAGGCCGACTTTACCGTACGCGTTACTGACCGCACCGTACCGGGCCAGGTCGTCAGCGAAGGCGTGTGGTGGCGTGAACGGGTCAAAGGCGGCGGGGCCTCGGTCAATGTCCTGACCAGCCAGCGTTTGACCGATGAAGGGCGGGGCAGTACCTTTTATGACGTCCGCGTCAATCTGACAAGTAAAAATACTTGACAGAGTACACCGATTCCGGTATACTATCAAAGTACGCTGTTTGAAAGGCGGTGAAGCCATGCTTGAAGACGTAGTACGCATGGGACGGCTCCTCGATTTGTATGGGCCGTTATTGACGGAAAAGCAACAGACCTGTATGGCATTGTATTTCGATATGGACCTGTCCTTGAGTGAAGTCGGAGAAGAACTGCGGATTTCCCGCCAAGGCGCTTACGACATGCTCAAGCGTGCTTCCCAGCTGCTGGAAAGCTATGAACAGCGGCTTCGTTTGCTGGCCCGTTTCGATTCAATCCAGAACACAATTGATGAAGTCCAGGATTTGCTCGACCATCAGGGATACAGTGATATTGAAAGAGCAAAACAACTTTTACAGGAACTTTATTTATAAAAGGAGGCCTCCTCATGCCATTTGAAAGTCTGTCCGAACGATTCCAGGCGGCCTTTAAAAAGCTTCGCGGCAAAGGGAAGCTTTCTGAAGAGGATGTCAGTGAAGCGCTGAAAGAGATGCGCCGCGCTCTACTCGAAGCGGACGTCAACTTTGCCGTCACCAAAGACTTTATCAAGAAAGTCAAAGAAAAAGCCGTCGGTGAAGAAGTCTTCGGCAGCTTGAATGCGTCGCAGACGGTCATCAAAATCGTCCGCGATGAATTGACGGAACTCCTCGGCGGGACCCAGAGCCGCATTACCATTGCACCGAAACCGCCGACCATCATCATGCTGGTCGGTCTCCAAGGGGCTGGTAAGACGACGACGGCAGCCAAGCTCGCCAAAAAGTTGAAGTCTCAAGGCAAGAGCCCGCTCATGGTAGCAGCCGACGTCTATCGCCCGGCAGCTATCACTCAGTTGCAGGTCCTCGGCCAAGAACTGGATATGCCCGTTTACACCGAAGACGGCAGTAAAGATCCAGTAGCCATCGCCCAGCACGCCATTCCCTATGCGACCAGCCATTTGCGCGACGTCGTCATCATCGATACGGCCGGGCGGCTTCATATTAACGAAACCTTGATGGATGAATTGATTCATATTAAAGAAAACGTTCATCCTCATGAAATCCTTTTGGTCGTCGACGCCATGACCGGTCAGGATGCCGTTACGGCAGCCTCGGCCTTCGATAAAGCCCTCGGAATCGACGGCATGATCATGACCAAGCTCGACGGCGATGCTCGCGGCGGGGCCGCCTTGTCTATCAAGGCCGTCACGGGCAAACCCATCAAATTCATCGGTGTCAGTGAAAAGCTCGACGGCATCGAAGAATTTCATCCCAATCGCTACGCGTCGCGTATCCTCGATTTAGGCGACGTCGAAACGATCATCGAAAAAGCCCAGGCTGCTTTTGACGAAGAGTCTATGGAAAACATGAAGAAGACCATGAAAAGCGGGTCTTTCACCTTCGATGATTTCCTCTCCCAGCTTCAGATGATTAAGAAGATGGGCAACATGAGTAGTATCTTGGGCCTCATTCCCGGCATCGGGAAGTATAAGAAAGAACTCGACAAGGTCGACATGGACGGCAAAGAATTCAAGCGAATCGAAGCCATCATCACATCCATGACGGCTCAGGAACGGTCGAGTGCCAACCCGAAAATGCTGATTAAGGACAGCCGCAAGCGCCGCATCGCCAAGGGCAGCGGTACTCGTGTCCAAGACGTCAATCGCCTCATCAAGCAGTTCACCGAAATGCAGAAGATGATGAAACAGGCGAAGAAAGCACAAAAGAGTAAACGACGGGGTTTTATGCCGCGTCTGCCTTTTTAAATCGATTTCCCGACCTATCGTGGAAATAAGATATTCTGACAAGGAGGTGATTTTCAATGATTAAAATTCGTTTGGCCCGTTTAGGTGCTAAAAAGAATCCGATCTACCGCGTCGTCGTCGCTGATTCCCGCAATGCTCGTAACAACGGCCGTCCGGTTGCTACCCTCGGCATGTACGATCCGTCCAAAGACATGGATACTCGTCTGACCGTCGATGCAGAAGCTGCTGTAGCTTGGCTCGGTAAAGGCGCACAGCCGACAGATACGATCCGTTCTATCTTCAAGAAAGCTGGCATCATGGCCCAGTTTGAAGCATCCAAAAAGTAAGTGAGGCTGGATACTATGGAAGAATTGATTGCGTGTATCGCCCGGTCTCTGGTAAAGAATCCGGATGCGGTTACAGTTACCAAGATTCAAAAAAAAGGCCTCGAAGTCTATCAGCTTCATGTCGCACCCGAAGATATGGGCAAAGTCATTGGCAAGCAAGGTAAAATTGCGAAAGCATTGCGCCTTGTTGTCAAGGCTGCGGCAGTGAAGGCGAATAAGAAAGTATCAGTGGATATCGTATAGGAGGTACCATGGATCAGATTACATTGCGCATTCCCGTTGTCGTTAAGGCCAAAGTTACGCAGACCCTTAAAGACCGTATCCTCAAGAATGCCGATCAGGCCCTGAGTGATATCGATCGGGAAATGCAGAACCTGGAATTCCAGGCTAAACGCATGATGACCGAACAGGCCAAAATCGATGCCCAGGGACTTATTTCCCTGCGCGCGCAAGTAGAAGAACAGAAACAGCGTCTCGCCTCGGCTCGGGCAAAAGCTCAGCACGACCGCGAAGAAGCAGAACACCTTACAATCGATTCCGAAATCAGACAAGGTACACTCGAACAGACTGTCGTTGTCAATGTCGGCGATGATTTGGAAAAATTGATGGGAACTGAAATCTTGCTTGAAGACGGCAAGATCATTTCTATCCGCCAATAGAATACGATGGCTGACTTAGATTTTTTTACAATCGGTCAAATCGTTGCCCCGCACGGCGTGCGGGGTGATGTTCGTATTTATCCCGATACGGACTTTCCGAACCGATTCCTCAAGATGAAATACGGTTATATTGACGGCAAAAAATATGAAGTCCAATCCGCTCGTCTTCATAAGCGGGTCGTCCTCATGAAATTTGTCGGCGTCGATGATCGTAATGCCGCTGAAAAGCTCTTGAAAAAAGACCTTCAGGTACCGCGGGAAGACTTGGTACCCCTTAAAAAAGGGCAGCATTACATTTACGATCTCATCGGCTCTGTCGTATACGATCTTGAAGAACATGAACTGGGAAAACTTACAGACGTCCTGCGCACGGGCAGCAACGATGTCTACGTCGTCACTGCTGATGACGGAACGGAAACCCTTTTTGCGGCCATTCCCGACGTCGTCAAATCCGTCGATGCCGAAGCGAAGCGAATCGTCGTCGATCCGCCGGAGTGGGTGGACGAATGAGAATCGACATTATCTCACTCTTTCCGGAGCTGATCGAAGCCTTTTTTCAGCACAGCATCATCGGCAGAGCCCGGGCAGCCGGTCTGTTGGATCTGGATGTGACCAATCCTCGTAACTTCACGTATGACCGTCATCACATGGTCGACGATACCATCTACGGTGGCGGCTGCGGCATGCTCATGAAGGCGGCTCCGCTCTATGCAGCCGTCGAAGCCGTGCGGCGGCAGGTTCCGCGGCGGCGCATCATTTTCATGGGTCCTGCCGGAAAGCCCTTTGATCAGGCGAAAGCACGCGAGCTGGCGACATACGACCAGCTTATTTTGCTATGTGGCCATTATGAAGGCGTCGACTACCGCGTCGAAGAGGACCTGGCCGATGAAACCATTTCCGTCGGCGACTACATCCTGACCGGCGGAGAACTGCCGGCCATGACCGTCACTGACGCCGTAGCCCGCATGATACCGGGCGTCCTCGGCGCCGCATCGGGAGCTGCTGACGATTCTTTTTACTCGTCGCTCCTCGAATGCCCGCAGTATACGAAGCCGGCCGTCTTTCGCGGCATGGCTGTGCCGGAAGTCCTGCGAAACGGCGATCACGCCAAGATTGAAAAATGGCGCCGCCAGTCGTCCCTTTCAAGGACCTTGGACCTTCGGCCGGACCTTCTCGAACACTGCGAGTTGTCACCGAAAGATGTGGAAATACTGAACAAACTAAAGGGAGACAAGCGATGAAAAAATCTCCTTTATATGTAGGATTGGTTCATTATCCCATATACGATAAGAACTTTAACGTCATTACGACGGCCATTACCAACTACGACCTGCATGATATTTCGCGGTCGGCCAAGACCTATGGCATAAAAAAATATTTCATCATCCACCATGTACCAGGACAATTGGACATGGTCCGCAAAATCATGGGCTTTTGGGAAAGTGATACGGGCCGGAACTATAACGGCTATCGCACCCAGGCCTTTGATATCGTCGATATCCGCCCTTCCATCGAAGCGGCTGTCGATGCCGTGACGGAAGTTGAAGGCAAAAAGCCTTATATCGTCACGACCGATGCGCGGACCTATTCCAATACCATTTCCTATAAGGCCTTGCGCCAAAAGCGGGAAGAAGAGGACACGCCGATTCTCCTGCTCTTCGGTACGGGTTATGGGATGACGAAAGAAACGATGGAAAAATTTGATTTCATCCTGGAGCCAATTTACGGAGCTGGGGAATATAACCACTTATCCGTCCGCTCGGCAGCAGCGATCATCTTAGACCGCCTGGCCGGCGAGGCTTGGTGGACATAAAGGGAGGCATTTGAATGTCTGGACATTCTAAATGGGCAAATATTAAACGTAAAAAAGGGAAAAACGACGCCATCCGCGGCAAAATTACGACCAAAATCGGCCGTGAAATCACCATTGCCGTCCGCATGGGCGGTCCTGACCCGGTCGGCAACATGCGTCTGAAGCTGGCCCTCCAAAAAGCAAAAGAAAACAACATCCCGAAAGATAACATCAAGCGGGCTATCCAAAAAGGTGCTGGCGCTACGGAAGGCCAGAACTACGAAGAAATCGTATACGAAGGCTACGGCCCGGCAGGCGTTGCCGTTACGGTCAACGTCCTTACGGATAACCGCAACCGCGCCGCTGCTGACGTTCGCCATGAATTTTCCAAATCCGGCGGCAACCTCGGTGCTACGGGCTGCGTAAGCTGGATGTTCCATAACACGGGCCTCTTCGTCGTCGCCCGCGATCAGGCTGACGAAGACAAAATCATGGAAGTTGCTATTGAAGCCGGTGCTGACGACGTAAAAGTCTCCGATGAAGACTACGAAATCATCACCGCTCCGGAAGCCTTCGATGCCGTTGAAAAAGCCTTGGCTGACAACAACATCGAAGCCGATCATGCATCGATTACCATGATTCCGGAAAACACGATCAAATTGACCGGTGAAGATGCTGAAAAAATGGAACGCTTCATCGACGCCCTCGATGAAATCGACGACGTCCAGGACGTTTACCATAACGCAGAACTTCCGGAAGACGAAGAATAAAAATCAAAACAGCGCATTGCCTCATTCTCAGGAATCTGGCAGGCGCTGTTTTTTTGCGTCTATGAAGTTTTTGTAATGGCTAATACAATTCGAAACTTCGTTTTCGAGACGGTATGTCCGTGATTTCCAATCATATTCGCCCCGATTAGAATCGCGAATCGCCATTGGCCTATTGTCCCGGAAACACGGTGTACTTCTTATTATGAAGACTTCAAGGTCTCCCAATAGTAAAAACTGCGCTTTTTATAATTTCAATTTCACGAGATTGTAAAAATGGCCATTTTTACTATTTCATTTTTGGGAAATCGTAAAAAACGTACAATTTATAGTGCTGCTATAATATAAATTGCTCTTGTGAACCCCTGATCTCAAGACTCTTTTTATAAAGGCTGAAAAGGTTTAAGTAGTCTGAATTGATTCATAAATATCAACTCACCTTGAGCAGGATTTTACGACCGGCTGTCGAAATTGTGATGTATATGGAATCATGGAGACGGGCCTATTTTTTTGCGAAAGAGGTGGATGATGGTGTTTCGGAAAATTGTCTTGTTATTGATGATGCTGGCCTTTTATAGTCTGAGTGTTTTCGCTGGGAATATGGTCGAAGTGGACCGGGCCGTGCTGAACATTCCCAAGACGGCCAAGTTATCGACGCACGTTGATTTTTATGAAGGTAAGGAGCGAGTGCGCTTTGCCGGCGGCCGAGTATACGGCGATAAATCCGTTCATTTTATGTGCGTCAATAAGAAGGGATCCACGTTGTGGTCCATGGATACTCCGCTGGGATCTCCCGATGCCTATCGAGCCTTTACCATCGTACAGTATAAGGATGAAGAGACGGGACGTTATTTTTATGGAATCCTGTGCTGGAACTCGATGGACACCCGCTATCGAAGCTACTTGCTGGGCCTTAACAAAGACCAGACTAAGATGAATGAATATATCAACAGCGATAATTTCAGAGAGAACCGCGAATTAAGCCTGCAGTCGGGCCTCTTTGAAAAAGACGGCGCCCTCTATGTGTGGTTCATCGATTGGGCCGTAAAGTCAGAGGTTCCGCCGGTCTATTATAAGTTAACGTGGTCGGAAGCCAATCAATGGGTGGGCTATGACTACCTTGGAACGCAGAAGCCGTAAAGCGGCACTGGTATTTGATTTATGTGAAGTGCTTACCTGGGGTTCTAGTATGTTGATAAGGCGATCAGTTAATTGATTATAATAACTTTTCTATATAATAAATTGTATTATGGAGGCGAAGGGCCGTGAAAAGAGATTTATGCAATATTTGTGGAGTATCGGGATATGAATCAGAAGTAGCTAAGAGAATATATGAAATTTTAAAAAATACAAAGCATGATGATTTGAAAATTGATGTGGTTGGAAATGTAATTCTATTAAAAAAAGGAAAAATAGGACAGAAAAAAGTAATGATATCTGCTCATATGGATGAAGTTGGATTTCAAGTTATAAATAAAATATCCGATTATATGTATAAAATAAAACCTTTGGGAAATATAAAAACATGGAATGCATTTCAACAAAGAGTTGAATCAAATAATTCTTTCGGAGTAATAAGAGCGTTTGATGAGGCAAATCTACGAGCGAATAATTATGAAAATATATATTTGGAAATTTTAAATGGAAATGGTGTTGAAACGGGAGATATATTCGGCTTTGAAAAAAACTTTAAAGAAACAGATACTGATTATTTCGGAAAAGCTCTGGATAATAGACTGGCATGCTCTTTGTTAATAGAAATAATTAAAGAGAATATATCTACATCTGCCGACATATATTATGTTTTTACAACGCAAGAGGAAATTGGTATGAGAGGGATTAGAGTTGCGAAATCAACGATAGCACCAGACTATTTCATAAATATTGATGTGTCGGCAGTCGGAAATATGAATAGTATACAAATGTCAAAGGGAGTTGGTATAAAGATATCTGATAGTATGTGTGTTTCATCTATAGAGTTAGTTAAACTATTAAAAGAAATCGCCATTGATAGTAACATTATTTTTCAGATGGAAGTGAGTGATTGTGGGACTAGTGAACTTATCATCACTAATGAATTGGACTACGGAATGGAGGAAGTTGGGATTTCTATTCCATGTAAATATTTGCATTCTGCCAACTCTGTGGTGAAGAAGGATGACTTGATGGAATGTGAAAAGCTGATTCATAAAATGGTAAAGAAGTTCTAAAAAATATATCTCTACAATGATCAATAAAAGCGAATTTTCAGGTAGGGAATATGCAAAGAGATTGACGAAGTCTTGACTGTATACAATGTGTTGGTTATAATTAAATTGTATAATACAATGTTATGGAGGTGAGTATGTATGAAGAAAGTTACCGTTTCTTGGAAAGTTAAAAGGTAAAGAATTCCGCAAGAATTAATACGATGTATTGCTTCAAGTCTTGCGAAAGAAACCAAAATTAATTTGGCCGTAAGTTTTGATGAGGGTGTGGTATTCTATATCACACCCTTTTTTACTATGGAGGTAAGTGATTATTAAATAAAGAGCCTCCCCTTTGTATAAGTGTTCTTTCATCATCTAAGAATAATAATTGAAATATTATTCACTATTATTTAATATAATATATGATTGAACTTTCATATATTAAAATAAGATAAATGAATCAGGATTGTCGAGTGCAAGCCTGGTTGTCCGGAAACTTTTATTTTATATGATTCTGATTGAAGTATCTGTTGAACCCCGAGTTAATTTTTAGACAGGTTTAAAGACCGAAAAATAGTATATCAGGGATTTTTGAAATATTCGAAATATTCGAAATCCCTACGCGTTATACAAATACTCGGCGAAGTTATGCAAGTATTGAAATGGGTTTTGAGGAATACGCATAAAAAGAGTTGCCATAGCATTAAATACAATCAATGAGACGAGAAACTTAGCAAGTTTCTATACTTATCACTATTTAAGGAGAAATTAGAAATGACTATTGAAAATGAGGAAATATATGATGATGAAGTAGTAGAGAGAGAAATTGATTTGAGTAAAACATATTCATTACCCCGTGAAATTTGTATTGTTGAATATAAAAATGTTTATTTGGCCATATATACAAAAGGGGTATTATGGATTGTACTGCAAAATGATGAAGAATTAACAATATTCAATCTTATTAGAAATGGCGTGAATTTTAGAAAATCTCTTTGAAAACTATTCAGAAGAAGCTGTCCTTAATGTAGTTATGCAAATAGAGGCAAAAAAGTTTGATTCTCCTCGGATCAATGAATTTGATGAAAAAACAGTGTATATTTATTTGACAAATAACTGCAACCAACGCTGCAGACATTGTTATATGTATGCGGGTGATATAAAAGTAGAAGAGGTTAACTTCGAAAAATGGATTCCTGTATTAAATACATTGGCTGAAGCCGGATGTGAAGGCGTTACTTTTACTGGTGGTGAAGTGACTGTATATAAAGGTTTTGGCAAATTGGTAGAATATGCACATAATATAGGATTGGCGGTAACTGTTTTAAGTAATGGCATATTATGGAATGAAAAAATGGTTGAATCTCTTTCTCCGTTTATTGATGAAATACAGATAAGCATAGATGGGTATGATGCGAAATCATATTATTCTGTTAGAAAATATGATGGCTTTGATAAAGCTATGAATTGCATTGAGTTATTTTCAAATACTGGTACGAAAGTATCTATGGCAGTAACACCTTTATTTGAAAATTTAGATTTATTTATTGATAAATTTGAGCCATTCGCTAAAGATTTTTTAAATACGCATCCTAATGTTTTTATCAAGTTGAATCATGAACTTATCATGGGACGTGAGGTAAAAACAACAGATGAAGAAAATAGAGAATATAGAACAAAACTTAAAAAATTAGTTGAAAGATTGTACCCAGAATATTATACTGAAACGTTCGTATTGAATTATGAAAATAAAGCTTTAAGACGAAATTGCGGATTTGGTGGTATTAGCATCGCTGCCAATGGTGATATTTATTGGTGTAATCGAATTCATGAATTAAATAGCACGATGAATGTATTTAAGTGCGATATGAATACTATTTTTGAAAAGAGCAAATGGGTAAAAGAAAATACCTCTGTTGATAATACTGCTGGTTGCATGAATTGTGCAGTGAAGTATATTTGTGGTGGAGAGTGTCGCATGAAATATGAAGGCATTCAGAATGTAGAAAATCATTTGGGACTGTGGGACTGCAAATGTGGTGGAAAAAGAGCATTTGTATGAAAAAATGATTCGTAGTAATGAATACTTTTTTGAAGGATAGGGAGTGTGAAATTACAGATGTCGGATCTTGTTTTAAATATCAATTTAGATGAAAGTAAAAAAAAGAATAGATTGATTATGGAAACGTATGAGGGAACAATTCCGAATCTTAAGAGTAAAAAGTATTCAGGACAATTACGAAATGTGAATATAAATGCAAAATATACCTTTAACAACATTTCGGACAAGGATGTGCAGATTATACGTGCATTCTTGAATGACGAATTCAATGTACAAATCACAAAGTATCAGTATTTGATTGCCCCTAAAAATATAACGGGGATAGCCGATTTAGAAAAAATAGGCTGTTTGTTTATAAGAAAAAAGACTGGCATGTTTCAGATTGAATTTGTGAAATATGAAGAAGCACCTTCAAAAAATATGTATTCCATTGAGGGGCTTCGTGTTGGTGGAGAGAAAACAGCTCTATATTTAGTCAAAGATGATTCAAAAATTGAAATAAAAGTCAAGGAAATAATCCCTAAGGCATATATAAATTTGGGTAAAAAAGAATTTCCTCTGGTATTGAAATTTGATTATGGAAATTCTATCGTTGATTTTTTTAGCGAAGAGCGTCAATTAGAATCAAAAGGGACTTATCGTGATTTTGGATTTGAAAATAGAATTCGAAAAGGAATTGAGGCGAGTGGATGGAAATTAAAGCGAAATGAAGGTTTTATATTTATTGGTAAGAATATCAATAAATGTATCTATGGACTGATAGAAAAAGGTGTTAGCGTTTATACAAATTCAGAGAAGAAAGTATCTATGGCAGATTTTTCAAATATAAAAATATCATATGACTTGGATTGGTTTAGTATAAAAGGTCGTGTTTTGATAGATGATGACTCTGTTGATATCTCCGAACTGATTGATTTTAAGAAAAAAGAGAAAATTGGGTTGAATATAATGGGCAAGTAATCATTCTTCCCACTGCATTATCGTCTAAAAAAATTGAAAAAGATTCTGGTACGGGCGAATTACATATTGATAAAAAATATATACCAAGTGCAATTGGAGTAGCATATGATTTGAATAAAGGTAGTGTTCATAATCTTGATAGACTGATTGGCTACAATGAGATAAGTATAAATATAGATCCCCATATTCAAAAAATATTACGAGCGTATCAAATTATTGGTGTAAAATGGCTTTTATCATTGCGGAAAAATGGTTTTGGTGCATGTTTAGCTGATGACATGGGGCTGGGAAAGACTTTGCAAATTATAGCATTCTTAAGTGATGAAAGCTTAAATAAAACGAGAAATCTTATTATTGTTCCTAAAACATTGTTACTGAATTGGAAAAGAGAGATTAGGAAGTTTTCACCTAATACATCTATGTATTTATACCATGGTAGAAATAGAAATATCGATGATCTGGCAAATGCTAAGATTGTGATATCGACGTATCAAACAATTTTAAACGATAAGGCATTGTTTGAAAACATAAGTTTTGATAATTTAATTATTGATGAAGCACAATATATAAAAATTCGGGAGGTAAGACATATAATGCAATTAAATCAATTAAAGCGTCTATGAAAATTATATTGACCGGTACGCCGATTGAAAATAATTTAGCAGAGTTTTGGGGACTCATGAGATTGATTAATCCAAGCATTATTGAACCTTATAGAAGTGTTTCAAAAGACTCAACTAGATTGGTTGACAAAATAAAAAGGCTAACAGCTCCCTTTTTGTTGAGAAGAATGAAAAAGGATGTGCTGAAAGACTTGCCAGCGAAACAAGAGCAAACAATTTTAATTAATATGGATGAGGAACAACAGCGAATATATGATAAAATACTCAAAAGTATTCAGTATGAACTTTTGAGAAAAAATGATAGATTTGAAATGAGGTCAAATAGTATACTGTTAAGCGGATTGCTATACTTGCAGGAAATATGTTGCCATCCTCAATTATTGCCGATGGAATATAGTGATGGCGTTACAAAATCTGCAAAACTAGACACTTTAATGGAGTTGTTGAAGCCATTATATTTGAATGGGCATAAGGTGGTCGTATTTAGCCGGTTTACTAAAATGCTAGCACTAATAGAAAAAAGTATAATTTTAGAACATATGAATTATTATTACTTAGATGGTTCGACGCAGAACAGAATGGGGGTTGTTGATGCATTTGAAAAAAGCGATAATGGGATATTTTTAATTAGTTTGAAAGCGGGTGGGACCGGGTTAAATCTTATTTCTGCTGACACCGCTGTTATTTATGATCCATGGTGGAATCCTTCAAGTGAAAAACAAGCAGAAGATAGAATATATCGAATAGGACAAAAAAAGAAATAGTCCTGATCTATAAGCTTATTATGGAAGGGACTATTGAGG
>ENA-OQJN01000134-OQJN01000134.1-human-gut-metagenome-genome-assembly--contig:-NODE-134-length-37228-cov-3.691113_pt1 | contig 37228 bp, 34 predicted proteins | sample MGYA00242610_ERZ504777 | MGnify/ENA primary metagenome ERZ504777 (study PRJEB26092, sample SAMD00036350) | human gut metagenome | host: Homo sapiens | study: EMG produced TPA metagenomics assembly of... | reverse complement strand
CGGCTTCTATGCCAAGCCCGACACCCCCAGCCCGCAGGCTGTACCCGCCGCAGGCGAACCCACTATCTCCATGACGGCTCTTTTGGAATTGCTCAAGGATGCCGACCCGGAAATGAAGGCAAAGCTCCGCCTAGCCCTGCTCACCTGATGCAAAAAAGGGCACTGATTGTAATGCAATACAGTGCCCTACATAATCGGACATGGATAACACCGACCGTGCAAAAACCGTGCAGAAACCGTGCACTCATGGCTCACAAAACAAAAAAGCCATGAAATCTTTCGATTTCACGGCATTTTCTGGTGCGATGGAAGGGACTCGAACCCCCGGCCTACTGATTCGTAGTCAGTCACTCTATCCAGCTGAGCTACCAACGCATACGTTCCGTTCGGAACATGATGTATTTTATCATTCATCCGGGGTTTTGTCAACACTTTTTCGGAAATATTTTTGAGATTTCCGAGAAAGAACGTCTTTTCATCCACTTTTCTTTTATTTTCTATGCATCAGCCCTGCTCTGCGAGGGTCTGGGCAATGCGGACGCCGGTGGGCGTGGCGGCAAGACCGCCCTGACCGGTCTCCCGGAGGTCGGGGGAGAGGAGGCTGCCCACGCGGCCCATGGCGTCGATGACCTCATCACAGGGGATGGCGTAATCCACCCCGGCAAGGGCCATATTCGCACAGGAGACGGCGTTCACGGCGCCGACGACATTCCGCTTGACGCAGGGAACTTCCACGAGGCCGGCCACGGGGTCGCAGACGAGGCCCAGCAGGTTGCCCAGAGCCATTGCGGCGGCAGCGGCGCACTGCTCCGGCGCGCCGCCCTTGAGGTGGCAGAGAGCGGCGGCGGCCATCGCGCTGGCAGCGCCCACCTCGGCCTGACAGCCGCCCTCCGCGCCCGCGAGAGTGGCGCGGGCCGCGATGACCTGACCGAACCCGGCGGCGACATAGAGGGCATCGCAGATGGACTCTTCGTCGGCCTCGCCGCTGCGGGCCAGCGGCAGCAGAACAGCGGGCAGGACGCCGCAGCTGCCCGCCGTGGGGGCAGCGACGATGCGCTTCATGCAGGCGTTGCACTCGGCGGTCTTGAGAGCTTCGGCAGTCACTGCGGCGAGGTAATCGCCGCCAAGGCTCTTTCCTTCCTGATGGGCCTGCTCCACCTTGGCCGCGTCGCCGCCCGAAAGGCCGCTTCGGCTGCGCTGGGCCGGGTCATAGTCCCGGCTGGTGGCCTGCATCACCTGCCAGAGGTGGCGCATCATCTCCCGGCTGTGGGCCTCGGTGAGGCGGCTCTCGGCCAAATCGCTGCGGAGGATGGCCTCCGAAAGGGAAATATTCTGGCTGCGGGCAGCAGCCAGCATCTCTTCACAGGATAAAAACGACACTTCTCAGTCCTCCTCGCATTCTTCCGGCTCGTCGATGTTCAGGCAGGTGACTTTGCGGATGCCCGGCATCACGGCCATCTGCTGTTCCAGCACGTGGGGGATGTGGGAGTCGCATTCCAGCACCATAACGGCGTAGCCGCCCGCCGCGGCGCGGAACACCTGCATGGACGCGATGTTGATGCGGCGCTGGGCCAGCGACATCGTGACCTCGGCGATGCAGCCGGGGGTGTCCTCGTTATGGATGATAAGGGTGTTGCTGTCCCCGCCAAAGTCGGCAGGCACACCGTCGATCTCCGTCACGCGGATGCGTCCGCCGCCCACAGAGGCCGCCTTCAGGACGAGGGTCCGGCCCGCCTTACTCTTTAAAGTAAGCACCGCCGTATTCGGGTGGGCGGCACGGAGCTCCACCGGATGGATGGTGAACTTCATGCCGGCCTCCTCGGCCAGCGCGAAGCTGTCGGGCAGGCGGGGGTCGTCCGGGCGGAGGCCCAGCAGGCCCGCCACCAGCGCACGGTCGGTGCCGTGGCCCCGGCCTGTGGTGGCAAAGCTGCCGTAGAGCCCAATGTCCGCCGCGGCGGGGACATCGCCCAGCAGCTTCTGGGCCGTATATCCAATGCGGGCGGCACCCGCCGTATGGCTGGAGGAGGGGCCGATCATCACCGGCCCGAGAACGTCGAACAGACGCATGGGGTGTACACTTCCTTTCGTTTTGCAGCGCCCGGGACTCCATTCGCTGACAAAAGAACAGATTTTCTTTCTTTTTATTATACCGCTTTTGAGCTTATTGTGCTATAATAACTTTATAATGCTTTGAATCTTGCCCTTTCAGGGGGCAGCACGGAGGGTAGAACCTATGAAACTGGTAAGCGTGGAAACTCCCGAAAAGAGTGTCTGCAAAATGACTTTCAGCGCTTCGGCTGAGGAGCTGGAAGCTGCGTCCAACGCCGTGTACGAGCGCACCCGCGCAACATACACCATCAAGGGCTTTGCCAAGGGCGAGGCTGACCGCGCCCAGATCGAGGCCGACCGCGGCGAGCACACCTTCTGGTACGACGCCATCAACGATTTGATGGACAAGGACGTCCCGGCCCTGTACAACGCAGCGATGGCAGAACACGGCTTCCACGCTGTGGACGAGCCGGTCTACGACCTGGTCAGCGTGAAGAAGGACGAGGGCTTTGTGGCCACTGCCACCACCGCCCTGCAGCCTGAGCTGAGCCTGACCCAGACCACCGGCTTCAAGACCGAGTGCGTCACCCCGGAAGTCACCGACAAGGAGATCGACGCTGTGCTGGAGCGCCGCCGCGTCATGGCCGCTGAGCTGGTGCCTCACAAGGGTCCGGCCGTCAAGGGCAACATCGTCCACATCGACTACGAGGGCCTGCTGGAAGGCAAGCCCTTCAACGGCGGCGCCGCCCAGAACCAGACCCTGCAGCTGGGCAGCGGCCGGATGATCCCCGGCTTCGAGGAAGGCATCCTCGGCCACAAGGGCGGCGAGGCGTTCGACATCTTCGTCACCTTCCCGGCCCGCTACCACGTCAAGGACCTGGCCGGCAAGCCCGTGGTCTTCAAAATCAAGCTGCACGACGTCTGCGTCCGCCAGCTGCCCGCTCTGAACAGCGATTTTGCCAAGAAGGCTGCCAATGTGGACACCATGGACGAGTTCCGCGCCCAGATCCGTCAGCAGCTCCACGACAGCAAACACGCCGCTGCGCTCAACCGCGCCAAGGACGCCATCCTAACCCAGCTGGCCGCAGCCGCTGAGGGCGAGCTGCCCAGCGTTCTCGTCGAGAGCGCCTATCAGCAGGAGATGGGAGCGGATCCAGCAGCAGCTGCAGATGCAGCGCCTGAGCCTCGACCGCTACCTGAGCCAGATCCATCAGACCCGCGAGAGCTTCACTGCCGCTGTCCGCACTGCCGCGGAGAAGAACACCCGCGCCCGGATGGCCCTGCTGCAGATCGCTCAGAACGAGGGCCTCGTTCCCACTGAGGCGGACATCGACAAGACCCTGTCCGAGCGCGCTGAGCGCACCAAGAAGACCCCTCGAGGAAGTCAAGGCTGCGTCCAACGTGGAGGCCATCCGCCGCAACGAGGGCATCCGCCGCGCTGCCGACTATGTCATCGAGCACTCCACCATCGAAGAGAAATAATTTATCCTGCTTTTGCGCCTGCACCACTGTGCAGGCGTTTTTTATTGTTCATTTTTTCTCTCTTGACTTTTTTTCTCTGCTGCGGTATTTTTAGGGTGAGAGATTCTATCCGAGCCGCAGCTGCGGCCCGGACGGATAAAGTAAAATCTTCTGCGGGACATTCCGCTCATCTATTTTATTGCGACAGGAGGTTTTCCTTATGAAAAAGTTTCTTCTCGCTCTTCTGACAGCTGTCACGGCGGCTGCGCTCTTCTGCGGCGCGGCGGCATCTGTGGCCACTTACAGCGCCAGCTATGACGCACCGGCCGGCATCAACACCATCGTGGTGCAGGACAGCAGCGCTGCGGTCATTCTGCAGGCCGCCGACATCGACCACATCCGCGCCGATTACACCTACACCTCGAGCTACGCCTTTGAAAGCTCCAAGCTCTACGACTTCGCGGTGGCGGGCAGCACCCTTACCGTGACCAAGACCCAGGAGCCCAACGCTTCCCTCCTCATCCAGAGCCAGGACACCCGCAGCTGCACCCTGACGCTGCAGATACCCCGCCAGACGCTGGCAACCATCACCGTCAGCACCACCAACGACAGCATCACGCTGGACGGCGTTTCGGCACAGACCGCCAGCCTCACCACCGACAATGGCCGCATCGAGGTGTCGAACTTCAACGGCTCCACCCTGAGCGGCACCACCCGCAACGGCAAGATCACCATGAGCGGCGTCACCTCCCAGAATGTGGCCGCCACCATCCAGAACAGCGGCACCCTCAAGCTGGAAAACATCTCTGCCAACGTCTGCAGCGCCAAGGTGCAGAACGGCAGCATCACCGGCTCCGTGATCGGCAGCGGCAGCTCTTACGGCCTTGAGCTGGCCGCAGGCGGCGGCAAGATCCGCGTCTCCGACGCCAGCGACAAGAACTTCCTCTTCTTCGGCAAGGACACCCTGCAGCAGAATGCAGATGCCCCCAACAAGCTGAACCTCGCCACCAAGAACGGCGACGTTGATGTCGAGTTCGTCCGTTAAAAGAACATTAAAAATGCCTGTGCGGCATCTGCCGCACAGGCATTTCTTTTTGTCCCGATACGGTCAGCTGAGCCAGTTGAAGCCCATGACCACCACGCCGAGGATAAAACGTTCATGCTTCTCCTTCCAGAATGGCGTCCAGATTCTCATTTATGATGTCCATCGTCTCGAAGAACGCCTTTCGCTGTGCTTCATTGGTGTGTTCCAGCAGACGTGCGCCAAATTCCTCCTGCAAGGCCCGGCCCTGCTCGATGATGGGGCAGGCTTTTTCGGCGCAGCGCAGCAGGGTGCGGCGGCGGTCGCCGGGGTCAGCCTCGCGGACGAGGTAGCCCTCCTGCACCAGACGGTCTATGTTCACCGAGACGAGGTTTGCTTTCAGTTTGCGCACCTCCACCACGTCGCTGGCGGTCTGGTAGCCGGGGTTGTTGGCGAGGAACATCAGGATGTCAAAAGCCGTCTGGGGCAGATGGAGCTTCTGGCACAGGGGCTTGCAGAGGGCGGCGTAAGCCGCCGAGATCTTCCGCCCGAATTCGATGCCCGGGGTATTCATGGGGCGCCTCCTTGTGATTCAAAATTGTATCGTTCAAATTTGAAGTAATAGTAGCACAAAAACGCAGCGATCGTCAAGAGAAAAGGAGCGGCCCGCATCTTGCAGGCCGCTCCCTGTTTCCGTTTTCTTTACAGCATCATGATGAGCCGCGTGCCGAAGGCCGCTAGCCATGCTACGATGCACTGATTTGCCACCATGATAAACGCCCACTTGCCGCCCAGCTCCCGCTTGACCGAGGCCACCGCCGCGATGCAGGGCGTATAGAGCAGGCAGAACACCAGCAGGGGCGCAGCCGCCGCCGGGGACAGCGCGGCGGCAAAGGCCGCAGAGGAGCCATAGAGGATGGTGAGGGTCGAAACGACGCTCTCCTTGGCCATAAAGCCGGTGATCAGGGCCGTAGACACCCGCCAGTCGGCAAAGCCCAGTGGCGCAAACAGCGGCGCGATACCGCTGGCCAGCCATGCAAGGATGCTCTGCTGCGGGTCAGCGGTGAGGCTGAGCCGCAGGTCGAAGCTCTGCAGGAACCAGATGATGATGGTCGCCACAAAGATGACCGTAAAGGCGCGCTGGAGGAAATCGCGGGCCTTTTCCCAGAGCAGCTGGACCACATTCTTGAGGCCGGGCAGGCGGTAGTTGGGCAGCTCCATCACAAAGGGGACGGCCTCGCCCTTAAAGACACTGCTCTTCAGCAGGATGGCCATCAGAATGCCCACCGCAATGCCGAGGAAATAGAGGCTGACCATCACCAGAGCCGCGTGCTCCGGGAAGAAGGCCGCCGCAAACAGGCTGTAGATGGGCAGCTTGGCCGAGCAACTCATAAAGGGGGTGAGCAGGATGGTCATTTTGCGGTCGCGCTCCGAGGGCAGGGTGCGGCTGGCCATGACGCCGGGGACGGTGCAGCCGAAGCCGATGAGCATTGGCACGATGCTGCGCCCCGAGAGGCCGATGCGGCGGAGAAGCTTATCCATCACGAATGCCACGCGGGCCATGTATCCGGTATCCTCCAGCAGAGAGAGGAAGAAGAACAGGGTCACGATGATGGGCAGGAAGCTCAACACACTGCCCACACCGGTGAAGATGCCGTCGATGACCAGCGAGTGGACGGCCGCGTTGACGTTCCACGCCGTGAGGGTGGAGTCCACCGCGGCGGTCAGGGCATCAATGCCCACTTCCAGCAGGTTCTGGAGCGCCAGACCGATGACGCCGAAGGTGAGGTAGAACACCAGCGCCATGATGCCCACAAAGGCCGGGATGGCGGTATAGCGGCCCGTGAGGAACCGGTCGATCCGGGCCGAGCGGAGCTGCTCCTTGCTCTGGCGGGGCTTCACGACGGTCTGCTCCACCAGCTGGTGGATGAAGTGGAACCGCATATCCGCGATGGCCGCGGCGCGGTCCAGACCCCGCTCCTGCTCCATCTGGACGATGATGTGCTCGATCATCTCTTTTTCGTTCTGGTCGAGCTTCAGGGCCGCCTCGATGCGCCGGTCGCCCTCCACGAGCTTTGTGGCCGCAAAGCGCACCGGGATGCCTGCGGCCTTGGCATGATCCTCGATCAGGTGGATGATGCCGTGGATGCAGCGGTGGACTGCGCCGCCGTGATCCTCCTCGCTGCAGAAATCCATCCGGCCCGGCCGCTCCTGATACTTTGCGACATGGAGCGCATGATCCACCAGCTCGTCCACGCCCTCGTTCTTTGCCGCAGAGATCGGCACGACCGGGATGCCCAGCATGGCCTCCATCTTATTGATGCGGACAGTGCCGCCGTTGCCGCGCATCTCGTCCATCATGTTCAGCGCCAGCACCATCGGCGTATCCAGCTCCATGAGCTGCATGGTGAGGTACAGATTCCTCTCGATGTTGGTGGCATCCACGATATTGATGATGCCCGTGGGCTTCTCGCCGATGATGAACTGCCGGGTCACGATCTCCTCGCTGGTATAGGGCGACATGGAATAGATGCCGGGCAGATCTGTGACCTCCGTATTCGGGTTATTCCGGATCGCACCGCTCTTGCGGTCCACCGTCACACCCGGGAAATTGCCGACGTGCTGGTTGGAGCCGGTGAGCTGGTTGAAGAGGGTCGTCTTGCCGCAGTTCTGGTTGCCCGCCAGCGCAAAGGTAAGGGTCGTGCCGTCAGGCAGAGGGTTCTCGCCCTTTTTGGTGTGGTAGCGTCCGCCTTCGCCGAGGCCCGGGTGCTCCACCGGCTTTTCACTTTCTGCCGCCGCCTTTTTCGCCGCCGGGGCTTTGGCCAGCGTGACCCCGATGCGGGCGGCATCGTCCAGCCGGAGGGTCAGCTCGTAGCCGTGGATGCTCAGCTCCATCGGGTCGCCCATCGGGGCAAATTTGACCAGCGTGACCTCCTCACCGGGGATCAGCCCCATATCCAGAAAATGCTGCCGCAGAGCGCCTTCGCCGCCCACGGCGGTGATCACGGCGCTTTCGCCGATGTTCAAATCTTTCAACGTCATATGGAATGCTCCTCTCGAGCGTATTTGTTAGTTTGCATTAACAATGGTAATACAGGCTAACTTTCCGGCGTTGTCAAGAGAAACGGGGCTGTTCTGAACTGTTCTCTGAAAAAAATCATGCCGCCATCCTCGAATATCCGAAAAAGTGCAAAAAATAAGAGCCTGTACCCGGGAAGTACCCGCCGTACAGGCTCTTATCGTTTTTTATTCAGTTCGCGGTGTGGTAGCCGTCAGGGTTCTTCTTCTGCCAGTTCCAGCTGTCGGCGCACATCTCCTCGATGCCGTACTCAGCCACCCAGCCCAGCTCGTTTTTGGCCTTGGTGGGGTCAGCATAGCACTCGGCGATGTCGCCGGGGCGGCGGGCATCGATGACGTAGGGGATGGGCTTGCCGCAGGCCTTCTCGAAGGCGTGGATGACATCCAGCACGCTGTAGCCCTTGCCGGTGCCGAGGTTGCAGATGAAGAGGCCGCAGTTCGTTTCCAGCTTCTTGATGGCGCAGACATGGCCGCGGGCCAGGTCCACGACATGGATGTAGTCGCGGACGCCGGTGCCGTCGGGAGTGGGGTAGTCATTGCCGAAGACATGGACCTTTTCCAGCTTGCCCACAGCCACCTTGGCGATGTAGGGCATGAGGTTGTTGGGGATGCCGTTGGGGTCCTCGCCGATGAGGCCGGACTTGTGGGCGCCGATGGGGTTGAAGTAGCGCAGCAGAGCCACGTTCAGGGTGGGGTCAGCCTTGCAGACATCGGTGAGGATGCGCTCGGTCATGGCCTTGGTGGTGCCGTAGGGGTTGGTGGTGGCACCCACGGGGAAGTCCTCGGTGATCGGCACACTGGCGGGGTCGCCGTAGACGGTGGCGGAGGAGCTGAACACGAAGTTGTGGCAGTTGTGCCTGCGCATCACATCCAGGATGACCAGCGTGCAGTTGAGGTTATTGTAGTAGTATTCGATGGGCTTGGACACGCTCTCGCCGACGGCCTTATAGGCTGCGAACTGGATGACCGCCGTGATGTCGGGACACTCGGCGAAGATCTTCTCCACATCCTCGTGTTTGGTCATATCGGCCTGATAGAAGCGGAAGTCCTTGCCGGTGATCTGCTTGACGCGGTCGAGGACCACAGGGGATGCATTGTAGTAATTGTCCGCCACGACAACGTCGTAGCCGGCATTCAGGAGCTCGATGCAGGTGTGGCTGCCGATGTAGCCTGCGCCGCCGGAAACCAAAATAGCCATGTCCAGTACCTCTCTTGTTCCAGATGTTGCTTCGCACAGAGCCCTTGTGCTCTGTCTGACTAAAGGATACCGCTTTTTGCACAGAGAATCAAGTACCGGCTTTTTTATGAAAATGTATTTTTGTTGCATCTTTTCAACCAGTCTGATGAACTGCAAAGATTTTTAGTCCGCAAGGCATGGAGAGGACACGCAAAAAACAGCAAAGGACAGCTCCCGCAAGAGAGCTGCCCTTTGCTGCGGCTGATATTTGCTTACAAACGGCCGCACTGACGGCCGGTGAAGAAGCGGAGCGTAGTGTTGGCCCGGAAGACTTTGCCTGCCCGCAGCACCGTCGTCGGGAACTCCGGGTGAGAGGGGCTGCAGGGGAAGTGCTGGGTCTCAAGGGCAAAGCCGCCGTACTTTTCCAGCGGGACGCCGCCCTTGCCGGGGGAGGGGCAGTTCTGCAGGAAGTTGCCGGTGTAGAGCTGGATGCCCGGCTGGGTGGTGTACATCTTCATGCTGATGCCGGTCTTGTCGCTGGACGCCCAGGCGCAGAGGCTCTGGCTGGCACCCCGGGGCCGGTCGAGGACATAGCAGTGGTCGAAGCCGCCGCCCGCCATGGTGGTCTGGTAGAAGCCGGTGTCGAGGTCGCGTCCCAGAGGCTTTCCGGTGCGGAAGTCCATCGGCGTACCGTCCACAGGCAGGATCTTGCCCGTGGGGCAGGTCTCGTTGTTGCCCTCCAGGTAGTTGGAAGCGTAAATGCGGAGCTTCTGGCCCAGCACATTGCCGCCGCCGTCGAGGTTGAAGTAGGTGTGGTTGGTCAGGTTGATGATGGTATCCTCGTCGGTGGACACACGGTAGTCCATCCGCAGGGTGTTGTCCGGCGTGAGGATATACCGCACACTGACCTTCAGATTTCCGGGGAAACCGTCTTCGCCCGCCGGGCTTTCGGTCTCCATTAAAAGGGTGTCGCCGAACATCTTCACATCGTAAATTTTGCGGGGGAAGGTGCCGTGCAGGTGATTTTTGCCATTGTTGGCTTCCAGCTTGTAGGTCTTGCCGCTGAGAGAAAATTCCGCATTTTCAATGCGGTTGGCGTACCGGCCCACGAACGCACCGCAGCAGGTGCTGCCGGATGAGTTGAAATCCGCCTCATAGTCGGCGAGGGTGTCGTGCCCGACGACCACATCCACCATACCCGTTTTTGTAGGGACGAAGAGATTTTTGATCACACAGCCATAGTTCAGCACGCTGATCTCAAGTCCACCGGGATTGGAGATGATGTATTCATCCACCTTATCACCGTTTTGGGTCACACCAAAGGGCTTGGAGCGGAACTGTGCCATAAGGCTCGCCTCCTTCTTCATTATTTTCGGTCAGGGCAGCGCAGCCCCGGCCTCATCCATAACTATGATTATAGCACAGTTTTCCAGCCTTGTGTGAGAATGATTTTAGATTTATCTTCCAAAATTTCGAGAGATTTTTTGGACATATTGCGAAACACCTTTCATCTTAAAAGGCTCTCCCTTTGGGAGAGCTGGCGCGAAGCGCCTGAGAGGGCAAGGACGCTGATAAAAAACTTCGAGTGCGGCGATGGCTCGCTCTGACAAAAAGTCTGCTTATCGCTGCATAGCGGCTCTATCTTACCGGGCTTGCCCTCTCCGTCACCTTCGGTGACACCTCTCCCAAAGGGAGAGGCTTTGGCACGTCCCGCAAAGTGAACGGTTCGCCAGAGGCCTCCCCTACGTAGGGGAGCTGTCGAACGAAGTGAGACTGAGAGGTTGTACTAAGACAGAGCCTTTCCTCTGTGGGAAAGTCCGGCTCGTGGCAGTGTTTCCTGTATCTTTTTGGCGAATTATATGATATAATAGTCCTGCGGCTCGTCCCGCCCAATCTACCAAGGATGGGGAGAAGGGGGGTGTCGCCTTATGGCGTATATTTTTTCTTTTGTTCTGTCCGTCGCAGCGAATGTAGCGTCCTACTACATCTGCAAGTGGCTTGACGGATGGCTGAAGGGCCGTAAGCACTAAAAAGGCCCCCTTTCGGAGATTGCAGCTCCGGGAGGGGGTCTTTCCTTTGGGTGCGCCGATGGCGTATTTGCTTTTTCTTTTGCTACTTTTATTATATGCCATTCCCCGCAAAAGTCAAGCTTTGCACAGAAAGTTTACAGAAACCGCCGCGCAGCGGCTTTCCATTTCTTTCAGTCCTGCGTTTCTTTTCGGATGCCGAACAGCCTCCGGAGCAAGCCTCTCAGGCACTTGGGGCTTTTGAGAACGACCACCTGCATAGAGCCGACCACCTTTCGTCGCTTGATACGCCATTATAGGCGTCCCGCGCCCGGAATGTTCCGGTTCAGCTCAGGATCGGCCCGTCCGGCACCGTCTCCACCACCACCAGCGCGCCCTTTTGGGTGGAGATGGTGATGCAGTCGGAGCCCTCGGCATACTCGTTGCTGACGCCGAGGGGGTAGCCTGCGGTGAGGACGGCGTCGGTCAGCTCGTAGAAGGAGCCACGCTCCGAGACCCCCTCTGCCCTGCCCTCCATCGGGAAGACCGAGAGGTAGAAATACTCATTCCTAGGGTAGCGGCGGGTCTCGCCGGGCATCACGAAGGTGATGCGGCTGCGCTCGTCCAGAAGCGTGGCCCGGACGCCCCGCTGTTCGAGGCCGAGGCCGGTGCAGAGGTTGGCCAGCGTATGCTCGAGGCGTCTGCCGCCCAGTACACCCAGCAGCAGCGCCTCGTCGAAGCCCTTCTCGGAGGCCAGCTTTGCCGCGTACTCGGTGTCGGTGTCGTCCTTGACGTGGGGCAGGATGATGGTGTCGCCGCCCTCCTGCGCCGGGCAGGGCGCGGTGTCGAAGTCGCCCACGATGATGTCGGGGCGGCAGTGGAGCGGCCCACAGTTGCGGTAGCCCGCGTCGCAGGCAATGATGGTGTCGCCGGGCCGCAGGGCCGACGCCAGCGAGGCGCTGACCGGGCAGGCGGAAATGATAACACAGCGGGACATTACAACCCCCTCCTCTGCCACTCCTTCACATCCTTGACCTCATCGTACATGGCGCAGTAGCTGTCGTAGCGGGTCTGGGAGAGCTTGCCCTCCGCGAGGGCGGCGCGGACGGCGCAGCCCTTCTCGGAGCGGTGGGAGCAGCCGGTGAACTGGCACGCGCCGAGGTAAGGCCCGAACTCCGGGAAGGCGTGTTCCAGAGCCTCTTTCGGGATGAAGCCCGCCCGGCTGGCCTCGAGGCTGGCGAAGCCCGGGGTGTCGGCGATGCGGCCCCCGAAGGCTTCAAAGATGGTCACCTCGCGGGTGGTGTGACGGCCACGGCCCAGCTTCTGGCTGATGGCGGCGGTCTGACGCTCCACATCGGGCAGGAGGGCGTTCAGCAGGGTGGATTTTCCCACGCCGGAGTTGCCGCAGAAGGCGCAGAGACGGCCATTGATCCAGTGTTTGATGTCGTCCAGACCCTCGCCGGTGGCGTAGTCGATGCGGATGAAGGGCAGGGTCGATTTTTCGTAGGCGCTGCGCAGGAACTCCGCCTCGGCGAGGTCGCCTTTGGTGCAGACGATGACGGGCTGGACGCCCTTGTCCACCGCGATGGCCGAGAGCTTATCCAGCACGAGGGTGCTGGGGGTGGGCTGGGTGGTGCTTGCCACGAGGAACAGCACGTCGAGGTTCGCCATGGGCGGGCGGACGAAGACGTTCCGCCGGGGCGCGATGGCCGCGATGACCGCCCCGCCGTTCTCGGTCTCCAGCGTCACCACGTCGCCCGCCACGGGGGTGATCTTCTGCTTGCGGAAGATGCCCCGGGGCTTGCACTCCAGGATGCCTTCCGACGTCTTGACGTAATAAAATCCGCCGATGCCTTTTGTGATATAACCTGTCATACCTACTCCCTCAGCCCAGCCAGGACGTCCACCAGTCGCTGAGACCGCCGCCGCCGGTGGTGGAAGAAGACGAGCTGGCGCCGGTGCTCTCGCTGGAAGAGCTGCTGCCCCCGAAGAGGCCGCCCAGCCAGCCGCCGGAGCCGTCGCTGCTTCCGGTGCTCTCGCTGGGTGCTTCGGGCTCCGGTGCAGGCTCGGGGCCTGCGCTGACCACGACGCTGACCCGGGTGTTCAGCTTGGCCGATGCGCCCTCGCCGGGGTTCTGGCTGATGATGCTGCCCACGGGCTGGTCGCTGTACTGCTCCGTCTGGCTGCCCAGACCCAGCTTCCGCTGCACCAGCAGGGTGCGGGCGTCGTCCACGCTCATGCCGATGAGGCTGGGGACCTTGGTGGTGGTGGCCACCTGCGGGCGGCTGACGTAGATCACCACCGTGGTGCCTGCGGCCACCTGACTGCCTGCGGCGGGGTCGGTGCGGATGATGGAGCCTGCGGCCACCGACTCATCCACGGCCTGAGTGACCAGCACCGACACGCCCAGGTCCTTCAGCTGCTGTTCGCCGTCGGCCTGCACATAGTTGGTCAGGTCGGGGACGGTGACGTAGTGGATGCCGAGGCTGACGGTGAGGGTCACGCTCTGGCCCTCGCGGACGGTGCGGCCCGCCACCGGCGACTGCTTGTAGACATAGCCCGCGGCGTAGTCGTTGCTGTACTCCTCTTCCCAGTTGACGACCACCTGACCGGAGGCCACCTGCTGGGAGGCGTTCACCTCGTCCTGCGTCATGCCGCTGAAATCGCCCAGCACGATGTCGTCGCGGTCGGTCATGATGTTGCTGGAATCGTTCAGGATGGTCCAGCACAGGGCCGCACAGGCCAGCGCAAAGGCCGTCGTGATGCCCAGCAGCACCGGCATAAAGCCGCTGCGCTTCTTCTTTTTCGCCTTAGCCTTGGGGCGGGCGGGATCTGCCGCCGGTTTCTCCGGGGGTCTGTGGATGCTGCGTTTCTGCGGCATGGGTTCATTCACCACCTTTTCGGGTTCTTCCTTTACATATTGATACTGGAACGTGACGGAGGGGTCCTGCACATAGGCGTCCAGCGCCTCCAGCATCTCTGCGGCGCTGGAATACCGGTTGACCGGCAGCTTCGCCATGGCGCGCTCCGTGATCTGGACGAGGCCCAGCGGCACGTCTGGGGCAAGCTCTGCCAGCGGCTTCGGGGTGTCCCGTATCTGCTTGCGGGCCACCTCCACCATGTCGTCGGCGTCGAAGGGCAGCCGGCCCGAGAGCATCTCGTACATCATGACGCCCACGGAGTAGATGTCGCTCTTGGGGTCGGTCTCCTCCCCCTTCGCCTGTTCGGGGCTGATGTAGTGGACGCTGCCCATGGTCTTTTTGCCGTTCTGTATCTGGTTCTCGGCCCGGGAGATGCGGGCGATGCCAAAGTCCATCATCCGCAGCTGGCCGTTGTCCAGCAGCATGATGTTCTGGGGCTTGATGTCCCGGTGGACGACGCCGTTGCGGTGGGCGTGGTCGAGGGCCCGGAGGATCTGGGCGATGAAGTGGACGGTCTCCCGGCTGGTGATCCTGCCGCCCCGCTCGTTGAGGTACTCCCGGAGGGTCATCCCCTCCACGCACTCCATCACGATATACTGTAGGTTTTCGTTGACAGAGACGTCGTAGACCTTGACGATGTTGGGGTGGTTGAGCAGGGAGATGGCCTTGGACTCGTTCTTGAAGCGGCGGACGAGGTCGGCGTCATGCATCAGCTCCTGACGCAGCACCTTGACGGCCACCACCGTGCCTTCCGGCACAGGCCCGCCGGGGGCAGAGACCACGGCCTTGTAGACGTTGGCCATGCCGCCCGCGCCGATGAGTTCCCGAATGGTGTAGAGCCCGTCCAGCGTCTTGCCGATGAGATTATCCATGCTTCACCTCCAGCGGCTCCACGCCCAGCAGCAGCGCGGTGATGTTGTCGGGGCCGCCGCCCGCGTTGGCGGCGTCCACCAGCCGGTCGGGGATGTCGTAGAACCCGCCCTTGGTGAAAATTTCCTCGATTTTTTCCTTGGGCAGGACGTTGGTGAGGCCGTCGGTGCAGAGCAGGAGCATATCGCCCTTCTGCACCGGCACGCTGGTGAACTCGGGGTCGAGGCGGTAGTCCACGCCCAGCGCCCGGGTGATGATGTTCTTCTGGGGATGATGCTCGGCTTCCTCGGCGGTGATGGTGCCGCAGTCCACCAGCTCCTGCACATAGGAGTGGTCGTGGGTGAGCTGGGTGAGTCTGCCGCCCCGGACGAGGTAGGCCCGGGAGTCGCCCGCGTGGCAGATAAAGGCGCTGCCGCCCCGCACGAGGGCGCAGACCGCCGTGGTGCCCATGCCCGCCAGCTCCTCCTCCCGGGAGGCCTTCTGGAAGACGAAGCGGTTGGCGCTGATGAGCGCCCGCTTCAAAAACCTTTCCTCGTCGCCGGGCAGGCACTGGGCGTACTGCTCGTGGAAGATGTGCTCGATGACGTCGCAGGCGCTCACGGAAGCCTCACGGCCCCCCCGCGCACCGCCCATGCCGTCGCACACGAGGCCCCAGGCCGCGTCGCTGTTCAGCTCGCCTGCCCGGTAGTCGTCCTGATTCTCGGGGCGGACGCTGCCGACGTCTGTTTTTCCTGCAAGTTTCATAGGATTCTCCTTCTCAAACTTTGCCGTTTATCTCGTCGCGGCGGAGCTGGCCGCAGGCGGCGCTGATCTCGCTGCCCAGACGGCGGCGGACGGTGGCGTTGACGCCGAGGCTTTCCAGCTTCTGCTGGAAGCGCCGGACGTTGGCGGCGTCGGTGGCCGAATAAGGGCTGCCGTCCACCGGGTTGATGGGGATGAGGTTGACGTGAGCGCCCATCCCCCGGATGAGGCCGGCCAGCTGTCTGGCGCAGGCGTCGGAGTCGTTGACCCCCCGCACCATGGAGTACTCGAAGCTCACTCTCCGGCCCGTCGTCTCCTGATACCGGCGCACGGCCTGCATCAGCACCTCCACGGGGTAGGCGTCGTTCACCGGCATCATGCCGCTGCGGATGTCGTTGTTGGGGGCGTGGAGGGAGACGGAGAGGGTGAGCTGGAGCTTCTTCCCGGCCAGCTGGTCGATCTTCGGCACGAGGCCGCAGGTGGAGAGGCTGATGTTCCGCATCCCGATGTTCACCCCCTCGGGGGAGGAGATGTTCTCAAGAAAGCGCATGACTTCGTCGAAATTATCCAGCGGCTCCCCAATGCCCATCAGCACGATGTGGGAGATGCGCTCCCCGATGTCCTTCTGGGCGGTGTAAATTTCGGAGCAGATCTCCCCCGCCTCGAGGTTGCGCACCCGGCCCGCCTGGGTGGAGGCGCAGAAGCGGCAGCCCATCCGGCAGCCCACCTGGGTGGACACGCAGACCGTGTTGCCGTAGTGGTAGCGCATGACGACGGTCTCGATGCAGTTGCCGTCGGCCATCCGCAGCAGGTACTTCACGGTGCCGTCCTTGGCCTCCTGCCGCCGCTCGATGATGGGCGCGGCGATGTAAAATGCCTCCTCGAGCTTTGCCAGCAGGGCTTTGGGCTGGTCGGTCATGGCCGAAAAGTCGGTCACGAGCTTCTGGTGGACCCAGTGGAAGAGTTGCTTTGCCCGGAAGCCGGGCTGGCCCATCGCTTTCAACTCCGCTGTCAGCTGTTCCAGCGTCAGGGAGGATATACAGCGTTTCGTCTCCATGAAAATCTCCTTTTGTCAGGAATCACGTTTCTGCATCGCGCAGAGGAAAAAGCCGTCCATGCCGGTGCGGGTGGGGACGGAAAGCGCACCCCAGTCCCCCACCGTCATCCCGGCCGGGAAGCGGACGTCCGGCGTCACCACCCGGAGCTCCGGGTGTCGGCCCACGAAGGCCCGCACCTGCTCTTCGTTCTCGGCAGGGTCGATGGTGCAGGTGGAGTAGACCAGACGCCCGCCCTCCTTCAGGTGGGCGGCGGCTGTATCCAGAATGGCCGACTGGGTGGCCAATAATTCATCGTGACGCGCTTTTTCGAGGGTCTTGTACCGGATGTCCGGCTTCTTGGCGAGGATGCCGAGGCCGCTGCAGGGGGCGTCTACCAAAATGGCGTCCGCCATGGGCAGGCCGGCATCGGCCTTTGTGCCGTCGGAGACCCGGGGCTCCACGTGGGCAAACCCCATCCGCTCCACGGCCTTGCGGATGAGCTGGACGCGGTTCTCGCTGACGTCGCAGCTCACCAGCCGCCCTTCGTCCCCCATCTCCTCGATGAGGAGCAGGCTCTTGCCGCCGGGGGCGGCGCAGAGGTCGAGGACGGTATCGCCGGGCTTTGCCTCCACGCAGAGGGCGGCAAGCTGGCTGGCCTGCCCCTCCACGTGGAAATATCCGTCCCGGAAAAGCCCGCTCTCCGCCGGGCTGCCCTCGAAGCGGGCTAAGACGCTGCCCGGCACGAGGCCCGGGGCGGCGGTCTTCGCGCCCGAGGCCAGCAGCTTTTCGCAGAGGGCTTCCGGCGTCCCTTTCAGGGGGTTGGCCCGGAGGCTGGTCAGGCCGCCGTCGGCGGTGTGGGTCAGGATGTCCAGCGCCTCGTCGGGGTAGTGTTCGTGGAGGAAGGCCGCCACGTCCCGGCCCGCCGAGCCCAGCACCATCAGCCGCTCCACCTCGTCGGCGAAGACGGCAGAGCCGAGGTCATAGCCGATGGCCCGGCGCAGCACGGCGTTCACGAGGCCGGAGGCGCTGGCTTTTTTGAAGGTGCGGGTCAGCTTGACGGCCTCATTGACCGCCGCCGAGGCCGGCACCTGCATATAGCGGGCCTGCGCCAGCGCGGCGCGGAGAATTTCCCGCACCTGCGGGTCGAGCTTTGCGAGGCCCTTGGGCAGGAACCGGCTCAGGATATAGTCCAGCGTCCCCTGATGTTCCAGCACGGTATAAAAGATCGCGCTGGCAAATGCTTTCTCGCGGCCCTCCAGCTTCTGGCGGCGCAGCTCTGCGTCGAGGATGAGGTTGGAGAACCCGTCCTGCTCCTGCCGCACCAGCGCCGCCACCGCCGCCGCGCGGGGGTTCGGGCCGCTCACAGGCTGTCCCCCGCCCTGAGGCGGAGCCCGGCGGCGAAGGAGGTGCCGTCCATGGGCTTCTTGCCCTCCGGCACGACATGCAGAAGCTGGACAGCGCCCTCACCGCAGGCCACGGTCAGGGGCTTGGTGGCGAGGACAGTGCCAGGAGCTTCGCCGTGGCTTTCCGCCACGCGGCACTCCATCACCTTGACCTTCCTGCCGCCCGCCGTCACGAACCATGCCCCGGGCCAGGGGTTCATGCCCCGCACCCAGTTGTGGATATGGTCGGCGCTGTCGGTCAGCTTGAACTCCGCCATCTCCTTGCTCAGCATGGGGGCGACGGAGGCGTTCTCGCGGGCCTGAGGCTCTGCCTTGAGCGTACCGGCCTCGATGGCAGGCAGGGTCTCACAGAGCACCCGTGCACCCACGGCAGCGACCCGGTCGAACAGCTGGCCGCTGGTCTCCTCGGGGTCGATGGCGATTTTCTCGCAGGCCAGCACGTCGCCGGTGTCGAGGCCCTCGTCCATCTGCATGATGGAGACGCCCGTCTCGGCGTCGCCGTTCAGCACCGCCCACTGCACGGGGGCGCTGCCCCGGTATTTCGGCAGCAGGGAGACGTGGAGGTTGATGCAGCCGTATTTCGGCGCTTCCAGCACCGATCTGGGCAGGATGCAGCCGTAGGCCACCACCACGATGAGCTCAGGAGCCAGCGCGCGGATGTTCTCGTCCTCGCCGCCGTCCCGCAGGGTGCGGGGCTGAAAGACGGGGGTGCCGTGGGCCAGCGCCACCTCCTTCACCGGGGGTGCGGTGAGCACCTGCTTGCGGCCCACGGGCTTATCGCGCCGGGTGTAGACCGCGCAGATGTCGTGGCCCGCCTCATACAGGGCTTTCAGGCAGTCCGCCGCAATGTCCGGCGTCCCCATGAACAGAATGCGCATCAGTCGTTCTCCTTCTTCTTGGCGGCAGCGGCGCGGCCCTCCTCGGTGTCCTCATAGAAGAACTCGCTGGACTCCATGATGGTGATGCCGTCCAGATGGTCGTTCTCGTGCTGGATGCAGCGGGCCAGCAGGTCCTCGGCTTCCAGCTCGAACCACTCGCCGTTCCGGTCCTGTGCGCGGACCTTGACAGCCACGGGGCGGGTCACGGCGCCGTTGTGGCCCGGGAAGGACAGGCAGCCCTCGTAGGCGGTCTCCTCGTCCTCAGACACGGCGAGGATCTCCGGGTTGACGAAGTCGATGAACTTGTACTCGTAGTTTTCGGGAATTTCTTCCGGGGCGTCGGTGGTGTCCCACACCACGAAGACGCGGCGCAGCATCCCCACCTGGGGGCCGGCGAGACCCACGCCGTCGGCGGCGATCATCGTCTCGCGCATATCGTCCAGCAGGGTAGCCAGACGGTCGTCGAAGCTGGTCACCGGGCGGCAGACCTTGTTCAGGATGGGGTCGCCCTCTTTTACAATGTTGCGGATAGCCATGAAGTATACCTCCAAATGATCTTATCAAATATCACCGTCAGAGTGCATATCCACCACCACGGTGGCCTTGGCGGGCAGCTTTTCCTGCTCATAGAGGCCGAGGGTCTGGCGGACAAGGTCGCGGAAGCGTTTGTCGGCGCGGCACTTGATGGTGAGCTTGTAGCGGTAGTTTTCGTTGATCTTTTCGATGTTGCCGGGGTGGGGCCAAGCACCCGGAGGGGCAGGTCCGGCTGCTGCGCGGCCTGACGGCCTAAGAGGGCCGAGAACCGGGCGGCGGCCCGGGCCACCTCGATCTCCTTCGGGCCGGAGAAGCCCACGACGCAGAGCCCGCAGAAGGGCGGGTAGAGCCCTAACTTTCGATAGGCGATCTCCTGCTCGAAGAAGGCGTCGTAGTCCTGCGCGGCGGCGAGGTTGAGGACGGGGTTGTCGGGGTCGGTGGTCTGGATGATGGCGAAGCCCGGGTCTTTCGCCCGGCCGGAGCGCCCCACCACCTGGGTGATGAGGCTGAACACCGTCTCGTAGGCCCGAAACCCCTGCGCAAAGAGCAGCGAGTCGATGCCGAGGACGCCCACGAGGGTCACGTCCTCGAAATCGAGGCCCTTGGCCACCATCTGCGTCCCCACCATGATGTCGTACTCATGCCGGGCGAACCTCGCCAGCAGCTTTTCGTGGGCGTCCTTGGCGGCGGTGGAGTCCTGGTCCATCCGCAGCACTCTTGCCTCCGGGAAAAGCTCAGCCAGCTCCTCCTCGGCCTTCTGGGTGCCGAAGCCCCGGTAGAGCAGCCTGCCGCCGCAGGCGGGGCAGGTCTTGGGGGGCGGGTCGAGCTGGGTGCCGCAGTAGTGGCAGAGCAGCTTATGGCCCGCCTTGTGGTAGACCATGGGGACGCTGCACTTGGGGCATTTCAGCACCTCGCGGCAGTCGTCGCACTGGGCCATGGTCTGGTAGCCGCGGCGGTTGAGCAGCAGGATGGTCTGCCTGCCCGCGTCGAGGTTGCGCCGGATGGCGTCCTCCATGGCAAGGCTGATCTCCCTCGGGTTGCCCGAGGCCAGCTCTGCCCTCATATCCACGATCTGGACGCCGGGCAGCGGGTTGCCGCCGTAGCGCTGGGTGAGCCGGACGAGCTGGGTGCGGCCATTCCGGGCGGCGTAAAAGCTCTCGGTGCTGGGGGTGGCGCTGGCCAGAAGGAGCAGGGAGCCGTTCTCCGCCGCCCGCTGCCGGGCCACCTCGTGGGCGGCGTACCGGGGCGCGGACTCGGAGCGGTAGGTGTGCTCCTGCTCCTCGTCGATGATGACGAGGCCGATGTTCTCCAGCGGGGCAAAGACGGCGCTCCGGGTCCCCACCACGATGTCGGCACCGCCGTCCTGTATCATCTGCCATTGGAGCAGACGCTCGGTGTGATTGAGGGCCGAGTGCTGGACGGCCACCCGCCGCCCGAACCGGCTCTTGAGGCGGAGGATCATCTGCGGCGTCAGGCTGATCTCCGGCACCAGCACGAGGGCGCGGCGGCCCAGCGCCAGACACCGCTCGATAAGCTTTAAGAACACCAGCGTCTTGCCGCTGCCGGTGACGCCGTAGAGCAGCGCCGAGTGGGGGGCGGTGTCCTCGAGGCCGGGCAGCAGGGCGTCATAGGCCGCCTGCTGCTCTGCCGTCAGGGTGATGGGCTCGTTTTTCAGCGGGATAGACGAATACAGGTCGATGGATTTGTTCACCTTGCTGCATTCGACGACGCCCTTGGCGCAGAGGTTGTCCAGCACGGCTTTGGTGATGCCGTGGGCCTCCATCTCGTTCTGGGTGCGCTCTCCCCCGCTCAGCAGGGCCACTGCCGCCAGCTGCTTGGCCGTGGGCCTGGGCTTTGCTGCAAGACCCACCAGCTTATAGCTGTTCTCGGTGTGGCGGGTGAGCTGCTTTTGGAGCACCGGCGTCACGCCGTCCGCCGCGAGGGCGGGCTTATACTGCGCCCCATAGGGGATGACTGCCTTGACGGCCTCGTAGTAGGTGCAGAAGGTGCGCTCCTTGAGGAAATGCACCAGCCGCAGCAGCTCCGGCGTCAGGCAGGCCGAGGCCGGGGCCACGTCGAAGAGGTACTTGAGCTTTGCGTGCTCCGGCTCTTCGTCGCAGGCCAGCACCACGCCCATCCGGGCCTTGCTCCCCGCCGAAGGGCACCAGCACCATGCTGCCGAGGCGGACGGCCTCCTGCTGGTCGGGCATGACGGCGTAGGTATAGAGTTTGTCGAAGTGGAAGGTCGCGTTGCTCACGGCAACGCCTACCGTTTTTGGCATTCGCGGCTCCTTGTTATCTGTCGAGGCCGGCCCGCTGGCGGATGATGCCGTAGAGCTTCTCGGCGCAGGCGTCCACCTCGTCGTTCACGAGGGTGAGGGTGAACTTCTCCTGCTCGGCCAGCTCCTTCTTTGCGGTGTCGAGGCGCTCGAGGATGCTGGCCTCCGTCTCGGTGCCGCGGCCCCGGAGGCGGCGCTCCAGCTCCTCCACGGAGGGCGGCAGCAGGAAGATGGTGGTAGCCCCCGGGAACATCCGACGGATGTTGGCCGCGCCGTGGACGTCGATGACCAGCACCACCAGCTTGCCCGCCTCGAGGCGCTTATCCACCTCTTCGCGGAGGGTGCCGTAGTAGTTGCCGTTGTAGAAGTTGTGCTCCACCACCTGGTCGGTGTCGATGAGGTGCCGGAACTGCTCCCGGGTGCGGTAGTAGTAGTCCACCCCCTCCTGCTCCCCGGGGCGGGGTGCGCGGGTGGTGGCGGAGACGGTCTTTTCGATCTCGGGGTGGGCCTCGCGCAGGGCCTTGACCACACTATCCTTGCCGGTACCGGCGGCACCGGAGACGACAAACAGGTACTTTTCGTTTTCCATTTTTTACTGCTCCTCTGTCGGTTTTCCTTCCGGCTGGCCCGCAGCGCGGCTTGCCACCGTCTCAGGCGTCAGGGCCGAAAGGACTACATGGTCAGAGTCCATGATGAGCACGGCCCGGGTGCTGCGGCCATAGGACGCATCAATGAGCATCCCCCGCTCCCGCGCCTCCTTCACCAGACGCTTGACCGGCGCAGAGTCGGGGCTGACGACGGCCACCACCCGCCCTGCGCTGACCAGATTGCCAAAGCCGATGTTGATGAGCTTCATCTGAACTCCTCCGTACTGTTTTTATTCGAGGTTCTGGATCTGTTCGCGGATCTTCTCGATCTCCGCCTTCATGTCCACCACCGTGCGGGTGATGTCCAGGTCCTGACACTTGGAGCCGATGGTGTTGGTCTCACGGTTCAGCTCCTGAGTCAGGAAGTCCAGCTTCCGGCCCACCGGCTCGTCCAGCTCCAGAATGGAGCGGTACTGGGCGATGTGGCTGCGCAGACGGACGGTCTCCTCGTCCACGGCGGTCTTGTCGCCGAAGATGGCGGCTTCCGTCAGGACCCGGGCGTCGTCGATGCTGCGGTCCTCGAGGATGGTCCTGAGCTTCTCGTAGAGGCGGCTGGTGTAGGCTTCGACGCGGCCTGCGCTCAGGGCCTCCACCCTGCCCACCCGCTCCTCGAGGAAGCACAGGCGGCTCTCCACGTCGGCCTTCATCTTGGCGCCCTCGGCGGCGCGCATGGCGATGAAGTTGTCCAGCGCCTGAGCCGTCACGGCGGAGACGTCGGCCCAGAGCTGTTCCTCATCCACGTCGGCGTGGCGGGTGGCCAGCACGTCCGGGAAGCGGGTCAGCGTCGAGACGGTGACGTCGTTCTTGATGCAGAGCTTCTCCGAAAGGTTCCGCAGGGCCTTCTGGTAGCTGCGGGCCAGCTCCATGTTGACGGTCACTTCTGCGTCGGCGGCCTCCACGTTCTGGATGGTCATGCTCAGCTCGACCTTACCGCGGGTGACCCGCTCGTTGAGCTGCTTTTTCAGGCGGCTGTCCATGTAGCTGCAGCTGCGGGGGATGCGGGACGAATACTCGAAATACCGGGAGTTGACGCTGCGCAGCTCGACCGTGATCTCGCGGCCATTCAATACAGCAGTCCCCCGGCCAAAACCGGTCATGCTCAGGATCATATGCTCCACGTTTCCTCTCTGTTGATGGGTGGATATGCGGACAAATTACGGTATATGTATCCGCGTTTGGGTATACAGGCCCATGTTACGATACATATGTTATTATTCTACTCTGATGACCGCTTTTTTGCAAGTAAAGCAGACAAAAAAGTGAGGAAGCCCTCTCAGTCATTGCAAAGCAATGACAGCTCCCCCAAAGGGGGAGCCACTGGCGAGTCGGGCCACTCTGAACTGGACGCCGGAGGCCCGATATGGCGCAAAAGGGCGGGCCTCGCTTACGGGGCCAGCGGCTTCTGGACAACGCACCTTGTCAAGCTGCCGTGAATCTTGGCAGCAGCGCACTACTGTTCCCGAGACATCGTGCTTTGCTCGTCCAGCATAGACCTGACCGACATGCCAATGGCTCCCCCTTTGGGGGAGCTGGCGAACGAAGTGAGACTGAGAGGGCAAGCCCGGGACAAAAGAGCTTCTGCGCGGCGATAAGCAGATTCTTTGTCAGAGCGATGACTTCATTTACTTTTGTATTAGGTGTGATGCCGTTGCTGTTTGCAACAGGCGCTGGTGCCGGAAGCCGTGTGGCACTAGGTGCGGCAGTAGTATTTGGTATGGCCGTGAATACGATTTTTGCTACCGTTTATATTCCTAATTGGTATGAAGTGATGCAGAATATTCAAGAGAAATGGTTGACAAAGAAACAGTGAATGTTTCCTTTTCATATTTCACCACAGATTATACAAATTAACACAGATTGAATATAAATTGCTGATTGTCAATATAAATAATCTGAGTTGATATATATAGTCTGTGGTGAATTTATTATCTTTGCATCGGATAAGAAACTTTTATGTATCTGTCTGAATGACAGCGTAGAGTGGAGATTAAGAAAGTTGTCAGTAACGATTTAGCGACCGTGTAACTGCGCTGAACTGCTGCGCTTTGCATCTCGTCAAACAACTCTATGCAAATATAACGTTTTTCCTGGAAATAACAAAATCGACGACTGTGTTAATGCAAAATGCGGACAGAATTTCCATCCGCATTATTTAATCAGCGTCGCCGCTCCCGCTCTTTTTCATCGTCGCTTTGCATCCGCAGGTTCAGACGCTCGCGCAACTTGTCGAGAAAATAGGTACGGCTCTCGCCCTTACGCCGTTTGATGTCGGTATAAGCGTCATAAAGACTTCGCGCATCGAGGCGAATGCCGAACAACTCGCCGAAGAATCCGGCCAGTTCGTTCATGGCTATCTCCCCGTTGTCGATACGTTTCATCTCGTGCAAGGCGTATATCAACTCGACCAGTTCGACAACGGTTCCCGTCCAACGTCGTTTACAGACATGAGGTTTCGGTGGGTAAATATCGCCATAGCGATTCAAAATCTCTAATTCCGTGTCAATATATCCGATGACGATATGCAGAAACCGAATTTGAGTATGACTCTCCGGCGGTTCATCTTTCGAGATATAGCTGCATAAAACGTGCAGGCGGATACGCGCATAACGCAGGGTGCGGAAAACGGTTTTGCGATCATCATCCTCGTCGCAGAGGGTGCGGAGTGTATTGTCGAAGTCGTGGAACAGTTCTTCCGTGACGGCTTGGGTGGCGGATTCGACCAAACGATCCGCCGTGATATGATGTATCATAAATGTTCATTTTATAAGTAAATAAATCAGTTTCTTCGAGTCTGTTGAAGTGAGACTCGGTGGAGATTTATTTCTTATAAAGCGAACGACGTCCGACCATCAATGTAGATATGGAATAACCGTCTCGCTTTTTGTTAGCGGAAAATCCACATAAAATGTTGGTAATAAACTCTTATGGTTGTAAACGGTAGCGATTATCCGTTCTACGTTCCAAATTACTGAAATAAGCATTTCGATATTTTACTCGGTTACGTTCATAGAACATGATAGTAGCCATACTCCGATGGCCGCTATCAATATGATGTACCCTATAAGTATTCGGTGTTGAAGCAATAATTTCATTTGAAATGGAATTGGGAACAAGTTAATTGCAGAGAGTCTCTATAAATTTCCGAGACTTCATCTGATCAGGCTTAAATTCCCGGTTGCCTTATTAATTATTCTCTTTTCCGCATAGATGCCGATCCCCATATAACACAAATCCGCTTCGTCGGTCTCTCTCATTCCCTGCTCGTATTCTTCGTATGTCTTGGCTTGTTGCGCTACGGTCGAAAAATCCACGAGAACCATATCTTTTGCGTCGAATGACCGAAGCCGTTCACGGACTTCCTTGATTGTCTCCGGCGATGCTCCGAGTATCGGAATCGGGCAACGGGTGATGCCTGAATGTATTTCACCCTGCTTGTCGAGGACATCATGCCCTACGATGTCGCAAGCTTTCTTGCCTAATGTGATGGATAATATGCTGGCGATATTGGCGATTATCCCGGTCGGTTGCGTGTTGTCGATTACCAGCACGCATTTATATATCGGTTTTGAATCTGTCGTTATTCCCATATTCAGTTCTTTAATCATACATTGTCACCCTTTACGGCATCTTAATCGACGGCGTAAAAAAGTTCAGGCTCTTTTTCTCTCTGAATTTGCAGCCGCAAATTCCAAACTCTTTTTTCTCGAAAAACGGATAATGGTAGTTTCGTGAGCCGACAGGACATAGAACAATGCACCTTCCACATGAAATGCATCGACTTTCATCCGTCTTTATGGGGTTCTCCGACGCAATGGCACGTGTCGGGCATCCCTCGACGCACTTTTTACACGAAATACACGTGGCGTCCCCCGTAGGGTAAAGCGGCACTTGCAGTATCTCCCGATAAGGTCTGTTGCCCCTGATTTTTATATCCGGCATCGTACTCGTATCCCTAATGTCCGACAGAATCCGCCATGACTTGCAACCGAAATCATCGACTATACGGTTGTCTTCCGTATCGGGGCGTTCGGATGCGACGTTTCTGAATATGGAGTGTCGGGCAATGAACGCGGCGGCGGATACGATTCTAAACCCGTTGGCGGTCAGCAAATCTTTAAGCTCGACAAGCGTATCTTCATAGTCTCTGTTCCCGTAGGAACAAACGATCATGGCAGGAGAGACGTCTCCCTTAACTCGTAAAAGCTGTTGTGAAGCCTGAATAGGCACTCTTCCTGAATAGGACGGCACACCTACGACCAACAATTCATCGCGTCCCAATCTCAAATCGGGAATTAAAACACTACTCGTAATGTCATGTTGGATATTATCGGCGTGCAGCTGCTTGACGACACCCTGCACGATGGCTTTGGTCGTAAATGCAGCACTGAAAAAACAGAATGAACTTTATGTATCTCCATAAACCTTACTTATCCGATTGAATTTAATTTATTGGCGTCCGTTCAAAGTCAGACAAAAGAAGTCGCTGTCATCATACGGGTAATCGTATTCGACGGGGAGTTCTTCTTTATCTATTTTCTTGAATCCGGCTTTCTCATAAAACAGATGCGCTCTGTCCGTATTCTTGGGTGTGTCGAGAATGACTTTTGAGAAACCATGTGTCCGGGCAAATTCCAAGAAGAGGGAATATAGCTGTCGGCCGAGATTATGCGGCCTCCCGCGATAAGGCTCGTACACGAAGAATTTTTTCAAGATGCACAACCCGTTTCCCTTGTTCATCAAGCCGATCGTTCCGGCCACCTTGCCGTTTTCCTTCGCCACCCAGAAGTTTCCACCGCCATCGATATACTCTTCCTTGATGCGAAGCAGTTCCGGCTGGTCTTCGACACTTACTAACGGACGTGTTCCGTCATTCTGACAATGCAGGACGAGTGCGATAACCTCGTCCCTGTCGTACGCTGAATAGGTTCCTATCTCTATCATCTTATTTCATATTTAATTTAGTGGAAATCTTCTTCGACTTGAATATCTTGTGGATATGATAGACGTGTATTCCTACCGCTATCGCACAGCCTATGATAAACGGTGTTGCGTGTAGAAGCAATCCGTAAATGACATATATAATGTTCGCGCATAGGGACAGAACCCTCAAATACAGAACTTCTTTCATCGCCATGGATGACAAGTTGAGAAACAGTCCTATATAACCTATCACATTTGTCATGACAATGATATTCACTTGTTGTTTGTCATAAGGGAAAATATGTTCTCCATACTTTTTACAATCTCTTGCAACCGGCTTTCGTCCAATCCTGCAAATATCTCTTCGACGGATCGGTTCGCGGCCATATTCAACGTATGGTAAACTTCTTCCCCATGTTTTGTTAGCTTCACGAACTCCATACGGTTGTCGTTCGCTGCCTTCTCCCGATATATGTATCCTTTCGCTTCCAGCTTTTTCAATATGCGGGATAACAACCCTTTATCCATATTGAGCTCGCGGGATATCTCTTTTGCATTTCGATTCGGATGCAAATACACATCTTGAATTACACGGATCTCCGGGAGTCCGAACTCGCTGCCTAAATAGGACTTGTTCAGTACGCCTAAAACTTTGGTGTAAAATCTGTTGAAGGCTCTGATTTGATCTATATACTCTTGTTTCATGCCGCAAAGATATTTATAATAGTTGATTTAATCAACTAATTGACAAAAAAATATATTCATTGGAGCATAAAAGGGGCTATCCAGCATTTGGGACAGCCCTTTACAGAACTCACATTTTTAGTTTCTGATATAATTAGTTTCGTTTTCCACCGTTTTTGGCTGAACAAGATGGATATGTTCTCGAATAAAAGACGAATCATAGGTTGTTTTGACAGTCTTTCTTGCGAGATTTGTAATCTTTCGTTGGTTGTCGCTACCATTGATGAATCTCGTTGTCCATTCTCCTGCTGTACGCCGTCGGTATGTTCTTGCCCGTCTTCGGGCTTGGGCGGAGCGAGTGTAAGTTGTATCTTTCTCTCCAACGCCGCGACGTCCGCTTTCAGCGCTTTCAGTTCATCCTCTTTTTTCCATACTCCGCCGACCGTTTCCTGCAAAATCGGAATATCCCGCTCATAGGTTACATTCTGCGCCTTGTATTGCTCCACGAGCTTGGGTATGCGTTCCAGCGCGTTCAGAAAGTTCATCGAATATTGTTATTTTGCTCTAATCGCCCGACTTCGGAGGAGCGATTGCTCCCCGTCAGGGTAACGTTTCGGTAAGCCGAGTGCAGAGCAGAACGCAGTTCTCGCTATGCCGAGGCGAGAAAACGAAGGCGAACAGCCAAGGCTTTTGAGAGCAACTCAAAAGGTATCGAGTAACTCGATACACACCTTGCTGTTAGCCGACGCTAACAAAATCGGAGAGCCGACGCTCTCCGATCATTAAAGTGGATTTCCGCGCTGTTTGCTATACTCGCTATACCAAGTGTGCACACTATACTATCCTATGAAAAGAGGATAGCCGGCTTACAATTTTCGCCACCGTTCCATGTCATCGCCGTAGGTTTCCAGATGATGCCGGGCGAGATTTTCGATCAATCCCGAAACGCTCATCCGCCTGCCTCCCAACCTGCGGACGATCTCGTCCAGTCGGTCGCGCACCTCGCAGCTCACGAAGACGGGTTTGCGGTTCTCGATTCTCGGCACTCGGAGAAATGTCTGTCGGTATTTCTCCAATGTCGCTCTTTGCTGTTTCACGCCGATACGGTCGGATGCGCTCTGCGCAGGTTGTTCTGCCGCTACGGTAGTGCCCGTCGGTTGTGTCGTTACAGTTTGTACATTCGGTTCACTCGTTACACGCTCTGTGCCGGGTACACTTACCAAACCGACCTCTTCCGGTTTCAATCTTCTCATTTCGGGACGGAACAGCTCGATAATCTCTTCAGCGTTGATCTCTGCCTCTGGCGTTCTTACTCTTTTGGTCATAACGTATTTGTTTTTATCGGGTTATTTATTCTTTCAGTTGAAAATCTTGTCGGCTGTGCCCGCTCGTTTTACGTGTGCAGTCCATCATCAGTATGTTTATTGCAGGCCGTTTGCTCACTGCACCGAGCGTATGAAGTATATACTCTCGTAATTTCGTTACGCCCTGCGAACGAATACGGAATGCAAGGGCGACAACCATTTCAAGATTATACACGTCCGCACTGTTGCCGCTGTCCAGACGAATACATTTGCAGACCTCGTAGTCGTGCAGGGCGTTTTCTTTGAGGATGGCTTTGGTACCCGTATGTACCGCTCCGGCGGTCGTGCCGAACAATTCGACTATTTCCGTTTCCGTCATCCATATAGTACCGCCCGTTACGATCACCATATTTTCGCTGATTGTGATTTTATCTCTTTTCATCGTAATTCTGTTTTTTTAAGTTCATTAAATCGCCTGACAAATAAAGCTCTCCATCTGCTCGATACGCTGCGCGAGTTTCTCCATATCGCGGCTCACTTTCTCGGCTGTAATCTTCGCATAGATTTGCGTCGTGCGGATGCTACGGTGTCCCAACATCTTCGATAGCGTTTCGATAGGTACGTCGTTCGACAGGCAGACCGTCGTGGCGTAGGTATGGCGGCTCATGTGCCACGTGACGTTTTTCTCGATGCCGCATTTCTTCGCTATGGCCTTAATGCTGTTCTTACAATTATTGTAGCATGGAACGGGCAGGAGTTTTCCGTCGGGCGCCATATCGCGGTACTTCTCGATGATATGTTTGGCGACATCTAACAATCGGATATTCGTTTCGGCACCCGTTTTCTGACGGTTGGTGTTCAACCACAAATGCCCGTCGAACGAAGTTTGCAGATTCGCTCGGGTAAGGTTCGCCATATCCGTCCAACTCAATCCCGTAAAGGTGCAGAAGATGAACAAATCACGAATCAGTTCATAGCTTTTCTTCTTGAATGTGCCATTGATTAAGAGTGTAATTTCCTCTTTGGTCAGAAAGCCCCGTTTGGTCTCCTCTTTGGTGATGCTATACGCGAAAAACGGATCGCGCTGCAACAAGCCGTTATTAACGGCCATATAGATAATCTTCCGAAACGGCATCATATACGACCAGACCGTGTTGTTGCAGTGGTTCTTTTCCACTCTCAGGAACAGCTCGAAGTCGGTGATGAATGCCGGAGTAAGCTCTTTCAGCGCAATATCGCTGACCTTGTACCGCTTTTCGACGAACTCCGCGAGGTGTTTGTACACGACGCAGTATTTCCAATAGCTGCGCAGGCTTTTGAGTTTGCCGACCTGCTTCTCGTAATCCTCGTTATGCTGGCGGAATACGGCTAAGAGCGTCTCGTGGTTCATGCCCAAACCTAAATAGGCATTGCGGACTTTCTCGGCGGTAACGTAGTTGTCGCGGTCGCTGATCTGCTGATAGGCACGATCGATACCCACACGAATCTTATCCAACATCCGGTTGGCCTCCTGCGCCACGATACTGCGACCGGAAACGCGTCCCGACTTTACGTTCCACGATTTCTCCTCCACGTCCAATTTGCAACTGAATTGAGCGATTTTGCCGTTTACGGTAATACGGCACATGACCGGAATAAGCCCGCTCTTTTTCGGGGCATTGCGTTTCAGATAAACAAAACTTTGAATGTCGATCTCATAACTCTACAATTTTTTGGTTACAAAATTATTTCTTGTAGAGCTGTTCTTCGATACGCAAATCGCAGCATATCAACGCAATCGCACCCGAAATAGAACTTTTTTCGCCTCCCTCTGCCCGAATTTCGGAAATCCGGCTATATTTGCAATCGGAACAAGACGAATAGAGCTTGTATTTCAGCGCTTTGAAACATTCCCGAAACCGTCTTTTCCTTTCGGAACAGAGTAACGGGATAGTAACGTAACTCCGGTTTCAGTTGGCTTCTCGATGGCTTCGGTTTGGCTGCGACAGCGCAATCCATTCCTCTCTAAAGCCCTTGTTTACAACCTTCTTGCTCCCATCTGCTCCCATTCTCGGTTTTTATCCTTATCTTTGCAGCAAACGTATAAAATATGGATACAATAAACAACGATCTTACTAACTTATTGCAACAGATGGGGGTGCATCAGGAAAGTCTGGGCATCACTCAGCGTATTGTCATGATAGCAGGGATTCTGATCATTGCTTTTGTGGCAGATTACTTTTGTAGAAAATAATAGTTCCTACTATAAAAAAACTGACAGCAAGAACACAGGCTACTTGGGATGATTATTTATTCAATGATGCTGTACTGGATAATATGTGTCATCTTATTCCACCTATAATATTGTATGTATTACTTCCTTTTGCTTTTCCACATGAGCCTGTGACTTTGACATTCATACTGAAGCTATGCTGGGTTTACATCACGGCTGTAGCCATGAAATTGATCTGTTCTTTTTGACCTCTCTCTATACCATTTCAAGTGAACATGAGAAGCTGAAAAATCATCCTCTGAAAGGAGTATATCAGATGATAAAACTGATTGTGATTTGTGTAGGGGTAATTATTATAGTCAGTACATTGATAGATAAAGATCCTGTGAACATTCTTACAGGATTGGGTGCTTCTGCTGCTATTTTGATGTTGGTTTTCAAAGATACGATTATGGGATTGGTTGCCGGAGTCCAGCTTTCTGCCAATGATATGCTTCGACCGGGAGATTGGATTACTATGCCGAAATATGGAGCTGACGGTACAGTAATAGAAGTGACCCTTACCACTGTAAAAGTACGCAATTGGGATAATACTATAACCACAGTTCCTCCTTATGCATTGGTCAGTGATTCGTTTCAGAACTGGCGTGGTATGCGGGAAAGTGGTGGACGTAGGGTGAAGCGTTCTATTAATATAGATATGAATACAGTCCATTTCTGTACACTGGAGCAAATGAAGACATTTGAAAAACAAGCTTGGATGTCAGACTTTGAAAAAACGGGAAAGGAGGAAGTGAATCTTTATGTGTTTCGTCACTATTTGGAATATTATTTGCGTCATAATCCTCGGGTGAATACAGAATTGATTTTGATGGTGCGTCAATTACAACCTACGCCGCAAGGATTGCCCATAGAACTTTATTTCTTCTCTGCCAATAAAGACTGGATTCCATACGAACGCTTGCAAGCAGAGGTCTTTGACCATTTGTTGGCTGTGCTTCCCGAATTCGGATTAAGGGTATTCCAAAGCCCTTCAGGATTGGATGTGTTGTCTCTTTCTTCTCATTAATTTATAATCTCACTAACGGAGAGATACAGGAAATCATCACATATTAACACGGATTAAATCAAATTTATTGATTGTCAGAATGAATAATCCATGTTAATATGTGAGAATGTACACTATTATACATGAAGTTCCAGTATAAACCGGGTCCCTTTTTATAATCAGTGTCCAAAGTCAGTGTGCCATTTAATTTATAAGCGATAAGGCTGCAGGTAGGCAACCCTAGTCCGTTCCCTTGTGTTAAATCGCGTATTTTTGCAAATGGCTTGAACAGTCTTTCACGCGCTTCAACCGGAATTCCCGTTCCCGTATCAGTTAGTATGAATTGATGTGTATGAGCGCTTCGTTTTTTGAATTCCAGTGAAATCTTACCGCTTTTCGTATATTCTGCTGCATTGTTCAATAAATGGTTTAATATGCGTTCCAATTCTTCTGCATTTGTCTTAATATTTACACGTGGGACGTTTACCACTGCTTCTACTCCGGACTTGAAGTTTATTTTCGCTTTTTCCATAATACTTTCACATAATGTATTTATGTTCAGTTCCTTTAGCGGATAATGTTCTTCACGTGTTTCTTCCAATGAAATATACGTCTGGATAGCTGTCATTAGTTCTTTCAGTGCCTTGATGTTTTCATGTAATATTGGGGTAGATATTGTTCCCTTTGTTGCTTCATCTATTGTATTCAGACTTGGTTCAATTTGGGCGCTGATATTACCGATAAACTTAGACTTCTGCTCATTGTTTTCATTCGCTATCTGTAGGCTATGTTTCAATTTCTTTACTTGGCGGATATGTTTAAATAACAAGGTAGCTAAAAATAATAATCCGGCAGCTAATATGGCAGATAACACACATAATGCAATGATAATAATTAGATTTGTGGTAATCTTGTCTTCTTTTTCCTGTCTAAAATTTTTTGACTTGGTTTCATATTTTTGTTGTAGTGTGTTTAGCTCATTGGCTGTTTTTACTGCTTTTATGGAATCTTGCCATGAAGTATAAAGTTTTCTCATTGCAATAGCCAATGGGGCATTATTATTCTGTTCGGCATATCCCAACATGTCTTTATAGCATTGGTCTATTCCTTTTTCATCTTTACCGGTAGAGCGCTTTTGGAATAAGATGTTGTAACATTCCAAGCTTTTGTCTGTCATACCGAAAGTTTGATAATAATTGGCTTCCGTCATTAGAAGTTCTTCTTGTAAAGAGTCTGATTTTAATAGGTCTGTATAGGAGTGAAGTTGTTTCAATAGTATCTTGCATTGTTCTGTATTTTTTAGATTCGTATACATACGCAGGCGTTCTTTACCCACCATGAAACGCAATTTGTACTCAGGTGATTTTTTTTCTTGCTCACTATAATAAATCAGTGCGTCCATTTGTCGGCAAGTGGCAAAGGCTTCTTTATATTGTCTGTTTTGAGTAAAGAGCGTACTTACCCGTATTCCCTCTTCTACCGCTTTATTTATTTGCTTTTGTTCGGCATACTGAGTGAATTTTGCCCACTTTGTATTTAACTCTTGAATATTGACACCTGCCGGTATGGCTGTAGTTTGTCCTTGCCCTGCAACACAACAAAAGGCAAGTGCTAATGTTAGAAGAATTTTTTTCATTATTGAAACAGGTTTTCTGCAAATATAACCTTTTTTTAAGCAAAAAGTTCGGGAAGTGCAACTTTTTTTCATCTTCTAGCGTCTAAACTGTAAAACAATAACTTTTAAGCAGGACAGGCCATCTTGTAAAAAGAATAAAATCATAATATTTAAAATGAGAAAAATAGTAATGATAGTCATACTGGTAGCCAGTATGGTACAAGGAGTTTTTGCCCAACAAATAATTATAAAGGGCACTGTGAAAGACGCGACAAGTAAAAAGGCTGCAGAATATGTTAATGTAGTTTTACAAACAGCAGATTCGGTTTTTGTTGGAGGAACTATTACGAATAGCAAAGGCGATTTCTTACTGAATAAGGTCTATGCAGGCGATTATTTATTGGCATTATCCTGTGTGGGGTATCGTACGCAATTTATTGTATTAAACGGAATTAAACAGAATATAAATTTAAGGGAAATTTTATTGGAAGATGATGCTGTGGCTATGGAAGGTGTAACAGTTAGTGCTTCCGGACAAATCAGTCATTCGGATCGTAAGTTGATTTTTCCTTCTGAACGGCAAATGAAGATTTCAACAAATGGAGTCAATCTGTTGCAACAGATGATGCTTCCCCGTATTCAGATAAATCCCATGAATAATGAGATAGGAGTGTTAGGGGGAGGAGAACTTCAGCTTCGTATCAATGGAGCGAAAGCAGAAGTTGAAGAGATTAAGGCATTACAGCCATCAGACATTATTCGTATAGAGTATCATGACAACCCTGGTTTGCGTTATGGTAATGCTGAGGTAGTGCTTGATTATATTGTCCGTCGTCCGGAAACGGGGGGAAACTTTGGAGTGGATTTGTCTCAGGGGATGAATGCCATGTGGGGAGAATATAATGTTTTTGGAAAAGTGAACCATAAGAAGTCTGAGTTTGGTGTTTCGTATTACATGGGACCTCGCGATTTCTATGGTATGTATCGGGATAATGAAGAGGAATTCCATTTGGCGGACGGAACAACATTACATCGATAGAAGAAGGTGAACCGGGGCACGGATCTGTGTTTATGAATAATTTAAGTATGAATTATAATTTACAGCAGACTGAAAATTCATTGTTCAGTGCTACTTTCGTTTGAGAAGTAATAGCCAGCCTCATTGGGATTATCAAGGAGTATTGACTAATGTTGCCGATTCTGATGATAAGGTGGATATGATAGACCGTACTAAAAAAAGTTGGTCTCGTCCTTCGTTGGATCTTTATTATCAACAGGGATTGAAAAATAAGCAACTTTTGGTATTCAATGTGGTAGGTACTTATAATAGGGAAAAATCACGCCGTTTGTATCAAGAAAGCTTGCAGGATGAGTTGTTGACTGATATTAATAATAATGTATTAGGAGATAAATATTCTCTAATTGGGGAGGCTGTTTATGAGAAGCAATTTTCTAAAGGAAATTCGTTGAGTTTCGGGTTGCGCCATACCCAGTCTTTCGCCAATAATGCATACCGTAACGGTCATTATTATGAAACGGATATGAATCAAGGGGATACATATGTTTATGGGGAATATAGAGGAAAGGTAAATAAATTGGACTACAGATTGGGTGTAGGTGTTACTCGTTCTTATTACAAACAAAGTGGTGATGATTCGTATGAGAATTATAGTTTTAATCCTCGTTTGGTACTGCATTATACGTTGCCGGGAAATTCATTCGTCCGTTGGAAATCCGATATCAGTAATGCTTCTCCGTCATTGGGGGATTTAAGTGCAGTAGAACAGATTGTGGATTCGTTGCAAATCAGACGAGGCAATCCGAACTTGAAAGCCTATTTGCGTTATCACACAGAGTTGACATACGAATGGCAGAAAGGTATATTTTATTCTAATCTTTGGGGGGCGTATGATTATCAGCCGAATGCCATTATGGACGAGAAGTATCAGGACGGTGACAAGATTGTACAGACATGGGACAATCAAAAGGATTGGCAGAAATTATCAGGGCGTCTGACTTTGCGTGTTGGCCCTATTAAGGATATGCTACAGTTCTGTTTACCGTGGAGTAAACCATTATATGAGTCATGGTAATACATATTCTCATACTTATACAAACTGGTATTGTAATGCTGAAGCATCCTTTAATTACAAGCAGTTCTCTCTTTACTGGCAGATGAATACTAATTGGAATAATTTCTGGGGGGAAACCTTGTCAGGGGGGGGAGAATATTCAGGTATTGGTGATGTATTACACGCACAAGAATTTGCGTGTAGGGTTGGGAGCTTTTAATCCGTTTACGGATAATTATAAACAGCAGACTGAGAACTGGAATAAATATGCTTCTTATAAAAAACGAATTATGTGAAGGAGAGCTCGCAAATGTTTTTGGCAAGTGTTTCTTATAATTTCTCGTTTGGCCGTAAGTTTAAAGCAGGCCAACGGAGGGTGAATAATAGTGATAACGATTCCGGAGTGATGAGTACCGGAAAATAAACAAGATAATCATTTTAATGAACTTAAGTTCATGGGGCAAGTAAGTTAAGTAACTTGGCTCACGAACATAAGTTGCTTGGCTTACGAAGTTAAGTTCATAAATTTATCGAAATAATAGATATATTACCCTTAACAAAATCATATATGAAAATGAAAAAAACTTAGATTGATTATGAGCTCCTGTGGGAGAAAATTACGGATTACGTAAAGGCCACCAGTAGAACGACTGCTCGTCCTGTACTTCTATTATATTATGTATTGCGAAGCCCCGAAACTCCCTCTTCGGATAAAATGTTGATTGTGGCGGCACTTTCGTATTTGGTATTGCCGATTGATTTGATTTCGGCTAAGCGGTTACCAATTATCGGCTGGATTGATGAAGCGGTATCTTTGGTTTATGCTTATAAAAAGGTGTGCCGCTATGTGACTCCTGAGATTGAATCAGAAGTGGATAATGTACTGGAACGCTGGTTTCCGGAAGGAAAGTACGAATTGATAGAAGAATAAATATTGTACTTATCTTTGGGGAGTAAGGATGGGTAAATGGAGTATTTTAGGAATGGGCTTCGTCGACTTTCGGCGTGGCCCTTGCTGATTGTAGACAAAGGTAGATTGTAATTCTACCCCAAGGAACTTCATTTTGTTTCATATATTATGCATCTATGATTTTTAACTGGTACGGAAAGAATTATAGAAACTGTCTGTTCTTACGTTCCGGATGGAAATAAAGCAATATATTTGGAATGAAATCATTTTGTCTGAGAATATGTGATGTATGTAAAAGTGTTACAATATGTTTTGAGTATTGTCAATACCTTATAGTTCAATGTTTAACATGACCTAAGTT
>ENA-OQJN01000133-OQJN01000133.1-human-gut-metagenome-genome-assembly--contig:-NODE-133-length-37312-cov-3.294124_pt1 | contig 37312 bp, 35 predicted proteins | sample MGYA00242610_ERZ504777 | MGnify/ENA primary metagenome ERZ504777 (study PRJEB26092, sample SAMD00036350) | human gut metagenome | host: Homo sapiens | study: EMG produced TPA metagenomics assembly of... | reverse complement strand
GTCGGCGCTTCTACAGGACTGGTCTAGGGCTTGTAGCTATCACCCCCGGTGCCGGATTGTTCCGATCTGGTCTTCTTCCTGATCGGTGCACTTGTCAGTCCGATCTGCTATTTTACCGTGGGTGCTCTTAAAACAGAAATTAAAAATCGATGATGCGCTCGATGCGTTCGGATGTCATGGAATCGGCGGTATCTGGGGCGGTATTGCAACCGGACTTTTCGGTAAAACTTCTGTCAATTCTGTTGCCAGATGGGATGGATTAGTCTTCGGAGATTTTCATTTATTCACTGCACAGCTGATCAGCATTCTGGTCACCATTGCAGTTGCTGTGTGCGGAACCTTGATCTGCATCGGTATCGTAAGGATTTTCACACCGCTTCGCGTGGATGTTTCTGATGAGATATCCGGTCTGGACTTCTCACAGCATGGAGAAAATGCATATCCGTCCTTTAACGGATTTGATTCATAAAAGAGGAGGAGTCATCATGTTGATCAAAATTGAAGCAATCGTAAGAGAAGAAAAATTTGAACAGGTAAAATCTGCTCTTCAGGACATCCGGGTGAACGGGGTTACCATCTCTCAGGTTATGGGGTATGGAACTCAGCGCGGCTATACAGAAATTGTCCGCGGAAGTGAAATAGATATCTTTTTGCATCCCAAAATTAAATTTGAAGTAGTCGTTTCTTCCGAAGAATGGGAACAAAAAACAATCTCAGCAATACAAAAAGCCGCTTTTACCGGCGAAGTCGGTGACGGAAAAATTTTCAGCTATGAAATCCGCAGCGCTGTCAAAATCCGCACCAAAGAGACCGGTTATGATGCAGTCCAGTCACAAGATAATCTTTAATCTGCCGGGGAATCACAGTTCAATTTGTGATTTCCCGGTCTTTTTATTCCAGCATGATCCAGTTTGCACGAAAGGGACGCATTAAATTCCAGTATCCGACTCCATATAGTTCATATTCTTTTGCCAGTTCGATCTTTGCCGCAATACTTCTCACATCTTCAAACCAGACTTCCTGCTCTCTTCCCTGATTTCTGTAAGTAAAATACGGGCTTTGAGCCTCCTGGTCATACTGAATTGGAGCACCGTATTCCACCGCAAGCCGTACAGCCTCTACATTGCCGATCGTCTCTGCTTTTGTCACTCCTTTTTCATAAGGAAGCGTCCAGTTATACCCATAGTTCGGTATCCCCATCAGAAGCTTCTCAGCCGGGATCTGTGTCAGCGCATACTCTACCACCTGGCGGACTTTCGTAAGGGGTGCGACTGCCATGGGCGGACCATAAGAATATCCCCACTCATAAGTCATCAGAAACAGCCGGTCTGCCTGTTCTCCCAGAAGTGCATAATCAATCCCCTCATAGAGTAGCCCTTTCTGATCTGAAGACGTCTTGGGCGCCAGAGCCACTGACACGCGATATCCCTTTTCGTTCATGGCAGCCCGCAATTCTCCGACAAACTCGGCATATCCTTCCCTGTTCTGCGCACGGACATATTCAAAATCTACATCCACGCCCACATATCCTTTTTCCTCCACCACCTTCAGCAGATTGGTAATCACATTTTCACGTACTGATTCTTCCTCCACCAGAGTCTGGATCAGCTGATTGTTAAAGACCCCCTGTGTAAACGGGGTCAGAACCAGCATCGGTTCTATCCCATTCTCCCAGGCCAGCTGTATCATCCACGTTTCATCCTGTATGGGCGGAACCAACTCTCCTTCAAACGTAAAGCCATAAGAAAACACAAGCAGTTCATTGAGTGCCGGAAATGCCATCTCCAGCACATAAGGTTCAATAAAAGGATATGCATACCCTGTCACATACAAATTCTCTCGAATTTCCGCGCTCTCCTGCGGTTTTAATAAGAGCAGCGCCTGACCCACTGTCAGTTTTCCCTCCTCTCCCAGCTGATTATCATAAATAATCTTCCAGGCAGGAACCCCACTTTGACGGGAGATCGAAGATACGGTATCTCCCGGTACTGTCACATAAATCATAAAAACACCTCCTGACTATCCTATGTCGGATAGCCGGGAGGTATTCGATAAATCAGTGTTTGAAAAACTGTTGACTTTTTTTGTAAAGTGGCATATCATAATCTTAGCTAAGGAAATGGAGAATATTCCATAGTCAAAAGTGAACCCCCAAGGAGGCCAGTCCTTGGGGTTCTTTTTGGGCTAACTGTCTTTATCATTCCGGTCTAACCACTTGCGTATGTAGTAGCCAGCCACACTCGCCATAACCGAAACAGGGAATCGGAGAATATAATCCATAGTCTCACCTCCCTTCTGCTGGAAGGTTTCGACAGCATATTCATCATATCACAGCATTTGTTTCTTTTCCATGCATTTTTTCAATTCCACAGAGTCAAAAAAACGCCATCTATGTCCCCATAGAATGGCGTTTTTCTTCCTCTATAAAATAATCATCGCATCTCCGAAGCTGAAAAAACGATACCGTTCTTTCACTGCCTCTTCATAGGCTGCCATGACATGCTCTTTTCCCGCCAGTGCAGATACCAGCATGATCAGTGTAGATTCCGGCAGATGGAAATTTGTGATCAGCCCATCTAATATCTTAAACTGATATCCCGGATAGATAAAAATTTCTGTCCAGCCGCTGCAAGGCTTTAAGCGTCCGTTCTCGTCCGCCGCAGATTCGATGGTACGGCAGCTCGTCGTTCCCACACAGATCACACGGCCTCCATGTTCTTTGGCTTTGTTGATCTTCTCTGCCGCTTCTGCATCCACCATGTAAAACTCCGAATGCATATGGTGCTCGGTCACATCCTCCACTTTCACCGGGCGGAATGTGCCCAGTCCGACATGAAGTGTCACTCTTGCAATATCCACGCCTTTTTCCTGAATTTCTTTCAAAAGCTCCGGAGTAAAATGAAGCCCCGCAGTCGGTGCTGCAGCTGAACCTTCGTGAGCTGCATACACCGTATTATAACGGCTTCTGTCTTCCAGCTGGTGGGTAATATATGGAGGAAGCGGCATCTGACCAAGCTGGTCTAAAATCTCCTCAAAGATTCCCTTATACTCAAAGTGAATCAGACGGTTTCCCTCTTCTACCACATCCACAACCTCGCCGACCAGAAGTCCGTCTCCGAAACTGATCCTGGTTCCCGGTTTTGCTTTTTTCCCCGGTTTTACCAGTGTTTCCCACACATCGTTTTCTCCGCGCTTCAACAGGAGGACCTCGATCTTGGCACCGGTGCCTTCTTTTTCTCCGATCAGGCGTGCCGGAATTACTTTTGTATCGTTGATGACCAGACAGTCTCCCGGATTCAGATAATCGATCACATCCCGAAAGATATGATGCTCTGTTTTCCCTGTCTCTTTATCCAGAAACAATAATCTGGAACCGGAGCGATCCTCCAGAGGATCCTGTGCGATCAGTTCCTCCGGCAGGTCATAATAAAAATCACTTGTTTTCAATGATATCCCTCTTTCTAAACAGACTCGGTCCTATTTTCTCAGCTCGATTCCCATCTCTTCCAGTGCTTTTAAGATCCGGTTCATCGCAGAAGTTACATCCGCCTCTTCCAGAGTCTTATCCTTTGCACGGAATACGATAGAATATGCAACGGATTTGAATCCGGCTTTGATCTGACTTCCTTCATACAGGTCAAACAGTGCATAGCTTTCCAGATATGCTCCGCCTTTTTTCTCGATCACATCTTCAATCTGTCCTACCAGGATCTCTTTTGGCACTACCATACTGATATCTCTTGTCACAGCAGGGTACTTTGCGATTCCTGTATATTTTCTGTCAAAAGTTGCATACGGAATGATCTCCGGCATATCCAGTACTGCTACATATGCGCGTTCCCCGATTCCGTAAGTATCGGCAACTTCCGGATGTACCTCTCCCAGATATCCGACTACTTTTCCATCGTAAATGATATTTGCCTGGCGCCCAGGATGCAGATATGGTTTTCCTGCATTTGGATCGTATGTTCTTTTTCGTGCATTCCGATCTTCTCAAAGAATTCTTCTACTACACCCTTCATGCTGAAGAAATCCCCTTCTCCATACATTCCCAGAGTAAACTGCATTCTTTCCTCCGGAAGCTCTGTGATCGGAAGCTGTTTTGGCAGATAAATATTTCCAAGTTCGTAAAGTCTTACATTTTTGTTTCTGCGGTTATAGTTTGTCGCAAGAGATGTGAGCATTCCATTTAAGGATGTCGTTCTCATCACACTGTAATCTTCTCCCAGTGGGTTCATGATCTCCACTGTTTCTCTCAATTTCGAATCTGCCGGGATTCTCAGTTTGTCAAACACCTTCGGGCTCTCGAATGAATAGGTCATTCCCTGGCTGAATCCGCAGAATTCGGCGATATCTTTTGCCACATCTTCGATTCTCAGTTTGAAGGACAGTTTTCCTGTTGTGGCCTCTCCCTTTGGAAGTGTCGTCGGAATATTATCATATCCAAAGAATCTTGCAACCTCTTCTGCCAGATCTGCAATTCTGAACAGATCATGACGGAATGTCGGTGCGATCACTTCCTTTGCTGCTTCATCATATTCCAGACCGATCTTTGCGAAATAACCAAGCATCTCTTCTTCTGAAATCGAAGTTCCCAGCATTGCATTGATCTTGTCTGCATCAAATGGAACTCTTACCGGTTCTTTTACTTTTCCGTAAACATCCACGGTTCCGCCAACCACTTCTCCGGCGCCTAATTCTTCTACTAACTGGCAGGCTCTGTCAATGGCTGCTTTTGCATTGTTCGGATCCAGACCCTTTTCAAATTTTCCGGAAGCATCTGTACGAAGCCCTACTCTCTTTGAAGATTTTCGGATGTTGACACCGTCAAAGCATGCTGCCTCAAAGAGCATGGTCTTGACATCATCTGTGATCATGGAGTTTTCCCCACCCATGATACCGGCAATTCCGACTGCTTTTTCTCCGTCACAGATCATCAGGACATCCTTGTCCATGATACGCTCCTGTCCGTCAAGCGTGGTAAATTTCTCTCCATCCTGTGCAGTTTTTACAACAATCTCATGACCTGCGATCGTATCCAGATCATAGGCATGCATCGGCTGTCCGTACTCTTCCATCACATAGTTTGTAATATCCACCAGATTGTTGATCGGACGAATTCCTACAGATGCCAGCCTTCTCTGCATCCATTTTGGAGACGGACCGATTTTAATATTTTTTACCACTCTTGCACAGTATCTCGGACACAGATCGGCATCTTCTACTGTTACTTTTATATAATCGTTGACATCTTCTCCATTTCCTGTCTCTTTCACGATTGGAGGAACAAACTCTTTGTTGAATGTAGCGGCTGCTTCTCTTGCGATTCCAAGTACGCTGTAGCAGTCTACACGGTTGGATGTCACTTCATACTCAAATACCACATCGTTTCTGTCAAGCGCTTCAATCGCACTTGCTCCGATTTCGGCATCCTCCGGGAAGATATAGATTCCGTCTTCCGGAGCCTCCGGATACATATCTGTCGTAGAACCCAGCTCCTCGATAGAACACATCATACCAAAACTTGCCACTCCGCGGAGCTTGCCTTTTTTGATCTTGATTCCGCCCGGAACTTTCTGTCCCGGCTCATGTCCCCCTGCCACGCGTCCACCGTCCAGTACGACCGGCACTTTTGCACCTTCAAATACATTTTTCGCACCTGTTACGATCTGTACTGTCTCTGTTCCTACATTCACCTGACATACGACCAGTTTGTCTGCATCCGGGTGCTTTTCAATCTTATCGATCTGACCAATGACAATCTTTTCCAGATCTGCATCCAGCTGTTCATAGCCCTCTACTTTTGTTCCTGACAATGTCATTGCATCTGTATATTCCTGCGCTGTCACGTCCAGATCCGGGACATACGCTTTCAACCATGATAAAGAAGTATTCATAATCCTATTCCTTTCTCTCCACCTAAATCCTAGAACTGTTTCAAAAATCTGATGTCATTTTCATACAAAAGTCTCATGTCATCAATTTCATATTTCAGCAGTGCGATTCGCTCCAGACCGACACCGAATGCAAATCCTGAATATTCCTCCGGATCGATTCCGCACATCTCCAGCACATGTGGATGTACCATCCCGCATCCGAGGATCTCAATCCAGCCGGAACCTTTACAGAATCGACATCCTTTGCCTCCGCATTTGAAGCAAGTCACATCCACCTCTGCACTTGGCTCTGTAAACGGGAAATGATGCGGTCTGAATTTTGTCTTTGTCTCTTCTCCAAACAGCTCTTTTGCAAACACTTCCAGTGTTCCTTTCAGGTCTGCAAAGGAAACATTTTTATCGATCACAAGACCTTCAATCTGATGGAAGGATGGAGAATGTGTTGCATCCACTTCATCAGAACGGAATACTCTTCCCGGTGCGATCATACGGATCGGCAGCTTGCCCTGCTCCATCACTCTCGCCTGAACCGGAGAAGTCTGTGTACGCAGCACAATGTCCTTATTCACATAAAAGGTATCCTGTTCATCTTTTGCAGGATGCCCGTCCGGAATGTTGAGTTTCTCGAAGTTGTACAGGTCGTATTCTACTTCCGGTCCTTCTACTACTTCGTATCCCATTCCCACGAAAATGCGCTCTACCTCTTCCAGCGCGATCGTATTTGGATGTCTGTGTCCCACCGTACTTTTCTTAGATGGCAGCGTCACGTCAATGACTTCCGCTTTCATTTTTTCCTCACGGATGGCTGCCTCCATTTTCACTTTTGTCTCTTCTAAAAGCTCTTCGATTGCAGCTCTTGTCTCATTGACCAGCTGTCCGACTTTCGGACGCTCCTCTGGAGCCACGTCTTTCATTCCCTTTAATACGGCTGTTAATTCTCCTTTTTTCCTAAGAAATTTTACACGCACCTCGTTCAGCTTTTCCGGCATATCAGAAGCTTTAATCTGCTCCAAAGCCTGTGCTTTGATTTGTTCCAGTCTGTCTTTCATCTTCTTTCTCCTTTCTTTGAAAGCATATTTCTTAGTATGAAAAAAACTCCATCCCAAAAGGGACGAAGTCTGTATTCGCGGTACCACCCTAATTCCCACAGTCTTCCTGTGAGCACTTGGTCTTGTGTAACGTACAATAGACGGCACTTTCTACTCTGAAATCATTTCAAAAATGCAGCTTACGTGGGAATTTCGATTGCCGTCTGAACCAAAGAAGGCTTACAGCCAGTGACCTTCTCTCTCTGATGGAAAACAGTTCTCTACTGTGCACGCTCATCGCTTTTCATATCCTGATTCATTTTTCAAATTTAAGACAAATTTACTTTATTATCTTATCACAGTTTTTGTGATTGTCAAGATATTTCTCTAACAGTGCATTGACTTCTCCGCCAAGCAGGATCACATACATACACAGATACAGCCACAGCATAATCAGCACAATCGTAGTCATACTTCCATACATATCTGAAAATCCTTCAAAGATGTCCAGATAAATCGAAAAGATAAAAGAGATCAGCAGCCATCCGCACGCTGTAAAAACGGCTCCCGGAAGCTGTTTACGCAAAGTTGTCTTCTGTGTTGCTCTCCGGTTTGGAAGATATTTATAAACCAGATCCCAGAAAACGGTCAGAACTGCAAGTGTCACAACGGTCCGGATCTTAATAATATATTGCATCAGAGTACTCCAGAACGGTGCATGCTTGTAGATCATGGCACTGATACTGTTTCCAAATACAGACAGAACCAGTGACAGTACGATTGCAAGAATGAAGATCACGGTATATAAAGAAGCCCTAAGCCTCAGGTATACATAATTACGAGTCTCGGTATTACCATAAATGCAGTTCAGTCCTGCAGTCACGGACAGTACCCCTCTTCCCGCAGACCACAGCGCTACAAGGATCGTGATCGGAATGATCTTAGCCGACTGGGAAAAATAGACCTGTGTCACGATCGAACGGATAAACCCCTGCACGGATGTCGGAAACACCTGCTCCACTGCATCGATGACATTTGCATAAGTAGCCGGTGTAAACTGTACCGCCGTCAGCAAAAGCAGGATGATCGGAATCATAGAGAGTACAAAAAATAAGCAGCCTGGGCCGCATACGCTCCTGTATGATGGGAACCGACGATCTCAGTGACTTTATTTACTTTTTTTATCGTCTCCTTGACTCTTCTTCCCATAATATTCTCTCCTGCTGCTCTCAAACTTTCAAAATCATATCATAAAGCCCCTGTTTCGTAAAGGGATCTTTTTTGAAGGCTTGTATATCCTGTATTGATGAAATAAGGGAATGAAATCAGCCTGTGCTAAATTTCATTCCCTTTTATCTTCTGTAGAATCCCCAAAATGCCGTTCCCTGTATTTTGACTCCTAGCACGCAAGCTAGGTGGGCAACCGCATCTGCTTTTCTGTCTTCCACTGCATAACGGAGGCTTGACATATTACAGAGATATAAGAATCCCGTTTAAAGTACTGTAGGTTCAAAATAACAAGGTTATCGAACATCTCAGGTTTTCCGTTGAATTTATTATAGCCTATTTACATAGATTTTACAACCCATACTCCATTTCTTTTTTCATGGTATTTTTTCAAATTTATGGTATAGTAACATTATTTACATTTGAATGCAAGGAGAGGATACTATTATGAAAACAGCTGAATTAAAACTGGTCTATTTCAGTCCGACAGGGACGACAAGAAGGGTCATCATGGAGGTAGCACGTCAGATTGACCTTAAATCCGTCTCATTTGACCTGTCCGTACATAAAGAAAAAAAGCCGGTTCTGCAATTTGACGAAACAGATTTTGTCCTGTTTGGAATCCCGGTTTATTCCGGCCGGGTTCCCGAAACATTTCTTTCTTATTTCGAGACACTCAAAGGAAACAACACTCCGGCTGCGCTGATCGCAACTTATGGCTGCCGGGCATACGAAGATGCTCTGTTAGAATTAAAAACCGAGGTGGAAAATCGGGGATTCCACGTAATCGGTGCCGGTGCATTTCCTACTGAGCATTCGATCGTTCGTTCAATTGGTCTGAGCCGTCCGAATAAAGCGGATCTAAAGACAATCAGTGAGTTCGGGATCGCATTAAACCGCCGTATCAAAAATGAAGATCTCTCTGCGCTCTCCATTCAGGTACCTGGTAACACTCCATATCGCAAATACGCAAAAACTCCACTGATTCCAAAGGCAGATGTCAGCCTGTGCACGGAATGTAAAGCTTGCGTCAAATCATGTCCTGCCGGAGCAATCTCTGCACAGGATCCGAAAAAGACGGACAAGAAAAAATGTATTTCCTGCCTGCGCTGCGTACGAAGCTGTAAGCAAAAAGCCCGCAGTGTCAGCAGTATGAAACTCTCCATGGCAGCCAAAAAACTGAACAAAGTCTGTCAGAGTGATAAAGCCGCTGATATCTTTTTATAAATCCTGTCATTAGAACGTTATTACTCCGATAGATGAATCATTTCTGCAATTTGTATGACGTAAGAAGAGAGTCAGATCCTCCTGACTCTCTTTCGTTGATATTCCCCTTGTATCTTTCTAAAAATATTTCTTTTTCAATTGCATCGTATACACTGCAAATACCACCAGTGCTGCCATAAAAAGAATGCCGCCCACTGTGTCCACCATCTCCATCGGATTTACATACCAGTGGATACAATCTACAATTCCATAAAGAATCGAAACAATTCCAAATCCCAGAACTGCCGGCAACGCCTTTTTCAGATATGCTTCCTTATCTTTGCACATCTTTTCTGAATAACTCTTCCCCAGGAGAATCGTTTCATTAATGTGTCCGTCTTTTTTCATGTTAAAATATGCATACAGGCAATATATCCCGCATCCTACTGCAAGAATTCCGATAAAACCAAACACACTGTTCATACTGTCCGCACTCATTGACTATACCTCGATTTCTAATATTTCTTTCACTGTCTCTTTCATTTTGTCTGCATCACACTCTCTTGTATGAAGGATTTTTGCATCACGGATCTCCTTGACCGCATTCGGAACGGCAACCCGAGAAAGCTTCTCCAGCTCGTCCACAAGCTCAAACTCGTCTCTTCCCGCATATTCTGCATCAATTGCACGCATCACACTGCCTACGAATTTATATGGACTGGCTGTGGAAGCAATCAGACATTTTGTCTCATCCCCGCTTTCTTCTCTGTACTGTGCACATACACAGGAAGCAACTGCCGTATGTGTATCCATCACATATCCGGTACGTTTATATGTATCGTGGATTGCCTGTGCTGTCTGTTCCTCCGTTGCATAACCTCCTACAAAATCATCCAGTTTTGCTTTCATTTCTTTTGTAATCTCATATGCACCACTACTTTTTAATGCATCCATCAGTTCTGCATTTTTCTGACCATCCTGTCCTGCAATTGTATAGATCAGCCGCTCCAGATTGCTTGAGATCAAAATGTCCATGGACGGGGAGGATGTCAGCACAAATTCTCTGTTTTTGTCATATGTTCCTGTACGGAAGAAATCAAACAGGACTTTGTTTTCATTGGATGCACAGATCAGCTTATTGATCGGAACCCCCATCTGTTTTGCATAGTATGCTGCCAGAATATTACCAAAGTTTCCGGTCGGAACCGTCACATTGATCTTCTCTCCACTTTGAATCTCGTCATTCTGAAGCAGTTTTGCATATGCATAGACATAATACACAACCTGAGGTACCAGACGACCGATGTTGATCGAATTTGCGGAAGAGAACTGATATCCTGCCGCATCCAGTTCCTTTGCAAGCACCTGGTCTTCAAAAAGTGCTTTGACACCGCTCTGTGCATTATCAAAGTTTCCATGAATTGCCACAACTGAAGTATTGGCACCTTTCTGTGTCACCATCTGCATCTCCTGCACCCGGCTGACCCCGTTCTTCGGATAAAACACAATAATCTTCGTTCCCGGCACATCTGCGAATCCTGCCATCGCAGCTTTTCCGGTATCTCCGGAGGTTGCTGTCAAAATGACAATATCCTTTGTCACATGATTCTTCTTTGCAGATGTTGTCATCAAATGCGGAAGGATCGATAATGCCATATCCTTAAACGCGATCGTCGCTCCGTGAAACAGCTCCAGATGATAGACATCTCCCACTTTCACAAGGGGGGCGATCACTTCTGTATCAAACTTGGAATCATATGCGCTGTCTATGCAGTGCTTTAACTCCTCCTCTGTAAAGTCTGTCAGAAACTGTTTCATCACTGCGTATGCGGTCTCCTGATACGTCATGTTTTTGAGTTCTTCCATTGTCACATCCAGTGTCGGAATCTGCTCCGGCACGAAGAGTCCGCCATCTTCTGCAAGCCCTTTTAAGATTGCCTCAGACGCTGTTACTTTTTTCTCAGAATTTCTTGTGCTTTTGTATAACAAATTCATATCTTCGCCCTCTTTTTCTTTCTTCACACTGTTATTGCCATGAATTATATCATAAGTGCTCTGTTTTATCAATTTTGTTTCTTAAATACAATGAAGAGAATTGCACTGACACCCATCAGGACGGGGTAGAACAAATTCGGAATAATATCAAACGGAGTCAGTCCTGTGAGAGTTGCCGCAGACAGAAGCTGAGCTCCATACGGGATCATTCCCTGCCCCACGGATGTAAAAATATCCAGAAGGGATGCGGATCGTTTTGGATCAATGTCATATTCTTCGCTGATCTCTTTTGCAATGGGACCTGCCATCACAATGGCAATGGTATTATTTGCTGTACAAAGATCTACAAACAATGCCAGCACTGCGATTCCAAATTCGCCGCCTCTTTTTCCTCTGATCCTGCTTTTGATCAGATTTAAGATGAACCGGATTCCACCATATTCTCTGACAAGTGACACGATACAGGCAACAATGATCGAAATTACCGTGATATCATACATTCCGGTCACACCGTCTCCTACGACATTAAAAATCTCAGACAATCCGATGCTTCCTGTTGCAACGCCCACGATCAGAGATAACGCAATTCCACTGATCAGAACAACAAACACGTTAATCCCCGCCAGTGCTCCCACCAATACAACGAGATATGGAAGTACTTTCCAGATGCTGTATGGCATCTCCTCCCGGATCTGATAACTTCCGTTTCTTGTCATCAGCCAGAATATCACAATCGTTAAAATCGCCGCCGGGAGTACGATCAGAAAATTTGCCTTGAATTTATCTTTCATCTCGCAGCCCTGTGTTTTTACCGCGGCGATCGTTGTATCTGAGATCATGGACAGATTATCACCAAACATTGCTCCGCAGACAACGGCTCCAATACAGATTGCCAGAGAAAATCCTGTCTTTTCACTGATTCCGACTGCAATCGGAGCAAGCGCTGCGATCGTTCCCATGGAGGTTCCCATGGATACAGAAATAAAACAGCCGATCACAAACAATCCTACGACTGCAATGGATGGCGGAAGCACCGAAAGCCCCAGATTTACCGTACTCTCCACACCGCCTACCGCAGTTACTGCACCGGAAAATCCGCCTGCACATAAAAAGATCAGACTCATCGTAATGATATTCTCATCTCCGATCCCGGCAGAAATCACCTTCATTTTGTCTGCAAATGTTAACTTCCCATTCTGCAAAAACGCTGTCAGAAGAGCGATTAAGAATGCCACAATTGCCGGCATCGCATAAAAATCGCCAAATACAATCCCCATCCCCAAAAACAGGACCAGAAATACTCCGATCGGAAGAAGCGCCACCGCCCTTCCTTTTTCTTCCGCTCTCAACTTTTTCTCTTCCACTGATGTTCCTCTCTTTCTCATTTCACTTCTTTCTTCTTTAATAAAATCCATGAGGGCGTTCCAAAAGATTCTCCGACTTTTTGAAAACGCCCTCATTTTATATCATGCTCTTTCTTTCAATATCCGGTCTTAATTTCCGTTCTATTTCTTTCTGCTGTTTGTATAGCTTACAAGACCTCCGGCTGCGATCAGCTTCTGCATAAATTCAGGAAACGCCTGTCCCTGATACTGAGTTCCTTTGGTACGGTCGTAGATCATTCCGCTGTCAAAATCTACTTCAACCTCATCTCCGGCTTCGATTTCCTGTGCCGCCTGCGGACATTCAATGATCGGAAGCCCGATATTGATGGCATTGCGGTAGAAAATCCTTGCAAAGGTCTCTGCGATCACACAGCTTACTCCTGCTGTTTTCAGACAAAGAGGCGCATGCTCTCTGGAAGAACCACAGCCGAAATTCTTCTTTGCCACGATCAGATCTCCCGCCTGCACTTTTTTTGCAAACTCCGGATCAATATCTGCCATGGCATGTGATGCCAGCTCTTTTGCATCAAATGAATTCAGATATCTTGCCGGAATAATCACATCCGTATCTACATTGTCTCCATATTTAAAAACGTGTCCCTGTGCTCTCATGCCTCTTCACCTGCCCTCTCCGGATTTGCAATATATCCTGCAATCGCACTCGCCGCTGCCACTTCCGGAGATGCAAGATAAATGAGAGAATCTACATGTCCCATTCTTCCTACAAAATTCCGGTTTGTCGTAGATACACAGCGTTCTCCTGCTGCCATAACACCCATATGACCGCCCATACACGGTCCACAGCTCGGTGTATTGACCGCACAGCCTGCATCCACAAAAATATCAAGCAGCCCTTCTTTGATACACTGTTTGTAAATCTTCTGAGTTGCCGGAATGACCATCACACGCACATCCGGATGTACCGTATGCCCTTTTAAGATTGCCGCTGCCTTTCGCATATCTTCCATTCTTCCATTGGTGCAGGAACCGATCACCACCTGATCGATCTTGATCGGTTCCATCGCCTCGATCTCATCGATGGTCTTTGCATTGCCCGGAAGATGCGGAAATGCAACTGTCGGACGCACTTCGGAAAGATCAATGGTTACAACCTGTTCATAATCTGCATCCTCATCTGCCTCGAAAATCTGATATTCTTTTTTCGAATGCTCTTCTAAATATGCTTTTGTCTGTTCATCCACCGGGAAGATTCCGTTCTTCGCACCTGCTTCAATCGCCATGTTCGCCATGGTAAAACGGTCATCCATAGACAAATGTGCAATTCCGTCTCCGGTAAACTCCATGGATTTGTAAAGTGCCCCATCTACACCGATCTTGCCGATGATGTGGATGATGATATCTTTTCCGCTGACATATTTTCCAGGTTTTCCAGTCAGTACAAACTGAATCGCCGCCGGAACTTTAAACCAGATCTCACCGGTTGCCATACCGGTTGCGATATCGGTCGTTCCCATACCGGTTGAAAACGCACCCAGCGCTCCATAGGTACAGGTGTGGGAGTCTGCACCAATGATGCATTCTCCTGCTGTCACCACGCCTGCCTCCGGAAGGATAGCATGCTCTACTCCGGACTTGCCCTGTTCAAAATACCATTTCAATCCCTGTTCTTTTGCAAATTCACGGATCGCTTTTGAATTCTCTGCGGATTTGATGTCTTTGTTCGGGGTGAAATGATCCGGTACAAATACAACCTTCTCTTTATCAAACACCTGATCTGCCATCTGCTTCAGAATCGGCAGCGCCATCGGTCCTGTGATGTCATTTGCCATCACAATATCCAGCTTTGCCTCGATCAGCTGTCCTGCAGTTACAGATTCCAGCCCTGCATGTGCTGCCAGTATCTTCTGTGTCATTGTCATTCCCATAGGAGAATCCCCCTTTCTCAATCTTTATTTTGCCTGAATAAACCCTTTTGCTGACAGAGCTTCTGCGCAGAGAACTGCTCCACCTGCTGCTCCTCTGACTGTGTTGTGGGAAAGTCCTACAAATTTGAAGTCAAACATCGAATCTTCTCTCAGTCGTCCGATTGACACTCCCATTCCGTTCTCATAATCTACATCCAGTTTCACCTGTGGACGGTTGTCCTCTTCCAGATACTGAATAAACTGCTTTGGTGCACTTGGAAGGTTTTCTTCCTGTGGGAAACCTTTGAATGACACAAGCTTTTCGATCAGCTGCTCTTTTGTCGGTTTCTTCTCAAAATTGATAAATACAGCTGCTGTATGACCGTTTAATACCGGTACACGCAGACACTGGCAAGTGATTTTCGGAAGCTGAGCCTTTACGATCTCGCCGTTTTCTACTTTTCCGAGAACACGCAGCGGCTCCTGCTCACTCTTTTCTTCCTCTCCGCCAATATATGGAATGATATTTTCCACCATCTCCGGCCAGTCTTTAAATGTCTTTCCCGCTCCGGAAATGGCCTGGTAAGTCGTTGCCACTACTTCTTTTGGTCCGAACTCTTTCCATGCAGCCAGACACGGCGCGTAGCTCTGGATCGAACAGTTTGGTTTTACTGCGATAAATCCGCGTGTTGTTCCAAGGCGTTTTTTCTGATCCTTAATCACATCAAAATGTTCTGAATTGATCTCCGGCACTACCATCGGCACGTCCGGTGTCCAACGATGCGCACTGTTGTTTGACACGACCGGTGTCTCTGTCTTTGCGTATTCTTCTTCGATCGCTTTGATCTCTTCTTTTGTCATATCCACTGCGCTGAATACAAAATCTACCGTAGACGCAACATGTTCCACGTCGTTTACATTCATAACAACCAGTTTTTTCACTGCTTCCGGCATTGGAGTTGTCATTTTCCATCTGTCTCCGACTGCCTCTTCATAAGTCTTTCCTGCAGAACGCGGACTTGCTGCCACTGTCACAACCTCAAACCACGGGTGATTCTCAAGCAAAGAGATAAATCTCTGTCCGACCATTCCTGTTGCTCCTAAAATTCCAACTTTTAATTCTTTCCATCTTCTTTCTGTCCTTTCCTCTCATTTTTATTTGAAAACAGCAAACCTGCTATTCTTCTTTCAAATATGCTTCTTCCAGTGCGATTGCCTGCTCCATGGCACTTTTCCCCGGTGCTCCGATGGTATTTCGCATTTCCACACAAGTCTTCATGCTGATGGCCTCATAGATATCTTCTTCAAATACCGGAGAGATTGCCTTATACTCCTCCAGACTCATATCATCAAGGGCGATATTTTTATCAATACAATATAAAACCAGCTGTCCTACAATCCCGTGAGCATCCCGAAACGGCACGCCGTGATTGACCAGATAATCCGCCGCATCTGTCGCATTTGTAAAACCATTCTTTGCACTGTCTTCCATCCGCTGCTTTCTGAACCTCATGGTGCGAAGCATCCCCGTAAATAATGCCAGACAGCCTTTTGTCGTATCAATGGCATCAAACACCAGCTCTTTGTCTTCCTGCATATCTTTATTATATGCAAGCGGGATTCCCTTCATTGTCGTCAGAAGGGACATCAATGCCCCGTAAACTCTTCCTGTCTTTCCGCGCACAAGCTCTGCGATATCCGGATTCTTCTTCTGCGGCATAATGCTGCTTCCGGTACTGTACGCATCATCAATCTCCACAAACTGATACTCATTGGAATTCCAGATGATCACTTCCTCACAGAAACGGCTTAAGTGCATCATCACGGTAGACATTGCTGACAGCATCTCGATCAGATAATCTCTGTCAGATACGGAATCCATACTGTTTAAGGTCGGTCCGTCAAATCCAAGCAGCTCTGCCGTATATTCCCGATCCAGCGGATAAGTTGTCCCCGCAAGAGCCCCTGCTCCAAGCGGGCAGTAGTTCATGCGTTTTCTGATATCTTTCATTCTAAGACGGTCTCTTTTGAACATTTCAAAATATGCGCCAAGATGATGCGCAAGTGTCACCGGTTGTGCTTTCTGAAGATGTGTAAATCCCGGCATATACGTCTCGATATGCTCTTTCATCAGTTTTAAAAGCACTTCCAGCAATTCTTTTAAAAGTGTATCCAGTGCTTCGATCTCGTCTCTTGTGTACAGCCGCATATCCAGCGCCACCTGATCATTTCTGCTTCTTCCGGTGTGCAGTTTCTTCCCTGCATCTCCAATCCGGTCGATCAGATTCGCCTCTACAAAGCTGTGGATATCTTCATACTCATCCGTGATCTCAAGTGTCCCGTTCTCCACATCTGCCTGAATCCCTTTCAGACCTTCAATGATGCTCTCTTTCTCCTCTTTTGTCAAAATTCCCTGCTTTTGAAGCATTGTCACATGTGCGATGCTTCCCCGGATATCCTGCGCATAAAATTTTTGATCAAAAGAGATCGATGCATTAAAATTATATACCAGCTTGTCTGTTTCTTTTGTGAAACGACCGCCCCATAACTGTGCCATTCCCCTGTCTCCTTTTCTCCGATAGTATCTTTTCAGATTGCAATTAGTTTAACACATTAACGTGTTATATGTCCATAGAAAACTGTGACAGTTTCCGCTCTATTGTGTACTGCTTCTTTGTGAAAACTCACAACCGCAGTAATCCTGCCGATACAATCCATATTCTTTGGATAACTCAATGGATCGTTTGTATCCGTTTTTCTTTTTAAAGTCAGACTGCAGGTATTTCACTCCAAACTCTTTCTGTGCTGCCAGTCCGATCTCATTTAACTTGGCTGCATTTTTCATAGGACTGATAGAAAGTGTGGTCGTAAAATAATCATAACCGGCTTTTTTTGCCATCTGTGCCGTCTCCCGAAGCCTGAGCGCATAACATTTAAAGCATCTGGCGCCCCCCTCTTTGACATCTTCCAGCCCCTCTGCCATCCGGTAGAAGCGATCCTTCTCATAATTTCCCGCCAGAAAACTGACCGGATGCTTCAGATTCATACGGGATATCAGCTCCTGCTGCTCCAGAATTCGTTTTGTATATTCACTTTCCGGATAAATGTTCGGATTATAATAAAATACCGTGATTTCAAAATACTCTGACAAGTACTCCAATACATAACTGCTGCACGGCGCACAGCAGCTGTGCAGCAAAAGTTTTGGCACACGTCCCTCTTTCTGGAGACTTACGATCGTTTTATCCAGTTCTTTCTGATAATTTATCACATTCATCGTTTGTTTCCTCCGGATTTTCATTCTTTCCTTTTTTACAATCTATTATAGTATACGTCTTTCCGGGATATCTGTAAAGAAATGTCGGATTTTCCAAAAGAAACGCACAGATTTTCTTGTTTTCCATAAACTGATTATATACTTGTCGAATGGAGTGTCTGTATGGAACCAATTTTAACACTGGATCACTTAAGCTATGCCTATCATACTCTGGAAGGCGAAACAAAAGCACTGTCAGATATTTCCCTTTCCGTGAAACCGGGAGAATTTGTGGCAATTGTCGGTCCATCCGGATGCGGCAAGTCCACACTGCTTTCTCTAATCGCCGGTCTTTTGAAACCGGAAGAGGGGGAGATTCTGCTCAATGGAAAATCATTAAAAGAAAGCGCGACCAATATCGGTTATATGCTGCAGCACGACCACCTCTTTGAATGGAGAACAATTTATCACAACATCCTCCTTGGACTGGAAATCCAGCATACACTGACTGCTGCAGCCAAAACCCATGCACGGGAGCTGTTAAAAACCTATGGACTGGAAAAATTTGCCGACTCACGCCCTTCTGAACTCTCCGGAGGAATGCGCCAGAGAGCTGCTCTGATCCGCACCCTGATCCTGGAACCGGATCTGCTGCTTCTGGATGAACCTTTTTCCGCACTGGATTACCAGACACGGCTTTCCGTAGGAGATGATATCGGACAGATCATACGGGATTCCGGCCGCACTGCTGTGTTAGTGACACATGACCTTTCCGAAGCGATCAGCCTTGCAGATACCATCTTCATCCTCAGCAAACGTCCGGCCTCCATTGCACGTATCGTTCCCGTCACCTTCTCCCTGGCCTCTGACACCCCTCTTAAACGCCGCAACGCTCCGGAGTTTAAGACATACTTCAATATTTTATGGAAGGAGCTGAATCAAAATGTCTGAACTTTCAAACAGGCAGAAACGTTATCTACTCCTCCAAAAAACGCCATCACCTGATCGTCAATTTATCAAGACTCCTGATCCTGATCCTTTTTCTGGGACTCTGGGAGATCACTTCCCGCCTGGGAATGATCGACTCTTTCGTTTTCAGCAGTCCTGCCAAGATTGTCCGCTGCTTTTGGAGCATGGTCCTTGACCGAAGTATTTTTCTCCATCTTGGAATCACACTTTACGAAACGATTTTAAGCTTCCTGTTCGTTACCGGAATCAGTATTCTGATCGCAGTTATTTTGTGGTACAGCAAAAAATTATCCGAAATACTGGATCCTTATCTGGTCGTGTTGAACAGTCTTCCGAAATCCGCCCTGGCACCGCTTCTTATCGTCTGGCTCGGAGCAAACCAGACAACCATTATTATTGCCGGAATGTCCGTTGCGATCTTTGGAAGCATTTTAAATCTGTACACCAGTTTCACAACAATCGATGAAGAAAAGATCAAGCTCATTTACACACTCCACGGAACGAGACACCACGCACTGACCAAAGTGGTCCTGCCAAGCTCCATTCCCGCGATCATCAGCAATATGAAGGTCAATATCGGCCTGTGTCTTGTGGGTGTGATCATCGGAGAATTTTTAGCGGCCAGAAACGGACTCGGATACCTGATCATTTACTCCAGTCAGGTTTTTAAAATGGATTGGCTGCTCATGTCGATCGTGCTTTTGTGTATTATGGCGATGGGATTATATGCCTTGATCAATCTGGTAGAAAAACTCTGTAAAAACGGTTTTAAAAAATCAGGGAAAGCGGATCCTGTTTTTACAAGTTCCACTTTCCCTGATACTTTTTATGACAAATACTTCTTTTCCATTTTTCATTCTCCTATGTGCTTTAAAACATGGTGATATATCCCTGTACAAAGATAAACAGCACGATCAGCGGCAAAATATATGACACATACACCCTTGCCCATTTCGGGAACCGGATTCCCTGTCCGCTGTTCGCTTCCTTCGTAAATTTCTTCCATCCCCATCCATAACAGCTGGTACAAAACAGAAGATATACCAGACTTCCGATCGGAAGCAGATTGTTGCTTACCAGGAAATCTTCAAAATCCAAAATATTTTTTCCTGCGCCCAAAGGAGAAATCCCACTCCATACATTAAATCCGAGAATACATGGAACAGATAAAACCAGGATTGCGATCAGATTGCAGATTACAGATTTTCTCCTGCTGCATCCTGTCAGTTCCATTGCAAAGGTAATGATATTTTCAAACACAGCAATGATCGTGGATGCTGCTGCAAAAAACATGCACAGGAAGAACAACGTTCCCCAGATTCTTCCGCCGCTCATTGCATTAAAAATATTCGGCAGTGTGATAAAGATCAGACTTGGTCCCTGTCCCGGGTTCACTCCGAACGCAAAGCATGCCGGAAAAATGATCATCCCCGCGATCAGCGCCACGCAGGTATCCAGAATCGTAACACAGATTGCCCTCCCCTGTCCAGCCGCCCGTTTCTTATCAATATAGCTTCCAAAGATCGCAATCGCTCCAATCCCAAGACTCAGCGTAAAGAAGGACTGTCCCATGGCTGCATAGACGACTTCAAATACACCTGCTTCTTTCACCTTGCCGAAGTCCGGCAGTAAATAGAACCGAATTCCCTCTCCTGCATTCGGAAGTGTGGCAGAACGTACTGCTAAAATAATCATCAGAGCAAGCAGCAGGATCATCATCACCTTTGTGATCTTCTCCACTCCTTTCTGAAGCCCCATGCTGCAGATTGCAAAACACAGGATTACAACGATTGCCATACACACAAACATCAATCCCGGTCTCGCTGTCAGATTTGCAAACTCCGCTTCAATCCCTTTTGCGTCAAGTCCCTCAAACTGCCCTGCCGCCATTTTCACGAAATACAAAATCATCCATCCGCCAATCGTGGTATAAAACATCATCAGCAGATAATTTCCTGCCATCCCGAAATATTTATACCAGTGCCACCTGGTCCCCCTTTGGTTCCAGCTTATCAAAGGAAAGCGCAATACTTGCCTGACTCGCACGCCCTACCGAGAACTCCATGACCATGATCGGAAGTCCCAGTGTTAACAGGAAAAACAGGTAGATCAGCACAAATGCCGCACCCCCGTATTGTCCGGTAATATATGGAAATCTCCATACATTTCCAAGCCCGATGGCACATCCTGCTGAAATCAGGATAAATCCAAGCCTTGAGCCAAATTTTTCTCTCTTCATCTCTCTCATCCTCTCTCACTTATTCAACGTTTATCTTACGTGATATCACATTTACTTGTCAAGAAAATCCGATGCTGTCTGACAGAACGCATCCTTCGCATTTGCGATCATATTAAATGTCATCTGTGCCATTTCTTCCGGTGATTTTTCTTCCCCTTCATTGAGCCACACTTTCACAAGCCCCAAGACATCCGCTCAGACAAAACGCGTAAAAATATTTGAGATCCTCTTTCTTACCCGGAAACATCTTCTCCAGCGTCCCCCTGCTGTTCTCTTTGATGATCCGCTCAATGCGGTGGATAAATCCCATATCTCCGTTGGGACCGATCAGCGCTTTACTGATCTCCCGCTCTTCATCTAATACACGAAACATATCTTCTATAAAATAAACGCATTTTCATTGCCGGATACGATCGGATGCTCTTCGATCGCTCTTTTGATCTGCGCTTCCATATTCTCTTCGATTTCTCTCAAAAGGTCCTGAATGTCTTAAAATGAAGGTAAAATGTGGAACGATTGATATCCACTTCTTCTACCAGCTCTTTGACTGTGATCTGATTCACGCTTTTTTCCTTCATCAGCGCTGCAAGTCCTTTTTTTAACTGCCTTCTCGTTTTAATGACTCTTCTGTCTACTTTTTCTCCATTTGTTAACCCTCATTTCCATAATATACTCATCTTTGTTGTAATTTCTTATAATAAATCCATCCTGCAATATCCGCCAGAATCCATCCGATCGGAACTGCACTCCAGATTCCTGACACCCCGATCTGAGGAACCGCTGACAATACATATGCCAGTACTACCCGTGTCCCCAAAGAGATCACAGTCAGCACAACCGACATTCCCGGTTTTCTGACCGCCCGGTAATATCCATAAAACAAAAACAGGAATCCGATTCCAAAATAAAACACACCTTCAATCCGCAAGTATTGAATTCCAACTGCCAGAATTTCTGTTTCGTATGGCTGAACAAAAATCAAAAGCAGCTGCTTTGCAAACACAAAAACTGACGCTGAGATCACCAGACAAAACCCCAGTACGAGCAGCACCGACTTTCTTGCACCTTCCCGGATCCGCTCCTGTTTTCCGGCCCCGTAATTCTGTGCCACAAAAGTGGAAAACGCATTTCCGAAATCCTGCACCGGCATATATGCAAATGAATCAATCTTCACAGCTGCGGCAAATGCCGCCATTACAATCGGTCCGAAGCTGTTTACCAGCCCCTGCACCATCAAAATTCCCAGATTCATAACAGACTGCTGAACACAGGTCAAAAACGAAAACTGAAAAATCTCGCCAAACGTCTCTTTTGTAATTCTGAAATCTCTCCTTCTCAGACGAAACTGCGGACATCGCCCCCAGGTGTAGACTGCGATTCCGATTCCGGAAATCCACTGAGAGATTACAGTCGCAACCGCAGCTCCGGCAATTCCTGCATCCAGTCCGATCACAAACCACAGATCCAGAACAATATTCAAACCGGCACAGGCTGCCAGAAAGATCAACGGAATCAAAGATTCTCCTGCTGCTCTCAAAAGAGAGGCAAAATAATTATATAAAAATGTTGCAAGAATTCCGGTAAATACTACTTCCAGGTATGTTCGCATCCCGTCATATACCTGCTGCGGCACCTGTAAAAACTCCAGAATCCATTCCGTGTTCCGGCAAACCAGTACATTCAGCAATATTGCCACTGCAGCAATCATCAGAAATGAAGTTCCGATATTCTCTTTTAATTTTTCTTCATTCTTTTCTCCATACCGGATGGAAAATAATGCACCGCTTCCCATGCACAGCCCCAGCAGAATCGAAGTCAAAAACGTCATCAGTGTATATGATGATCCCACTGCCGCCAGAGCATCTGCTCCAAGAAACCTTCCTACGATCACAGTGTCTGCAATATTATACGTCTGCTGCAGAAGATTTCCAGCAATCAGAGGGAGAGAAAATAACATCATTTTTTTCGTCACAGGTCCATTCGTTAAATCTATGCTCATATCTCTGCCCCCTTTTCCTGTTGCTTCGCATCCCCGACGTTTTCATTCTGAAATTTATTTTAAATCAAATACTGCGCATTGACAAGGTTTTCAGGGAACAGAACCCAAAACAGTAATTTTTTACAAAAAGAGTTGAATTTCTATTACAAAAGCGCTATAATAATTGAGGTTCGTTCAATCAGAACGAACACTTGCTGGAATAGCTCAGTCGGTAGAGCACTTCACTCGTAATGAAGGGGTCGTCGGTTCAAATCCGATTTCCAGCTTGTGTAAAAAAGGTTGAAGGCTTCGGCTTTCAACCCTTTTTGTTTTCTTCCAATATTTTCAAAAGGTTGTTCATAAACGAAAAACGTACAGATTGCAGATTTTCTTCCACTCCTGCCATCTGTACGTTTTTATTTCCTGTCAAATGATTGTTTTTCTACTCTGCAAAATCATCCAGAACCAGTTTTGCCGCACCACAGATTCCTGCATCGTTACCAAGTGTTGCAAGGGCAAATCTTACATCTTTATTTGCAAAGAACGCATTCTCCTGAAATGGCTTTTCTACATATTCAAGAAGAATCTCCCCGGCTTTTGATACCCCGCCGCCGATTACAAAAATGGACGGATCGATCACTGCTGCCAGATTTGCAAGAGCACGTCCAAGATAATTTCCGAAAGACTCTGCAATCTCTTTTGCCACTGAATCATCTGCTTTCACCGCATCAAATACTGATTTTGCAGACAGATCATTCCTGTTTAAAATCGTGTTTCTTGTCTCCTGCTCCAGTTTTCTTTTTGCAAGACGCACAATCCCAGTTGCAGATGCATACTGCTCCAGGCATCCCTTTCCTCCACATCCGCAGCTTTCTGTTTCGTGAGGATTTACTCGAAGATGCCCGATCTCTCCGCCTGCTCCGTGGCTTCCTGTCAGAATCTTTCCCCCAACAATGATGCCGCCGCCGACTCCGGTTCCAAGCGTTACCATAATCAGGTTCTTATATCCGGCTCCGCCGCCTTTCCACATCTCACCAAGGGCTGCTACATTGGCATCATTTCCGACTTCCACGTCCAGTCCGGTCAGCTCCTCCAGCTCTTTTTTCACTTCTTTGTATTTCCAGCCGAGATTTGCACTTCCAAAGACGATTCCCTCTTCTGTCACCGGTGCAGGAACACCTACACCTACTCCGATAATATCCGCATCTGCCAGATCATGCTCTGCTTTTTTCTCCTTGAGTGATGCAGCAACATCCGGAAGGATTGCCTTTCCCTCTTCTTCTGTGTGGGTCTTGATCTCCCATTTTTCCAAAATAGTCCCCGTTGCCTCGAACAAGCCCATTTTCACTGTTGTTCCACCAATATCTACTCCAAAACAATATTTCATCTTCCTGCTCTCCTATTTCCTTTTTGTCAAACTGTTCTGAACTCTTTTATATAATTCCTGTGCAGCGTTATATCCCATCTGTTTCTGTCTGTGGTTGACCGCTGCTGACTCCACGATGATCGCCAGATTTCTTCCCGGACGGATCGGAATGTTATGGCATACTACTTTGTTGCCCAGAAATTCCGTATACGTCTCTTCCAGTCCGAGACGATCGTATTCTTTTTCTCTGCTCCAGTCTTCCAGTGTGATGACCAGATCGATATTCTGTGTCTCCCTGACGCTCTGCACACCAAACATGGACTTCACATCTACGATTCCAATACCACGAAGCTCGATAAAATGTCTGGTGATATCCGGTGCAGAACCAACCAGCGTATCATCGCTGACCTTACGGATCTCTACCACGTCATCTGTTACCAGACGATGTCCTCTCTTGATCAGCTCCAGCGCTGCCTCGCTCTTACCGATTCCACTCTCTCCCATAATCAGTACACCGACACCATACACATCCACAAGTACTCCGTGAATGGAAATACACGGTGCCAGTTTCACATTCATCCAGCGAATCAGCTCCGCCATGAAAGAGGATGTTGATTTTTGTGTGATCAGAACCGGTGTATCCGCCTTTGTAGCCTTTTCTAAAAGCTCTTGATCCGGTTCTAATGCACGGCTGAAGATCAGGCATGGAATTTTATGCGATAACAGCTCATCGTACATCTTCATCTTTTTCGCTTCCTCAAGTGTCTGAAGATACGTATATTCAACATATCCGATAACCTGTACACGATCCGAGTCAAAATGATCAAAATATCCGGATAACTGCAGAGCCGGTCTGTTGATATCAGGCACCTGAACATATTTTTCAACCAAATCCACATCCGGTGTCAGATTTTTCAGGTTCATTTTTTCTACAATTTCTTTTAAACTTACGCCTTGTCCCATAATGTTCTCCTTTTCTAAGCATTTCCTGCGTTCAATTATATCACTTATGAAAAAACTTGTACACAGATTCTGCCGCTTTTTCATTCATTGACGGAATCTGGGCAAGCTCTTCCACCGAAGCTGCTTTTATAGCATCCAGACTCATAAAGTTCCGCATCAGCGCTTTACGTCTCGCCGGTCCGATTCCCTCAATATCATCCAGAATCGAATGCACCTGTCCTTTACTTCTTAAAGAACGGTGATATTCGATTGCAAACCGATGTGCCTCATCCTGAATCCGCGTGATCAACCGAAACGCCTCTGAGTTTTTATCAATGGCAATCTCCTGATTTTCATAATAAAGTCCTCTTGTCCGGTGATAGTCATCCTTGACCATACCACACACCGGGATATTCAACCGCAGATCACCCAAAACCTGAAGAGCCACATTGACCTGTCCTTTTCCTCCATCCATCAGAATCAGATCCGGAAAACTGCTGAAACCTCCGATTTCTTTACTTTCCTTCTGTTCTTTTAGCCCATGGGTGAATCTTCTTGTAAGCACCTCCCGCATGCTTCCGTAGTCATCCGCACCTTCAATTCCTTTGATCTTGAATTTCCGGTAGTCATTCCGCTTGGGCTTTCCTCTCTCATAAACAACCATGGATCCGACAGACTCAAATCCATTCGTATTCGAGATATCATATGCCTCCATGCGGCGGATATCCGAAATCCCGATCAGTTTTTCAATCTCCCGGACTGCTCCGATGGTCCTTCCCTCTTCTCTTTTCAGACGTTCTCTGTCTTTACTGAGAACCAGGGTTGCATTGTTGGCAGCCAGTTCCACCAGCTTTTCCTTCGTGCCTTTTTTCGGCACGCGGATATTGACTTTCCCTCCTCGTTTTACACTCAGCCATTCTTCCAGAAGCGAGGCATCTTCAATCTCTTCCTGCAGCATCAGTTCGCCCGGAATAAACGGCGTCCCCGCATAATACTGCTTGATAAAACTATCCAGGATCTCACCGCAGGTCTCTCCCTTGGAAATCCGAAGATAGAAGTGATCCCTTCCGATCAGGCGGCCTCCCCGGATAAAAAATACCTGAACGACCGCATCCTCCTCTTGTATTGCTGCTGCAAGAATATCTCTGTCCTCTCCGCTGCTGTCTGTGATTTTCTGCTTCTGAGCAATCTTTTTTACGCTTCCGAGCAGTTCTCGATACTCTATGGCTTTCTCAAATTTCAGTTCTTCCGAAGCCTTCTGCATCTTCTCTTCCAGATCCTTCAAAATCCCGTCAAAATTTCCATTCAGAAAACGGATCACTTCTGAGATAGCTTTTTCCATATTCTTCTTTTGAAATATACCCCTGACAAGGCGCATCACATTGCTTGATATGGTAATTAAGGCAAGGGCGCTCTTTTCCGATGTCTTTTGGCAGATTCCGGTTGCAGCTGCGGACATGATACAACTTGTGAAGCAGATCAATCGTATCTCTGACTGCCTGCCCGCTTGTATACGGTCCAAAATATTTTGCCTTGTCTTTGAGCATCTTTCTTGCCAGCATCACTCTCGGAAAGTCTTCATTTACTGTCACCTTGATAAACGGATATGTCTTATCATCCATCAGCATGGTATTGTATTTCGGATGATGCTCTTTGATCAGATTGCATTCCAGTACCAGTGCCTCCAGTTCTGAATCTGTGACAATGTACTCAAATCGGCGGATATGCGTCACCATCTGCTCAATCTTCACACCTTTATTCCGGCTGGTTTGAAAATACTGACGCACCCGGTTTTTCAGGCTGATCGCCTTTCCTACATAGATGATATGATCCCGTTCATCATGCATAATATAAACGCCCGGTTTTGCCGGGAGTTTTTTCAATTCTTCCTGTATATCAAAATTATAATTTTCCATGCCATTTATTATAAATGCTTTTGAAAAAAAGGACAAGATAAAAATCCTGTCCTTCTCTGTCTCATTTATTCTTCTGTAAACTCGGGACCTTCTTCCGGTTCTTCCACAGGTTTCATCGCGATTCTGGCTTCTTTCTTTGTTTCCGGTTCTTCGCTCTCTTCGATCCCCTGCACCTTTCTTAAAATCTTCATAAATTCTTTTCCGGTAATCGTCTCTTTCTCGATCAGGAATTCTGAAATCTTATCCAGTGCTTCTCTGTTTTCCCGAAGCAGGCGTTTTGCCTCTTCATATGCAGCCTTGAGCATCTCCATTACTTCAGCATCAATCTCCGCTGCCGTCGCTTCTCCACAGTTCATCACCGCACGGCCATCCAGATAACGGCTCTGTACAGACTCTAACCCGATCAGGCCAAACCTCTCAGACATTCCGTACTGTGTGATCATTGCTCTGGCAACCTTTGTCGCCTTTTCAATGTCGTTGGACGCACCTGTCGTCACCGTATCAAACACAACTTCTTCCGCCGCACGACCAGCCAAAAGTCCGACCAGCATTGCTTCCAGCTCTTTCTTAGTGTTTAAGAACTTCTCTTCTTCCGGCGTCTGCATCACATATCCAAGCGCTCCCATGGTTCTTGGCACAATCGTGATCTTCTGTACCGGCTCCGCATCTTTCTGCAGTGCGCTGACCAGTGCATGCCCCACTTCATGGTAAGATACGATCCGGCGCTCTTCCTCATTCATGATACGGTCTTTTTTCTCTTTTCCTACAAGAACTACTTCCACAGCTTCAAACAGATCTTTCTGGCTGACAACCTGTCTGCCATGCTTTACCGCTGTAATCGCAGCTTCGTTGATCATATTGGCAAGATCCGAGCCAACTGCACCTGATGTAGCAAGCGCGATCGCCTCCAGATCCACCGTCTCGTCCATCTTGACGTCCTTGGAGTGTACTTTCAAAATGTCCACACGGCCTTTTAAATCCGGCTTATCTACGATGATTCGTCTGTCAAAGCGCCCCGGACGCAAAAGTGCCGGATCAAGTACTTCCGGACGGTTGGTCGCTGCAAGTAACAGCAGACCTTTGTTCGTATCAAATCCATCCATCTCTGCCAGAAGCTGGTTCAGTGTCTGCTCGCGCTCATCATTGCTTCCCATGGCATTGTCACGGCTCTTACCGATCGCATCGATCTCATCAATAAATACAATACACGGCGCCATCTGCTGAGCCTGTTTAAACAGGTCACGCACACGGGATGCACCGACTCCCACATACATCTCTACAAACGCAGAACCTGAAAGGGAGAAGAACGGCACCTTCGCTTCTCCTGCAACTGCCTTGGCAAGCAGCGTCTTACCTGTTCCCGGAGGTCCCACCAGAAGCGCACCCTTTGGCAGTTTTGCTCCGATTCCGGTATATTTGCCCGGATTATGCAGAAAATCTACGACTTCCTGCAGGGATTCTTTTGCCTCGTCCTCTCCTGCAACATCCTGGAATGTTACCCCGGTCTGCTTTTCAACATATACCTTGGCATTGCTCTTTCCGATTCCCATCATACCGCTGCCTTTTGACATCCTCTTCATCACAAAATTCATTAAAAGGAATATCAGGATCAGCGGAAGGATCGCCGTGATAAATACTTCGAATATCAGCGAAGACATCGTATCCGGTATATTCTGTTCATACTCTACTCCCGCATCGTACAAACGCTGGGAAAGTGTATCATCTTTTACCGCGCCTGTATAATAGTCAGGTTCTCTCTCTCCTCCCGCCGTCTTTTCTTCAATCTGCTCAAGAAGCTCTGCGGTTGCTGTATTTTCTTCCTGGTTTTTCTTGATTGCTTCTTTTCTCGCTTCATCTGTGAGCGTAATATAGATTTTGGCAGAATCGATCGTTACTTTTTCTACTTTTTTCTCATCTACCATCTTTAAAAACTTATCGTAGCTGATCTCCTGCGGGTCGCTCCCCTGCATCAGCGAAAACAGTCCCATAACGAGAAACGCCGTCAGCAGTGTCGTCACAAGAATGACGCCCCATCCCTGACGGTTGTTTTTGGGATTGTTCTTATTATTTCTGTTGTTTTGATTGTCCATTCTTTTCCTCCTAAAGTCCACTATCCCCATTATAAATACAGGTTTCCCATAAATCAATAAAAACATTGTGAAAATATTGTAAACTCATCCCTGTTTATAGTATACTGTATCAGAAAAGGGTAAAACTTCTGTTTTCCCTTCTTGTCACACGTAATACTAAATTGATAGAGGAATGAAATCATGAAAATTGGATTTGATAACGAAAAGTATTTAAAAATGCAGTCAGAGCATATCCGCGAACGCATCAATCAGTTTGATAACAAACTGTATCTCGAGTTCGGCGGAAAACTGTTCGACGACTACCACGCTTCCCGCGTTCTTCCGGGATTTGAGCCTGACAGCAAGCTCCGCCTTTTAAAACAGCTCAGTGACCAGGCAGAGATTGTCATTGTCATCAGCGCAAAGGATATCGAGAAAAATAAAGTCCGCGGCGATCTTGGTATCACTTATGATTCTGACGTACTCCGTCTGATGGATTCTTACCGCGACAACGGTCTGTATGTGGGCAGTGTCGTGATCACACAATATTCCGGTCAGGAAAGTGCCTCTTTATTCCGCCACCGTCTGGAAAATATGGGAATCCGTGTATACCAGCACTACTGTATCAACGGCTACCCTTCCAATATCCCGCTGATCGTCAGTGATGAAGGATACGGTAAAAATGACTATATCGAAACTTCCCGTCCGCTTGTCATCATCACAGCCCCGGGTCCTGGAAGCGGAAAAATGGCAACCTGTCTGTCTCAGTTATATCATGAGCACAAACGCGGGATTCATGCAGGATATGCCAAATTTGAGACATTCCCGATCTGGAATCTGCCGCTGAAGCATCCGGTAAATCTGGCGTATGAAGCGGCTACAGCAGACCTCAACGATGTGAATATGATCGATCCGTTCCATCTGGAGGCCTATGGAAAGACAACCGTCAACTACAACCGTGATGTTGAGATCTTCCCGGTTTTAAACACGATTTTTGAAAAGATTTACGGAAAGAGCCCATACAAATCTCCAACCGATATGGGTGTAAATATGGCTGGAAACTGTATCTGTGACGATGCTGTATGCTGTGAAGCATCCCGCCAGGAGATCGTTCGCCGTTACTATGATTCCCTCAACTCTCTTCTGAAAGGAAACAGTCCGGAAGAAGAAGCACAAAAAATCGAGTTGCTGATGAATCAGGCCAATGTGACGATCGAAGACCGCCACGTTGTTGCAGCTGCCTTAAAACGTGCGGAAGAGACACATACGCCTGCTGCTGCTCTGGAACTGGATGACGGCCGTATCATCACCGGAAAGACCTCGAATCTTCTCGGTGCCTCCGCTGCCCTTCTTCTGAATGTGATCAAAGAACTGGCCGGGTTGAAACACGAGCTGCATATTATTTCACCGGAATCGATCGAGCCGATTCAGAAACTGAAAGTGGACTATCTGAAAAGCAAAAACCCGAGACTTCATACTGATGAAGTACTTATCGCACTTTCTGCAAGCGCTGCCACCAACCCGGATGCCAGACTTGCACTTCAGCAGCTTTCAAAATTAACGGATGTCAGGCTCATACTTCCGTTATGCTGTCCGATGTTGATATCCGCACCTTCAAACGTCTCGGCGTCCAGCTTACATGTGAAGCTGTCTATGAGACCGGATATAATTACCATTAAAAGCGATCCTCTCCTGATGGGAGAGGATTTTTTTAATAAAAGAGGAAAATTATTTAATTGTTCATAAAAAGTACTTGTATTTTTCGCAAAAAGAGAGTATACTCTTTTTTAATATTTTTATTCACATCATATGAGGAGGATCACTATGGCAGTAAAATATGTATTTGTGACCGGTGGAGTTGTTTCAGGACTAGGAAAAGGGATTACAGCCGCATCACTCGGCAGGCTTTTGAAAGCCCGCGGATATACGGTGACTATGCAGAAATTCGACCCTTACATCAATATTGATCCGGGAACCATGAATCCGGTACAGCACGGAGAAGTATTCGTAACCGATGACGGAGCCGAAACGGATCTGGACCTGGGACATTATGAACGTTTTATCGATGAAAATCTGACAAAAAATTCCAATGTCACAACCGGAAAGATTTATTGGTCTGTCTTACAGAAGGAACGAAGAGGTGATTTCGGCGGCGGAACCGTGCAGGTTATCCCACACATCACCAATGAGATCAAAAGCAGATTTTACCGAAATCCTTCTGCTGAAAATACAGAAATCGCGATCATTGAAGTGGGCGGAACTGTCGGTGATATCGAAAGCCAGCCTTTCCTGGAATCCATTCGTCAGTTTCAGCATGAAAAAGGACGTGATAACGTCATTTTGATCCATGTAACCTTAATTCCATACCTGAGAGCCTCTCAGGAAATGAAAACAAAACCTACACAGGCCAGTGTCAAAGAACTTCAGGGCATGGGAATCCAGCCGGATATTATCGTATGCCGTTCCGAACATCCGCTGGATAACGGAATCAAAGACAAGATTTCCCTGTTTTGTAACCTTCCGGCAGATCACGTTCTTCAAAACCTGGATGTGGATTATTTATACGAAGCACCTCTGGCAATGGAAAAAGAACATCTTGCACAGGTTGTATGCGAATGTCTCCATCTGGACTGTCCAAAACCGGATTTAAGTGACTGGGAAACTATGGTAGACAATCTAAGACACCCGGTTTCCAAAGTCCGCATCGCACTGGTCGGAAAATATGTTCAGCTGCACGATGCCTATATCAGCGTGGTAGAAGCTTTAAAACACGGCGGAATCTACAGCCACACGACTGTTGAGATCAAATGGGTGGATGCCGAGACAGTGACTCCTGAAACCGCAGATGAGATTTTAAGGATGTAACAGGAATCCTGGTTCCCGGCGGATTTGGTCACCGCGGTGTGGAAGGCAAGATCGAAGCCATCCGCTACGCCCGCACACACAAAATTCCGTTCCTCGGTATCTGTCTTGGAATGCAGCTTGCGATCGTAGAATTTGCCCGCAATGTGATCGGTTTCCACGATGCACACAGTCTGGAACTAAATCCATCCACTACACATCCGGTGATCCACATCATGCAGGATCAGATCGGTATCGAAGATATCGGCGGAACACTTCGCCTGGGTGCTTATCCATGTATTCTGGACAAAACTTCCAAAGCATATGAGGTCTACCAGAAAGAAGAAATTCAGGAACGCCACAGACATCGCTATGAAGTCAACAATGATTACCGTGAAGTTCTGACCGAAAACGGCATGAATCTGTGTGGCCTTTCTCCGGACGGCAAGATCGTTGAAATGGCAGAGATCAAAGATCATCCGTGGTTTATCGCAACACAGGCGCATCCGGAATTAAAATCCCGCCCGAACAAACCACATCCACTGTTCAAAGGATTTGTGGAAGCTGCGGCGGCACTTAACAAACACTAATATATACAGACTGATAACCAGCGACTCCTTCACAAAGACCGCTGGTTATCAGTCTTTTTTCTTAAATCATCCATCTCCAATTATACAGAAAGAACTGACCGACAAGGGACAGAGCCAAATATACTGCCCCCTCTTTCCCGCCAAAACCTTGATTTCTCCGTCCATACTTTAAATGCGTGATACAGGAAAAAACAATCCAGATCAGCCATCCGAGAATTGCACCGAGCGTATTCATGAGCAGATCATCCACATCCGAAACCCGCCTGTTGAAAAGCTGACAAAATTCAATTCCACACGAAAAACAAAAACCGATTATCGCAGTTCTGACCAGACTTTGATATTCTTTCCAAAGCAGGGGCAGCAAAAATCCGAGCGGCATAAACATTACCACATTTAAAATCATACTGAGGCTGATTCCATCACGAAAAGGAATCAGATTGATCTCTTCCTGAAGTTTCATACCAGGATACAACCCGATTTCCCAAATGGTTCCGATTCCTGTTGTTTCCAGAACAAGGTACACATAATACAGAAAAATAAAAACCCAGATCATATGTATAAAATTAGTTCTCCGATGAAATCCTTTCGTTTGAATCAGGACATACAGCATACATGGCAGCAGAATACAAAATAACGGATACAGTACAAAAATCATATTTTGCATAATAGGGCGACTCCTTTCACTATCAATATGTATCCAGATGGGTATACTCATTCAGGCATCCCGTAATACATAACTGCGGTGGGCGGACTTTGTCCGACAATCTATACTGTATCAGATAAGTTTTAAAAATCGAAAAAAAGATTCTTAAGCTTTTCTGAAATGACGCTGATTCTTAAATTTTAATTCTCAAAAATACCACTGGCCAACTGACCAGTGGTTATCAACTCTCTTTATATCTAAAAAATCAAGTATGGAAACTACTCATTTTGTCATACGCAAACTGATAAACAGAAATTACTCTTCCAACACCAATCATGGCAAGAACGGTTCCAAGCCCTACTCCTACCACTGAATGTGCAAAACATAATCCAATGAATATGGTTGTACACAAACTGATAAAATCAACACAGTTTTTTGTAAAACCTATATTTTTTGGATTTTTGTAGCAATTGCCTGTACAATACCATCTCCTGGGTTAGGAATCAAGTTCATGTTCAGCATTGTTGCCGCACCGATTCCTGTTAATACAATCGCTAAAAACAGTGCAAATAATCGAAGCAAGATGCTGTATTCATTAAAATCCGGGATTATATACGTAAACAGATTTAAAAATCTTGTAAAAATCAGGCTGAATGGAAGTTGAAGTAAATCTAATAACCTCAGTCTTTTATCCTTTTTATGTAATATCATCTCAGTAATGATAAAACCCGAATACAACACCAGTGTTAAATTTCCAAAATTCAAATCAAATATCTCTGATATCGAAAACGGCACAGAAATAATCGGTGACACACCCAACCCCGCTTTTGTATTGAGAGTCAGGCCTGTTGCAAGAATAACAACACCTATAAAATAAATTATATACCTTTTCGTTTCTTTTCTAATATCCTGTGAATGTGAATTGTTAAATACATCTGCTCTTGATCTGTTAAAGTGATATTAAACTCTTTTTCCAAGTACATGTTAATTCTTTCCACGCAAAGAAATTCTTCTTTACAAGAATTTTTAACACTTTCTACTAAAACATCCTTTTCACTGCTTTCAACCATTTGATTTGAAACGATTCTTTGAGCTAATAACTGAGCATGTGTTATAAATCTTGAGTATGCAAAATCATTCTCGTTATAAACTAAATGAAAATGTAACTTTACAATATGCAGGATATTTCGAGTAATCTTTTCCATTTTCAAGCTCAATTCATTAAATGGATGATCCACTTGCCCATTAATAAAATGAAATGCTATATTTCCAATTTCATCTTTGGGAATTTCTACCCCGGTTCTGTCCTGTATTACTTGGATGGCATAGCATCCAACATCAAATTCTTTTGGATTTAACCTTTGCATTTCCCTCACATAATAATTTGAAATCACAACACCATCTAACACTCTTTTTACGCAAAAGGAAATATGATCCGTCAGCGAAAGATATAAATAATCCAATATTTTCATTTCATACTTATCAATCGCATATTGAATAATCTGATTCGCAATTTCAAAATATATACTTTTTGTATCTATTGCCAATCGAATCATATCTCTTTTTAGTTTTTTATCTTTCAGCTCAAATATTTTTTCAATTTGTGAAGATACTATTTTCTCCCCGATACTTTTTTGTATCCAATTCCCTTCCCCATTAAAATAACTTCTTCACCATTTTCATTTACTGCTAAAACCAATGAATTATTCAACACCTTAACAACTTGCATATTCCCATTCTCTCCATTTACCCTTCCTGTAAAATAACTCAGGCTAAATCTGCTCCATTTGACCGGATCACCTTCTGATACCAATAAAAACTATCCTTTTTAATCCGTTTCAATTCTTTCAAATCATCATCTGTACGGTCTACATATACCAAGCCATAACGCTTTTTAAACCCTTGATGAGAACTTAGTAAATCCATAAAAGACCACGGGCAATACCCAAATACGTTTACTCCATCTGCTAACGATTCACGAATAGCTCGTATATGATTCCTTAAATAATCAATCCGGTATTCATCATGAACTTTATTGTCAGATGTTAAAATATCCGCGGTACCCAATCCATTTTCTGTAATGATCAATGGTAAATGATATCTGTTCCAATATTCATTTAAAACAATACGTAATCCGACCGGATCAATTTGAGCGCCATATTCACTTGCCTTAAGGTTTTCATTTTTCTCAATTTTCCAGTATCCGTACATATCATAATCAACCTCATTAAAGCCTTCTACACGTTCTCCTTTTTTATGTTCTTGCGTAGCAGATAAGTAACGGGCTGTCAGTGTGCGATAATAGTTTAATGCAATAAAATCCATTTTGGCTGCTTTCATGATTTTGGCATCACACTCTTCCATTTTGGGAACAATATTTTGCTCTTTCAAATATTCCATATAGTATCCCGGATATTCTCCATTAAAATGGAAATCCAGACAGTAGTCCGTCTTGAACTGATTGTTCATACGCGCTGCCCAAACATCTTCCGGTTTATTGGTATAAGGATAAGTAACCGTACTGGAAACAGCTGGTCCGATTTTTCCATTTTCAACAGCCTCATGGCATGCATTCGTTGCCAGGGCATGTGCCAGAAACATATGATAATCCATTTGAGCACGAATTTTTTCTTTTTTAATGGATCAGTTTCACAGATATTCATACGTTCATCAACACGCATCATTAAGTTTTGTTCGTTATGAATCACCCAATATTTCACTCTGTCACCAAAGTTCTCAAAACATATTTTAGCATACCGTTCAAAAGCATATGCACAATCTCTCGCTTCCCACCCATTGTATTTTTCTACTAATGCATAAGGCAGATCAAAGTGATACAGCGTAACAAATGGGATGATATCGTATTCTATCAACTTATCAATGACCTTATTGTAGAAATCAATCCCCTTTTTATTCACTTTTCCATCTCCATCCGGAATAATACGAGCCCATGAAATAGAAAAACGATATGTTTTCATGCCGAGTTCTTTCATGAGATCAATATCTTCATTCCAATGATGATAAAAATCACTTGCCACCTTACTGTCTGCCTGAAGATGAGATCTTTTAAAAGAATTGAAATCAGCTACTGTTTTTCCCTTGCCGTCTTCATTCCATCCCCCTTCAATTTGAAATGCAGAGCTGGAAGCTCCCCACCAAAAATCTTTTGAAATAAATTTATCATCTTAAATTCTCCTCTCGCTTATTTAATTTCTACACAAATCACTTCGATATTTTCATCGACGTGACCATTTGAAATAGTTTCAATACTTTTAAATAAATTGGAGTTTGAAACAACCACAGGAACTGTTACATCATATCCTGCCTTTTCTATTGCTTCTTTATCAAATGAAACTATCTTTGTTCCTTTTGTAACATGCATTCCAGCCTGAACATGCTGCTCAAAAAATTTTCCATTTAAATCAACAGTATTCATCCCAATATGAATCAACAATTCAATCCCACTATCTAAAGTCAGACCAATTGCATGTTTTGTAGGAAATATCACAGAAACAGTACAATCTTCCGGCGCCAGAACTTCACCTGTTGTTGGCATTACGGCAAACCCTTTTCCCATTGCTTCGCTGGAAAAGACTTCATCTTTTACATCCTCCAGCTTTATTGCTTCACCTTCAACCGGAGATGTGATCCGAATACTTCCTTTTTCTATTTTAATACTTTCTTCCGATTCAGCTTTCTTCTCCATATCTTCAAATCCAACAAAATATGTCAGGATTGCTGCTCCCAGAAAAGCTACCAGAATACCGATTAAATAGTGTCTGCTGAGCAAACTGAAAACACTTGATTTTACTGACTTTTGCCCCATTTTCTGGTATAATGATTGCAAGGATTTTGACAAAAACAAATCGTTTTTCTTGCAGTTTTCTTACAGATTTTAAG
>ENA-OQJN01000132-OQJN01000132.1-human-gut-metagenome-genome-assembly--contig:-NODE-132-length-37448-cov-5.571742_pt1 | contig 37448 bp, 40 predicted proteins | sample MGYA00242610_ERZ504777 | MGnify/ENA primary metagenome ERZ504777 (study PRJEB26092, sample SAMD00036350) | human gut metagenome | host: Homo sapiens | study: EMG produced TPA metagenomics assembly of... | reverse complement strand
TGCTGACGTTTATCCTCAATATATTCCATCCACTCTAACAATTCTTTCATAAAGAAACACCTCTTTTCTCTTTAGTTTATCAGAAAAAAGGGATGTTCACAATTTATTTACTCATGCGTTTGTCGTGTAAAAACTGTTGACACTTTCACTTTTTTGCTTTAAAGTGTAGAATTATAAAAGTAAACCAAAGAAAGGATGAATACTATGATAAATCAAATTACCGGACATACACGTTTGACCGGTCTTTTAGGAAGCCCGGTCGAGCACAGCATCTCACCAATGATGCACAATGAGGCATTTCAACAATTAGGGCTTGACTATGTATACCTCGCTTTTGATGTTGGGACTGACAAATTAAAAACGGCTGTAGAAGGGCTTCGCACCTTAAACGTACGCGGATTTAATCTGACAATGCCGGACAAAAACCTAATGTGCTCTCTCTGTGACAAACTTTCTCCTGCTGCTGAGATCATCGGTGCGGTCAACACTATCGTAAATGACAATGGCGTTCTTACCGGATATACAACCGACGGTCTCGGTTACATGCACGCGGTGGAGGATGCTGGTCACAACATCATCGGCAAAAAGATGACACTACTCGGTGCTGGCGGCGCCGCAACTGCAATTTTAGTGCAGGCTGCACTAGATGGTGTGTCTGAAATTTCCGTATTCAATGTGCGGGACGACTTTTTCGCGCGTGCCGAAAAAACAGTTTCTGATTTAAACGAACGAACAAACTGCAAAGTAAGATTATTTGATTTTGAAAATCCTGATATTTTAAAAAGAGAAATATCTGAAAGCGCAATTTTGACAAACGGAACTTCTGTAGGTATGTCTCCTAACACTGATGCCTCCATCATCAAAGATGCTTCCGTATTCCACAAAGACCTGATTGTCTCTGATGTCATCTACAATCCGGAAGAGACAAAATTGTTAAGACTTGCAAAAGAAGCAGGATGTCCGACATTCAATGGTCTGTATATGCTTTTATACCAAGGCGCGGAGGCGATTTCGCCTGTGGACTGGGAAAGAGATGCCAATTCCAATCATTAAAGAAAAATATTTTTCAAGATAGCCAATTGAAAAAAGCGATATTCGTCAATACTCCGACAAATATCGCTTTTTTTTAAGATTCTTTTAGTTTAGCAATCATCTCTTCACAGATCTGCAATACACTCTTGTTGTCCGTATGTATGATCACATCAGCCGCTGTCTCATATTTCTGTCTTCGCTGCTCCATCATATTCGCAATAAACTCCACATTTTTATTGCCATTTAAAAGCGGACGATCGTCGCTGTCTTTCACGCGATTTAAGATTGTCTCCGGATCCGCCGTCAAAAGAACAACCTTTCCGTTCTTTTTCATCTCTTTTACATTCTGCCCACGAAGTGCAGCACCTCCACCACAGGAAACAATCGTATTTTTCGTTGCCTGCATCTCAATCAAAAGATTTGTCTCTAAATTGCGGAAATACTCTTCCCCATAAGTTGCAAAAATATCCGGAATACTCATATCCTCCCGCTCTGCAATCAATTGATCCATCTCAACCACATGCATGGCAAATACATCTTTTAAATACTGTGATACCGTACTTTTTCCGGCACCCATAAACCCAATCATGATAATGTTGTAGGAAAATAATTTTTGTGCTTGAATCCGCTTGCTGTTCCTTACAATACAGTGGAACACATCTTCAATCTCTTTTTCATATCGATTATCCTGTAATTTTTCTTTGAGCTGGCGATTTTGTTTCTTTTCCTGCTGTGGTTGTAAAATCGGAATCCCATACTCCTCTTTATACGCCATAATTTTTTCTATAATAGAGTTACGCTCTACCAAAGCATCAATAATTCTGTCATCGCATTCTGCTAACCGTTCTCTGTATAATTCTAAATCATTCATATTCTTTCCCCCTTTAAAGCGCAAAAGTTTTCTCAAATGGTATTTTATGCTTTTTTCTGTATAAATGCAAGAAGAAATATGAATATTCTAAAAATTTCTTGTTTACATCACGTACAAATGGGTGTAATATATATACATCATGAATTTAAAGTGATAAAGTATTTAAGATTAATATAAGGAGACAGCTACCATGAAAATTCACGTAACATGCAGTAAAGATTATGATATCTATCTTCAAAAAGGGCTTTTGGAGCAGATTCATAATTATATCGACTGTCAGCGAAAAATATTTATCATATCTGATGACAATGTACCCGAATGTTATCAACAGACGGTATCGAAACAATTCCCAAATTCCTATCTTCACATTGTAACACATGGAGAAGGTGCAAAAAGTTTTGCAGTAATGGAAGATTGTTTAACACAAATGCTGCGACGAAACTTTTCCCGTAAAGATCTGGTTATCGCCCTCGGCGGCGGTGTTATCGGAGATCTTGCCGGCTTCGTGGCAGCCAGCTATATGAGAGGAATTGATTTTATAAACATACCGACTACAACATTATCTCAGATAGACTCCAGCATCGGCGGAAAGGTTGCGATCAATTTAGATGGCATCAAAAACTGTGTCGGTGCATTCTATCAGCCAGAGATGGTTCTCATTGATCCCCTTGTATTGAATACTTTGCCAAAAAGACATTTTTATAATGGTCTTGTGGAGGCAATCAAGGCAGGATTGATTCAGGATAAGGAACTGTTTGAACTATTTGAGCAGGACGAACTTGATATTGAACAGATCATTTACCGTTCACTGCTTGTCAAAAAGTATGTTGTAGAGCAGGATGAGACAGAACAGGGGTTGCGAAAGATTTTAAACTTCGGTCACACGATTGGTCATGCATATGAAAGCTATTATCACCTTCGCGACTATTACCACGGAGAATGTGTGGCACTCGGTATGATGGCAATTCTCAAGAATCCTGAGATTAAAGAAAGACTCTCCAAAATACTGGAACGCCTTCAGATTGACACAACCTGTGATGCCGAGAAAGACAACGTTTTTACTTATCTTGGCAAAGACAAAAAAGCTGACCATGACTGGATTACGATTGTAAAAGTAGAACAAATCGGTCATGCAGAATTGGAAGATATTCCAATTACAGATTTAAGAACTTATTTATAAAAGGATTTGATTACTATGAAGAATACATTTGGAAATAACATTACTGTTACGATTTTCGGGGAATCCCACGGTCCTGCCATCGGCGCAGTTATTGACGGGATGCCTCCCGGAATCAAAATTGATTCCAGCTTTATCAAAAAACAGCTGGACAAGCGGAAACCAAAGGGAAAGATTTCTACAGCACGTGTCGAGAGTGACCGGGTTCAAATTATAAGCGGTGTCTTTGAATACTATTCCTGCGGAACACCAATCTGTCTTCTGATTCAAAATCAGAACCATCACTCTAAAGATTACAGCAAAACAAAAGCGCTCGCCCGCCCATCCCATGCAGACTACAGTGGAGATTGCAAATACCTTGGATTTCAGGATTACCGAGGAGGAGGACATTTCTCCGGAAGGCTGACGACACCGCTTGTCGCGGTCGGCGCCATCTGCCTTGATATGCTTGCAAGCAAGGGTATTTATGTTGCCTCCCATTTAAAAAGCATCAAGGATATCGAAGATGTTTCTTTTTCTTCCGATGAAGAACTGCTGAAACAACAGATGGACAAAGTCAACGACGAATATTTTGCAACGATTGATGATACTGTCAAAGAAGCGATGAACCGAGTGATTGAAGATGCCTTTCACAGTCTGGACTCTGTCGGCGGCACGATTGAGACGGCAATTATCAATATGCCTGCCGGCGTGGGTGAACCGTATTTTGACTCTGTTGAGAGTATTCTCTCCCACGCGCTCTATTCTGTAGGTGCCGTAAAGGGAGTTCAATTTGGAACCGGATTTCCAATCAGCCGGATGTACGGCTCAGAGGCGAATGACAGCTTCCGCATGAAAGATGGAAAAGTCATCACTTCAACTAACCACAATGGCGGTATCAACGGCGGTATTACGAACGGAATGCCAATTATCATCACAACGGCAATCAAACCAACGCCTTCTATTTATCAAAAGCAGGATACCATCAATTTCCGTGAACGTTCCGATGAGGAGATCTGTATCGAGGGAAGACATGATCCCTGTATCGCTCACCGTGCGCGTGTAGTCATCGACAGCGTGGTAGCAATTGGACTGGTCGATCTTCTTCTGACCAGATACGGACAACTCTATTTCCAGAGCGAACCAAAAGAAAATTTTTAATAGAAAGTAGGGAAAGACAATGATTATTACACTGAAAAAAAATACACCAAATCAAGAAGTAGACCACTTAATTCAGCAATTTGAATCACAAAACCTGAAAGTAAGCCTGATTACCGGAGAAAATTACAATGTATTTGGTTTGGTCGGTGACACTGCACAATTAGATGAAAGAAGAATCCTTGCAAATGAATGGGTAGAAAATGTACAGAGAATCGCTGCTCCATATAAGATGGCAAACAGAATGTTTCATCATGAAGATTCTATTATTGATGTGGGGGGCATCAAAGTCGGCGGACAGGAACCGATTGTGATTATCGGTGGACCATGCTCTGTGGAAGGCAGAGAAATGATGGAAGAAATTGGGGTCGATGTCAAAAACGCCGGTGGCTCCATGCTCCGCGGCGGTGCTTACAAACCCAGAACATCTCCTTATGCTTTTCAGGGAATGGGATATGACGGAATCATGTGCATGGTAAATGCCCGCAGCAAAACCGGACTTCCGATTGTCTCTGAGCTTATGAGCGCAGACAAAATCGAAGAATTTGAAGAACACGTAGATCTGGTTCAGATCGGCGCACGCAATATGCAAAACTTTGATCTGTTAAAAGCAGTTGGTAAAATGACAAAACCAATCTTATTAAAACGTGGTTTGAGTGCAACAATCGAAGAATGGATCATGTCAGCAGAATACATTATGGCAAGCGGAAACCCAAATGTCATCTTCTGCGAACGTGGTATCCGTACTTTTGAAAAATATACGAGAAATACTTTGGATTTGAGTGTGATTCCTATTCTGAAAGAAAAAACTCACCTTCCGGTGATCATCGACCCATCCCACGCAACTGGAGACTGGAAACTTGTAGAATCTATGTCTCTTGCCGCAATCGCAGCAGGCGCCGACGGTCTTATCATCGAAGTACACAATAATCCGGAATGTGCATGGAGCGACGGCATGCAGTCTCTAAAACCAGAGAAATTCAAGAATGTAATTGAGAAAGCCAAGCTGGTTGCCCAGTCTGTAGGAAGAAGTGTCTATGAGGGCTAGAATCACCCCTGCAAAGATAAACTCAGGAAATATCACTATTCCGCCGAGCAAGTCTTTGGCGCACCGTGCAATTATCTGCGCCTGCCTTGCTCCTGGCAGAAGTGTAATCTCCAACATTGATTATAGCGTAGATATTCGGGCAACCATAGAGGGCATGCGCCATTTTGGTGCCAGTATCAAAGAAGACAAAGATACGCTTTTCATCGACGGCATTGAGACATTCCAATATGATGGAGACGTTGTAAATTGCCATGAATCCGGCTCTACACTCCGTTTCTTTCTTCCGCTTTTCTCCCTGACAGGAAGAAAAGCAACTTTTTCAGGAAGTAAACGTCTCATCGAGCGTCCACAAAACGTCTATGAGAGATTATTCCAAGAACAGGGGATTAATTTTGTCCGAGAATATCCCAATATTACAATTGACGGGAAATTGAAACCGGGAGAACTGACTTTAAAAGGAAATGTTTCTTCACAATTTATAACAGGACTTTTATTTGCCCTCCCACTTTTGGAAACAGACTCAAAAATTCATATTGAGCCGCCATTTGAATCCCGCTCTTATGTCGAGCTTACTATTCAAATGTTGAAGCGTTTCCAAATTCTTGTGGAATATGAAGATGCATACACATTAATCGTCAGGGGAAACCAACAATACCAACCAACAGATGTACTTGTGGAAGGAGACTACTCTCAGCTTGTATTTTGGGCATCACTCGGCACCTTAAATCAAACTGTAGAGACGCATGGGTTAGATTTACAATCACTTCAGGGAGACAGGAAAACAATTGATATTTTTCAAAGCATGAATGCACATGTAAAATTTTTAAATGATGGATATCAATTTTTTCCAAGTAGATTAGACGGAACCGTCATTGATCTCAACGACTGCCCTGATCTTGGTCCGATGCTTTTTGCACTTGCAACACAGGCAAATGGAAAAACAACTTTCCAAAATGCCGGAAGACTTCGTATCAAAGAATCTGATCGAATCGAAGCAATGGAAACAGAACTCAAAAAACTTGGCTGTTCCATCTCTTCCACCTTTGACACAGTCACAATAATCGGTCCTGTCAAACTTCAAGGAAATGTAACACTTCACGGACACAACGATCACCGGATTGTAATGGCTCTTTCCATACTGGCTACACTTGCTGATGCCCCAGTAACGATTGATGATGCACAGGCAATCAACAAAAGTTATCCTGGATTTTTTAAAGATTTAGCTTCCTGTGGAATCTTTATAGAATTTAGCAATAGGGTAGAGGGAGAATAAGTCTTTAAAAAACGGAGAAGATTTTCATCTTCTCCGCCTTTTTTATAAGTTCCTTCTCTTCTTATCCGCGATGAAAATAGTACCGCCTGATACAACCACTAACATAATCATCAACAAAATCATTGTTCCATCTCCTGTTGTAACACTATTGTTAGGTTTGTTATCAGGAGTTGTTTGCACGCTGGCTTTCTTTTTCAAATTATCAATTGCCTTTTGGATTGCTTCTGCCATTTTATCTACTTCTGCCTGCTTTGTAATATCCAAATCACGTACAACTGCTTCTTTTGCTTCTTCTAATTTTGCTACAGATTCTTTCGTGTAAAGGCTTAAGTCTTTTGGAATATTTCCAAGTGCTGCATCTACTTTATTATAATCTGCTTTTTTCAGCTGAAGGTCTTCGATCGCACTCTGGATTGCTTCTGCCATCTTATCTACTTCTGCCTGTTTTGTGATATCTAAATCACGTACAACTGCTTCTTTTTGCTTCTTCTAATTTTTGCCACAGATTCTTTCGTGTAAAAGGCTTAAGTCTTTTTGGAATATTAGCAAGTGCTGCATCTACTTTGCTATAATCTGCTTTTTCTACTACCTGCTCTTCAGCTAAAATCTTCACAATCGCAAAAGAATGTTTCTTCAATTTGATAATCTGTCCTTCTGGCATCTTTGTTTTCTCTGTCTGAACAGATACCTTATCTGGTGCCTCTAATGTATTTTCATCTGTGATTTTATCAGATTCCAATCTCTGAATCTCAATATCTCGTCCGCTTACATCCACACCTTTTACATCTAACATTACATTTTGATCTTTTTCACGATCCACATTCGCAAGTGCAACATACATATTTCCCTTTTCATCTACACTTGCAAGCGAAGACAATGTTTTCACACCATTGCTCATTGTCGAGTCTTTCTCGAATGTTGCTTCCACAACATTTTCTCCAAATCCTGCATTCAACATTTGGAATACATGTGCGGATGGTGTTGAGAAGAATGCAAAGTTTCCTTCTCCGGTCTTTTTATCTGCCCCATCTTGCGCTACAACTTGTATTACTGCCTGCTGAGTCGGTCCCAAAGAGTCTGCTCCTGAGCTGTACCAGTCAGACAAACAGTGTTTCTGAATATACGGGCTTCCAAGTTTTACATATTCCATAATTACTTTCGCAATATAAAGCGCATGTGTCTGAGAACGAACTTGAGATTCTGTATTTCTAAAAATACCATACTCGCTGATAACCGGAACTTTCCCTTTTGGTAATCTTTCTACATATTCTCTTACTTTTTGGATTCCGACACTCTCTGCCTTTTTCATTGCATCATCATAAAATGCCTCTGCATTTGTTCCACCACTCACAGAGCCAGAATATGGATGGATGGTCATACCATCGTACCACTCATTTGCACCAAGCTCATTCATTCTATTAATAAATCCATGTGATTCAAAACTTGTGTACACATTTGATTTATAGTTTGTCTTCTCAATCTCATTAATCTTCTCTGTCGTCTGCTTGATCGCTTTTGACACATCAATAAAACCTTCTCTATCCACTGTATATGTCGCATAAATATTTTTCCTGCTGGAGGAATCATACCTTTTTTGCCATCTCCAAAGGTAATTCTTCCTGTGCTGTAATCCACTACACAGTGTTTGTCTGTTGCTTTTGAGTTTTCAAAATTAGATACTACTGTCCATTCGTCTAAATTTCCATCTGTACCCACATATACTTTCACGCCATCATTGACCGCTTTATATTCTGGGTCTTCTACGATTTTTCCATCAACCAGTTTTCCCGGATTCTGGTTCGCATAACGCAAATAACGCACTAAGTTTGGTTTTCCATCGCTCTGAGAAGCTTTTTTATTCCAGTTTTCTTCATCAACTGCATATTTCTGTACGAACTTTGCCTGTCCACCTTCTGTATATGCCTTCTCTGCTCCTGCATCACCGTTTACATATGTTGTCCAATATCCTTGAGATGCAGTTCCGTCAGAACCTCCCCATGCTTGCTGCATTTCGTTCCCAATTTCAAAATATCTTACATTGTAAGGCTCTTTGTGACCGTTTTTTGCACGAACTTCTGCCCAATCAATTCCGCCATTTGGATTCGTTCCAACTTTTGCATTCAAGAATTCTACTAAATCCGCTGCATCCTGAGCATTTCCGCGTCCAAGGCTATACACATACACGATTTCTGAACCTACCTGATCTGCAAAATCCGCAATTTCTTTGATTCCGAAATTAGGTTCAATACCACCTTGTCCCTCATTATTATAGAAACCATGAATTTGTTTTTTTCTGTCTTTTTATCTCCTAAAGTAGTCTTCCAGTTGAACAAGTTGGAAATTGTTCCTCCTGGATAACGAATAGAGCCAAAACCTGCCTGCTCATATAACTTTGTGAACTCGTCTTTCATCTTCATCTCTTTCGAATCAAATGTACCATATCCATTGAATGCATAGCGGTGATTGATTCCGAAAATAGAATCCGGCTCGATTGTTTGTACAGTTTTCGCTATATCAATTGATAATTTTACCGGAAACTCTGCTTCATACTCTGCCATTGTTTTTTCAAGCTCTGCATAAGCCGATTTCATGTCAGCTAAAGTTTTAGCATCCTCTGCTTTTTTCAAAGCGTTCTGTAATTGTTTTGCTTTTTCATTGTCTTCTGGGAGCTTTTGATTCTCCGCAAGCTCTTTTCCTTCTTGGATCAGTTTCTTCAATTCCTGATTGTACAACTCAGTAGCTTTATCTTCGTAGATCGCTTTCGCCTCATCTGCCGTCAATGCCTTTTCATATACATAAAACTCATCTACATCTCCGCGCATTGGATGTGGATCTTTGTTTCCATCTATCTTATGTGCACCAAGACGAAGCGTTAATTTCTGATTAACTTTATCAGTGCCTAAGCTCTGTGTACTATCTAATTCCCCATTGATATAATAGGTTACCTCATTTTTATCTTGATCAAATACTACGGTAACATGCTGCCAATCACCTTTTTGTACTGATTTTTTACTCAATACATTCCGCGCATTAATATATGTATTATATTGACCATTTGCCTGCAATGTAAGCAGTGAACGACCCTTATCTTCATGTTGCAACAATACTGCTGACTTATCAGCCTCATCTCCTGTGATTGTTGTATCGTAACGATACCACATGGAAAAAGAAGTAGCATCCTTACCGGTATTGATATAGTTCTCTAATCTCAGATACTTATCTGTTCCGCTTCCAAATCGTAAAACCTTTCCAAATACTGGATCTTTGCTATCGACAATGCTAACACCACTTAATGTAGCTGTTGTTTTTCTCCCTGATCACTTTGTAAGGAATCAAAGTTCCAATGATCTTTCATGCCGGTCTTCCAGCTTGACTCTTCTGCAGCCTGCACTGGACCAATAACAGATGTCAGCATCACTGCAGACATAACAGAACACAATGTCATTTTTAACGTTTTCTTTTTCATTTCACCCATCCTTTTTGTTTATTTACACAACATGTATATTGATACTCTATCATCTTTTTGTAACTTTTGCAATATTAACTGATTTAATTATTTCAATCTTTTTACTTTTTGTTCATCCAGCAACTACCATCTCATTTAAACTAAAAATGGAGCAAGATTCTTTCATCTCACTCCACTACATCTAGGCATTTGCCTCTTTATCGTCTTTTCTTTTTCGCAGATAACGCCCAAGCTTAATTCCTACAAATGCAAACGCACCTACAATTATCATCTTAATGACCGTCTGTATCAATGCTGCTAAAAATCCCATATGCACACCTCCACGCACACTTTTGCTTTATCTAATTTCTTGCATTATATAATATCATACAATCCAACTACCGTAAAGGCGATTATTTTAATTCAATTTCTTCTAATTCTTTTGGCGGCAGCATCTTTGAGGAATGTGCCACAAAATCTTTCAATTCTTTCTGTGCTTTTTGAATCGGAATATTCGTTCCGGCTCCGGCAATACAACCTCCCGGACATCCCATTCCCTCAATCAGACATCCATTTTTCTTTCCGATCTTCGCAAGTGTCAGCAGCTTCTTACATTCTGCAAGACCTTCCGCATGCTCAATCTTCACTTCCACATCCGGATAATATTCATTGACACATTTTTCGATGGCATTCGCAACACCGCCTGCCGCAGCATATCCACGCCCTGCACCAGTTGCGTCATGGAAAGATGACTCAGCCTCATATTCTGTCAGATCAATCTCTCTGGCATCAAACATCGCCTGTAATTCTTCAAACGTAATGACAAAATCCACATTACTTCTCACAGTTCTTCTGGATGCTTCCAGCTTTTTCGATGCACATGGTCCGATAAATACCACTTTTGCATTCGGGTGTTCTAATTTGATTGTTCTTGCTGTTGCAACCATCGGTGTCAATTCCTGTGATACCTGATCTGCAAGATCCGGAAAATATTTTTTAGCAAGCATTGACCATGCCGGGCAACAAGAGGTCAGTAAAAACGGAAGTTCTCCTGTAACTACTTTTTCTACATAATGATGTGCCTCCGCAATCGCGCCGATATCCGCCCCCAACGCCACCTCATACACTTCCGCGAATCCAAGTTCCTGCAATGCAGCCTTGATATTTCTCGGTGTGATATTCGGTCCGAACTGTCCTACAAATGCAGGTGCGATCTCAGCTATAATCTCCCCGCCTTCTTTCAACGCTCTTCCAAGCTGAAAGATCTGAGATTTGTCCGAAATTGCTCCAAATGGACAGCTTACCATACACATTCCGCAAGATACACATTTGTCATTGTCAATATGAGCTCTTCCTATCTTATCCGAATCAATCGCATTCACTCCGCATGCTTTCGCACATGGACGCTCTTTTTTTGAAATCGCATCATATGGACAGACAGATTTGCATTTTCCACACTTAATACATTTTTCCTGATCAATGTAGGAATGTCCCTTTTTCATGGAAATAGCTCCCACCGGACAGACTTCGCGGCAAGGATGTGCCACACAGCCTTTACACATGTCACTCACTTCATATCCCTTTTCCTCGCATGCCGCACAGGCAGATGGGATGACCTGCATAAGCGGTGGCTCATAATATTTTTCCGAAATATTACTTTCTTCAATCCCAGCTGTCAGATGTACCGGCTTATCCTCCGGGCGAAGTGACATTCCCATCGCAAGGCGCATACGCTCCCTTACAATTGCACGCGAACGGTAAATACTCTCTCTGTATTTCTCCGTATCCTCATTAATCAGTTCATAAGGAACAGCCTCAATATCGTCGATCAGCGTCTCCGGAGTCGATTCAAATGCTAGCTTTGCTACTTTTGTGAACACTTGTCTTCTGATTCTTCTAATTGGTGTCTCCAATCCTCTCATGGCTTTTTTCTCCTTCATCTCTGTAAAATGCATTCTCTATTTATCATAGAAATCTATCTATGATTTGTCAATATTTTTTGTGCGTAATAGACGGATTGCATTGCATCTTTTCCATAGAAATCCGCTCCGATCATATCCGCATATTCTTGATTCAAAACAGCTCCGCCGACCATGACTTTACAATCTGGCGCTTTTTCTCTAAGCTGTCTGATTGTCTCTTCCATGCTTACAACAGTAGTCGTCATCAGAGCACTTAACCCTACAAGCCTCACCTCTTTTTCAAGCACAGTCTCAACAATACGTTCTGGTGCAACATCTTTTCCCAGATCAATTACTTCAAAACTATAATTTTCTAAAAGCACTTTCACGATATTCTTCCCGATATCGTGAATATCACCTTTCACAGTTGCAAGAACGACTTTTTCTTTCTCTTTTTCCTCTCCACCGTTCTTCTCAAGCTCCTCTTTTAAGACTGCAAAAGAACTTTTTGCCGCATCTGCACTCATCAGGAGCTGAGGAAGAAATACAGTTCCTTTTTCAAACCCTTTTCCGACCGTGTCAAGCGCCGGAATCAGATAGGTATTAATGATCTCAAGCGGCGCCTCTGTTTTTACAAGTGCAACCGTTGTCTGGTATGCATCTTCTTTCAATCCTTTTTCAATAGCTGTTTTCAGATCAATTTGCTGCCCTGCTGGCACTGCTGTCTTTACCGGTTCCTGATTGCCGTAATGTGCAATATAATTCTCGCAGTTTGTGTCATAATTCATCAGTGCACAGTATGAATGATATGAGCGCATCATATCCTCTGAAGACGGATTGATAATACCCGCCGTCAATCCATTTTGCATTGCCATAGTGTAGAAATTCGCATTGATGGCCGGACGACTTGGAAGTCCAAAAGAGATATTAGACACACCGAGAGCAGTCCGGACTCCATATGTATCCCGTACCATTTTCAGTGCTTCCAATGTTGTCTTTGCTCCGTTTGGCTCTGAGCTGATTGTCATGGTGAGCACATCAATGACAATATCCTTTTTGTCAATACCATATTTTTTGCTTCCTCGATAATCTTGCCTGCAACTTCTAGACGCCCTTTTGCCGTCTTTGGAATCCCATTTTCATCCAACGTAAGCCCAATGACAACTCCACCATACTTTTGAATCAATGGGAAAACTGCATTCGTAGATTCCTGTTTCCCGCTGACTGAATTTACCATTGGTTTTCCATTGTAAATACGCATCGCCTGCTCCATTGCCTCTGTGTCTACTGTGTCAATCTGAAGAGGAAGACTTGTCACACTTTGAAGTTCTCTGACCACCTCTTTCATCATTACAACCTCATCGATATCTGGAAGCCCCACATTTACATCTAAAATATGTGCTCCCTTATCCTGCTGTGTGATTCCTTCTTTTAAAATATAATCCAGGTTATGTTCCTTTAAAGCCTGCTTAAACTTACTCTTTCCTGTCGGATTGATACGCTCTCCGATAATGACAGGCATATCTCCAAGTTCTACTGCTTTTCCATAGGAGGAGACAATCGTGTGATTCTTGAAAGTTGGCTTTGTCATCTCTAAGTCTTTACAAGCTGCAATCATCGCACGGATATGCTTTGGAGTTGTACCACAGCATCCGCCGATCACACATGCACCTGCTTTTACAATCTCCTGAAGCTGTTTGGCAAAAACATCCGGTGTAACATCATAGTAGGTCTGTCCGTCTCTTTGCTTTGGAAGTCCCGCATTCGGCTTTACAATGATTGGCAGTGAAGTATATTGTGCAATCTGCTGCAAAATAGGGAGCATCTGTTTGGGTCCCATTCCACAGTTGATCCCAAGTGCATCCACTCTGAGACCTTCCAAAAGTGCCACTACAGACGGCACATCTCCTCCTGTCAGAAGTTTTCCTTTGTCATCAAATATCATCGTTGCAAATACAGGGAGATTTGTGTTTTCTTTTGCTGCAAGGACTGCTGCTTTCACCTCGTAAGTATCACTCATTGTCTCGATGTGAATCAAATCTGCCCCTGCTTTCTCCCCATACTGTACAACTTCTTTGAATGCTTCATAGGCATCTTCAAAAGACAGGTCTCCCAAAGGTTTTAACAATTTTCCAGTCGGTCCGATATCCAAAGCAACGTAATAGTCTCGCCCATCCCTGAGCGCCGCCTTTGCTCCAAATCTGACATTTTCAACTGCCGCATCAATGATAGCCTTTAAGGAACAATTTTCGTCATGAAACTTCAATGCGTTTGCCCCAAATGTGTTCGTAAGCACAATATCACTTCCAGCCTCAAAATATGACTGATGAATTTTTCGTATTGTTTCTTTTCGCTCTATATTCCAGGTCTCAGGGAGTTCTCCAGGCTGAAGTCCTTCTGCCTGTAACAGCGTCCCCATCCCTCCGTCAAAAAATAAGAGCTCTTTTCCTAATCTTTCCAGTAACATATTAACTCCTTCTGTATATACAATCTAATTTCTGACATTCTTCGCAGCCTTTGATATGGCATGGCTCCTGTGTGCTGCTGACCCCAATCACAGCCGTCACAGACTTTGTCGGGGTAAGCATATAACTCTCTGTCATCGTAAGTCCTATCGTCTTTGCAGCATCCAGCATCCGTAAGATATCATCCTGATGTAAAATGGAGTAATCTCCATACCCCGGACTGAATCTTGGGCGAAGATATAACTGCTCCTTGCGCAGACTTTCGGCAATTTCATTTTGTGCCTTATCACAATATTCCTCCAGCATCGCAGCTGCACACGCCTGCAGAACAACTGCCTTCGCCATATCCGTCAGACTGTATCGTTTCATAAGCACATCCACACCGGTCCCGAGTGTCGCTCCAAATACGACTGCCTGAGAACAGCCCTTCAAGTTCTTATATAGATTTTTACTTTTAATTTTCATTTTTCCTATGCTAAGCTCATTCGTATCCGGAAAAGTAGTTTCAAAAATGCGATAGGTGAATTTTGCATTTACGATGCGTTCCAATTCTTTGAAAGAATCTTCCACCAGCTGTAATGTTCGTTCATCTATCGCATGTCTTCCATATCCAAGATACCGAACGGCTTCTCTCGTTCGTATATCCATAATACCCTCTAATTTCGTTTATTTGATAATCTCTGATAAGTTTGTCATGATTGCAGCTGCAATTTCCGGCTTATTCATAGAATAAATATGAATATTCTGAATACCATTTGCAATCAGATCGATAATCTGATCTGTCGCGTAGGCAATTCCCGCCTGCTGCATCGCTTTTGGATCATCTCCGAACCGGTCTACTATGGCACGAAATCTTTCAGGAAGGATTGTTCCCGAAAGTTCACAGATACGAGCAATCTGCTTTCCATTCGTGACAGGCATAATTCCTGGAAAAACAGGAACTGTGATTCCTTTCTCTCGAATCCGGTACAGGAAATTGTATAAAATCGAATTGTCAAAAAACATCTGTGTCGTCAGAAAATCTACACCGACATCCACTTTTTCTTTCAAGTGCGCAATATCTTCTGATTTATGCTCGCTTTCTACATGCCCTTCGGGATAGCATGCTGCCCCAATACAAAAAATCTCCCTGTGATTTGATATCTGCAATCAGCTCACTTGCATATTTATAGTGGTTGGGAATCGGAAAAGCTCCATCCTTCGGGATATCTCCGCGAAGTGCCAGTATATTTTCGATCCCCTGTTCCTTTAACTGCTCAATGACTTGTCTTACTTCTTCTTTTGTGGAAGAAGCGCAAGTCAGATGCGCAAGACTTGCCACTCCAAGATCATTCTGGATATGAGATGCAATCTTAACTGTATTCTTGCTTGTCCCGCCGCCGGCTCCATAAGTTACACTGATAAAGGAAGGCTTTAAAGCTGCAATTTCTTCTGTTGCTTCCAATACTTTTCCGTATCCGGCATCTGTTTTTGGGGGAAATACTTCAAACGAAATATTCACTCTGTTTTCTGATAATCTGTCTTTAATTTTCATGTCCAATCTCCTCCGGTCTCTTCTTTTGTCTATAAAGTGTTGTATAAATCCTCATATTGCTTTGCAGAATTTTTCCATGAGAAATCTTTCTGCATCGCCCGCTCTGCAATCTTATTCCAATCGCGTTTTTTATCATAATAAATCTGCTCGGCATACCGCACAGTATGCATCATCTCATGCGCATTATAGTTGCAGAAACTAAATCCTGTTCCCGTCTTTTCATATTCATTATAAGCCTCAACCGTATCCTTTAATCCTCCGGTCTCTCTCACGATCGGAACTGTTCCATATCGAAGGCTCATCAACTGACTAAGTCCACAAGGCTCAAATAAGGATGGCATTAAAAATGCATCACAGGCAGCGTAAATCATATGAGACATTGGTTCGGAATAATAAATCTGAGCCGATACCTTTCCCGGATATTTCCATGCAAAATGCCGGAACATGTTCTCATATCTCTCTTCACCGGTTCCAAGTACAACAATCTGAATCTCATCCTGACACAATTCATCTAACACATATGCGATCAGGTCAAATCCTTTCTGATCAGTCAGTCTTGAGACAATACCGATCATCATCTTCTTTGCATCCACTTCCAAACCAAGCTGCTCTTGAAGTGCAAGTTTATTTTTCACCTTTTCTTTTCTAAAGTTCTCTACCGTATAATTTCTTGCAATATGGATATCCGTGCCAGGATTATATTCCTCATAGTCAATACCATTGACAATTCCAGACAGACTGTTACTTCTTGCATTCATCAGTCCGTCCAACTTTTCTCCGTAAAATGGTGTCTTAATCTCTTCGGCATAAGAACTGCTCACTGTCGTCACGCAGTCTGCATATACAATACCTCCCTTCAAGAGATTCGCATCTTTATACGCCTCCATCTTGTCCGGCACAAAATAATAATCCGGAAGCCCTGTAATCTCTTTTACTTTATCGGTTCCCCACACGCCTTGGAATTTTAGATTATGTATCGTCATAACAGTCTTAATCCCTCGATAAAATTCTCCACCATAACGGAAATTGTCAAGATATACCGGAATCAATCCAGTCTGCCAGTCATGACAGTGAATGATATCTGGTCTGAAATCTATCAACGGTAAGATACTGAGCACTGCCTTTGAGAAGAACGCAAATTTTTCAATGTCCCAAAGTATATCACCGTAAGGCTTGAACCCCGCAAAATATTCCTCATTATCTACAAAATAGAATGTCACTCCGTCCAATTCAAGCTCCAGAACACCTACATAACGGCTCTGCCAATAAAAATCCATGTAAAAATGTGTCTTGTACTGTAACTGATCTTTCCATTCCTCTTTCATACACATATATTTCGGCAGTATCACCCTGACATCATACTGTCCTTTGTCAAAATTTTTTGGCAAAGATCCGACAACATCGGCTAACCCACCGGTTTTAATAAACGGCACTGATTCTGAAGCGGCAAATAATATTTTTTTCATGACCTTTCCTCCACTCATTTTTATAGCACTTTCTTTCTATTATACCGAGTGCAAGCCAAAGGGTCAATAAAAACCCCTGTATATTTATGCGTGCTTTTTTTCCAAGCGGATTGTATCGGATACCAAAGCGATAAATTCTGAGTTTGTCGGCTTTCCTTTTCCATTGCTTACCGTGTATCCAAATAGTTCATCTAAAATATCTAATTTTCCTCTACTCCAAGCCACTTCGATTGCATGACGGATTGCACGTTCCACCCTGCTTGACGTTGTACGATATTTCTTTGCCACTGTCGGATACAGTATCTTAGTAATTGCATTTAACACATCCATATCCTCAACCGCCATCATAATTGCGTCACGCAAATAGTGGTACCCTTTGATATGTGCTGGTATGCCAATTTCATGAATCATATTGGTCACTCTGTTTTCTAGACTTTCTTCACCAATGTCTCGCCTGACTTCCGGAACACCTCCCATACTTTTTTTCGTATATTTCATTTCTCTGTGTGTATCTTTAATTCTGTTTAATACCATTTCATTGTTAAACGGTTTCATAATGTAGTAGTTTGCTCCTCTTTTGAAAGCATCTTCTGTAATTCGTTCCTGTCCAACTGCTGTTATGATAATAAAATCAGGAGTCTTTTTCAAAGTTCTATCTTCCTGTACAAGCTCCATGACACTTAAACCGTCCATCTTTGGCATAATCAAATCTAATAATACGACATCTGGCTCCTTATTTTTTATAATTTGATACATATCCTCCCCATTATCTGCCTTGCCTACAAGTGTCAATTCCTCGTCATTACTTACAATTTCCTCCAAAATGTCCAAAATTCGCTCATTATCATCAGCAATTGCCACATTTAACCGTCCCACTTTGTTGCCCTCCTACACTTTCAATCTCTGTTTCCAGCCACAAATCCTATTATATCTTCGGTCATTTTCAGGCGCAAGCGAATGTCGTCGTAATATTTCGACATTTTCTTTTTTATTCTATATTTTTCAACATATTTTCTATGAATATTCCGTATCCTTTTGTCGCATCTTGGACAAACACGTGAGTTACTGCGCCGACAATTTTTCCATTTTGTATAATGGGACTTCCACTCATCCCTTGCACGATTCCTCCTGTCAGCTCTAATAATTCTGGATCGGTCACTTCCAGAACTATCCCTTTATTTATTTCTTTGCAAAATAAATCTATTTTTGTAATTTTTACCTCATAATCTTTCACTGCTCCATCGACCGCACAACGAATCATCGCTTCTCCTGTCTGAATTTCCTCTTTTTTGCCAATTTCCATTGGAGTTTGTTCAGAAAAAAGAGAACCAATTTTATCTACCGTCCCGTAAATTCCTGACTCTGTATTTTTTGAAATTTTCCCTAATACATTATATCGATTATAAACAATGATCCCTTCCATACCTCCGGGATTTCCGCTTTTTCCCTTTTGAATATCTTTTATACTTGTCTCATATAGTGTCCCATTTGTAATATCAAGCAATTCATTCGTATCCACATCATGAATTCCATGCCCCAACGCTCCAAATTCACTGTTTCCCGTCAAAAATGTAATTGTACCAAGCCCCTGTGCATTATCCCTTATCCAAATACCAAGCTTATATTCTTTTTCTGTCACTTTTACAGGTCGTATCTTTACTTCAATCACTTCTTTGGACCTTCGAACTTTCAATATTACCTCTTCTTTTGTAAGATGCTTCACTATTTCCAATAATTCCTTTTTATTTGAAACGGGTTGCTCATTAACACCAACAATATAATCTCCCTCTTTCACCAAATGCTTGGCAGGCTCATATTGCAGACCATCCGCTCCTTCAATCGTCTCTGTTCCAAGAACCATCACTCCATCTGTCTCCATATAAATTCCGATTGGCATTCCTCCCGGTATCAGTAAATCATTGGACACTGTCTGAGAGCTGACCTCTTCTTTTAAATACAATCGGTTTACACTCTGTATACTAAGTCCGCCTCCCACAAATATTCCAAATAGTAATACTATGACTAAAAATCTTCTATACCAGCGCTTTTTCATATCACATGTCCTCCTACTAAAAAACAGATGCTAAAATGCATCTGTTTTAGTATGTGATATTTTTGTTTTTCACTCTGGTATTATTTTGTACGTTCTGCCAATTCTTTCATCTCCGCCGCACTTTGCATAACAGTATCGGTGATCTTTGCACCTCCAAGAATTCTGGCAAGCTCTTCAATTTCCTGCTCTTTACTTAATCGGGAAATTTTACTTTTTGTGACACCATCTTCCACCTGCTTTTCAATCGCATAATGCGCATCCGCCATTGCAGCAATCTGCGCAAGATGTGTAATGCAGATCACCTGATGATTTCGTCCGATAAAAGACATCTTTTCAGAAACCTTCTGAGCGGTTCTTCCGCTGATCCCCACATCAATCTCATCAAAGATCAATGTCTCTATCTGATCTTTCTCAGCCATCACACTTTTAATTGCGAGCATGATTCTTGACAGCTCTCCTCCCGAGGCAACATCTCCGAGCGCTCTCACCGGTTCTCCCGGATTCATGGAAATCATAAATTCAACTTCATCTGTCCCCTGAATTGTATAAGTCTCCAACTCCCGAAACACAATTTCAAACTGTGTATCTAAAAAATTGAGATCGCGAAGTCCTTTTTGAATTGCTTCTGCAAGCTTTGCGGATTGTTCTTTTCGCAGTAAAGACAACTGCCCGGAATAGCATTTTACTGCTGCTTCGGCATCCTCCATTTTTTTCTGCAACTTCGCCAGATAAGCATCGTAATCCTGCAGTTTTAATAACCTTTCCTCTTTTTTATCACAGTATTCTAAAATCTCTTCGATTGAATTTCCATATTTTGTCTTCAAACGATTAATCTCATTCAATCGTGTCTCCACTTCAAAAAAAGTCTCTTTCGAAAAATCAAAAGACATCTTGTAATCTGACAATTCTCGGTTGAAATCATTCAAAAGACTGTCTATCTCTGCAAGCTGCTGAAACATCTCCTGCGCCTGTTCATCACAGCCTGCCGCTTCCTGCATACAGCGAAGCGCCCTACTGATCGCCTCGCTTGCCGTCTCTGAGTTCGTTCCACCGGTATACTCATATGCCTCTTCCAAATTTCCCACGATTTTCTTTCCATTCGTCATACGGCGATATGTTTCCTCCAGCATCTCATCCTCCTGCTTTGAAAGCTTCGCCTGTCTGATCTCCTGAATTTCAAACTCTAAGAACCCAATCTCCTTATTGCGTTCCTTTTCATCTGTCAACGCCTCTTCAAGCTCTTCTTTCTGCTCTTTGTAAATCAAATAAGCCTTCGCAAGCTTTTCTTTCACCTGCTTAATGTTCTCTTTTGCAAATGCATCTAAAATTGTCAGATAATTTTTTTTATAGAGTAAAGACTGGTGCTCATGTTGTCCATGAATATCGATTAAAATCGATGCTGCGTCTTTTAAAAGCGCAATTGGAACCGTCTCGCCATTGATCTTACTGATGCTCCTCTTACTCATAAGTTTTCTGCTAAGAACAACAACCCCATCTTCCGGGAAAATATCTTTTCTTTTCAGCGCCTCCGCCTGTGTCTTATTTTCCACAAAAAATGTTAGTTCCACATATCCATATTCTGCACCCTTTCGTATGATATCAGCGGAATATTTTCCTCCCAATGCAAGATTGACAGAACCAAGAATAATTGATTTTCCGGCACCTGTCTCCCCTGTCAAAATATTCAGCCCCTTTGTAAATTCCACTTCAATCTCATCAATCAATGCAAGATTTTTCACATACAAATTATGTAACATATTCTTTCTCCCAGACTCTCTTTTGACACATCTTGTCTTACATTACAATTTTTCTGATTTTGTCCATCACGTTCACCGTATCATCTGTCGTTCGTATTGCACACATAATCGTGTCATCTCCTGCAATACACCCAACTACTTCATTCCAATTCATCGCATCAATTGCCGCCGCCACTGCCATTGCCATGCCGGAAACAGTTTTTATCACCAATATATTCTGTGCCATGTCTATGGACACATATCCATCCTTTAAAACCCTCATATATTTCTCGCTCATCGCCGTTTCAGGTGTCTTCAAAATCGTATATTTCTGTCTTCCGCCCTCAGTTGGAACCTTTGTCAGTTTCAGGTCTCGGATATCTCTGGAAACTGTTGCCTGTGTCACCTGAAATCCCTCCTGATTCAAGCGCTCTGCCAGCTCCTCCTGTGTCTCGATATTATGCTTATTGATGAGCTCAACTACTTTTGCATGTCTTTTTCCTTTCATTTTTTTCAGCTTCCTTTCATCTTTTTCCTCAATGTCTCTAAAAAGCTTATTTTGCTCAGCTTAAAAAGTTTTGTGGTATCGTCCGCCCTTCTTATGACAATCTGATCCCCTGTATATATTTCAATCGTCTGTTCTCCATCAAACGAAACTGCTGCAATCTCTGTCCGGTTATCTCTTCCTTTTCCAATTTCCACAACAATCTCATCCTCAGCCGACAACACGATGCTTCTTGTATTTAAAGCGTGAGAACAGATTGGTGTCACAACGATCATAGATGCGGTAGGTTCTACAATCGGACCACCGGCAGACAAATTATATCCGGTCGAACCGGTTGGGGTAGAAATAATCACTCCATCCGCCTGATATGAATTCAAAAGTTCTCCATTCACGTAAATATTAAAATGAATGATCCGGAGAGCTCCTGCTCTTCCCACAACAATATCATTGAGCGCTACATCTTCCTGACCTCTATTCAGAACTCCTTTGAGCATCATTCTTGCCTCAATCTCCGGAGTCTCTTCAAAAAGCTGCTCCAGTGCCTGCTCAATATTTTGCACTTCCACTTCCGTCAGATACCCAAGCGTTCCTAAATTAATGCCAAGAAGCGGTGCTTTGCAGGCACGTAATTCTCTTGCAGCACGAATCAAGGTCCCATCGCCGCCAAGTACCAGAACACACTCAGTATCTTTTGGTACACACTTGCCATCTGACGCTACAATACACTGTCCGCCGTGCTGTTCGATATATCGCTGAATCCGATGTGTTGTTGCAAGCTCCCTGTCTTTGCTTCGGTTTGTAATGATATAAAACTTCTCCATCTTCTATCCTCTATTTTTATTTTGCCAATGCGGAAAAGGCATTCTCCACAATCTGCTTCCAGTCAATCTCCACATGTTCGATTGTATCTGTCTGTTCTGTTTTCTGCAAATGCACAAGATATTCGATATTTCCTTCCGGACCTTTGATTGGAGAAAAGTCAAGATTTAACACTGAAAATCCGATAGACAGTGCATAGGACAGCACCATCTCAATCACTTCATAGTGCGTACTTTTTTCACGTACTACCCCCTTCTTTCCTACCTTTTCTCTTCCAGCCTCAAACTGCGGCTTGATCAGTGCCACGATCTGACCATCCTCTTTCAGATAATTACGAATCGGAAGCAATACCTTTGTAAGTGAAATAAAGGATACATCAACCGAAGAAAAATCAATTTCTTCTCCCAGATCTTCCGGTGTCACATAACGGATATTCGTCTTCTCCATGCAGATAACCCGCTCATCCTGTCTTAATTTCCACGCAAGTTGTCCTTTTCCGACATCAATGGCGAACACTTTTCTTGCCCCGTTTTGCAGCATACAGTCTGTAAAACCTCCGGTCGAAGCGCCCACATCTGTGCAGACTTTTCCTTCCAGACAGACGTCAAAATTTGCAACCGCCTTTTCAAGCTTCAAACCTCCGCGACTTACATATGGAAGTGCATGACCTTTAATCTCAATCTGAACTTCATCCGAAAATGTTGTCCCTGCCTTATCCCCTCTTTGCCCTTCCACAAACACATTACCGGACATAATGATCGCCTTCGCCTTTTCTCTGGACTCTGCTAAATTTCTTTTTACCAGTAATACATCTAATCGTTCTTTCATATATTCTCCTAAATCATATGTTTTTCAATACATCATATGCTGTGACAATCTTCTCCACAATCGAATCCGCATCCAGATGCACTTCTTTTCTCAACAATTCTACATTACCATGTTCCACATACTCATCCTTAATACCATTTTGCAATACGCAGACACCCAAGCCCTCCCTTGCAGCATAATTGGCAATCTTCTCGCCATATCCACCATCTAAAAGGCCTTCCTCAATCGACACAAAAAGTCTGTGTGCTCTGCTCATCTGTTTCAAAATATCCTGATCAAACGGTTTGACAAAACGTACATTGATCAGACTGCAATGATATCCCTTTTCTCTTAGCTGCACACACACTGCCTCCGCTGTCTCCATCATATGACCAACAGCGAAAATGGCGATGTCCTGTTCCTCATAAATAACCTCGCTTTTTCCATAGACAATCGGCGCCCGGAATTCTTGCAGTCCGTCATACGCCATTCCTCTTGGATATCTGAGGGCGATCGGTCCTTGAAATTCGATTGCAAATCGGATCATATCCGCAAATTCCCATTTATTTTTTGGGGACATCACCGTCATATTTGGGATCCCACTTAAATATGCAAGATCAAAAAGTCCTTGGTGTGTCTCCCCGTCATTTCCGACAAGTCCTGCCCGATCTATCGCAAAGACGACCGGCAAATTTTGCAGACAGACATCATGTATCATTTGATCATACCCCCTCTGTAAAAAGGAGGAATATACAGCAAATACAGGTTTTAACCCTGCTGCCGCAAGTCCTGCTGCAAAAGTAACCGCATGTTCTTCTGCAATTCCGACATCAAAAAATCTGTCAGGATATTTCTTTGCAAACGGTGTCAGGCCTGTCCCGTCTTTCATCGCAGCAGTGATTGCAACAAGTTTTGGCTCTTCCTTTCCCATCCTGTACATCACCTTTGCAAAAATATCGGTATATGTGTCTTTGCCTCCTGAAGTTTTCTGCTGTCCAGTGGCAATATCAAACGGACCTGTCCCATGAAATTTGGAAGGCATCTTCTCCGCCGGAAGATAGCCTTTTCCTTTTTCCGTCAAGACATGGACAAGTACCGCATGGTCAATCTTCTTTGCTTCCTGAAAAATCTTATATAATTTTTTGATATCATGACCGTCGACAGGACCTAGATAAGTGACTCCCATATCTTCAAACAACATTCCCGGCACAAGCAATTGCTTGATACTGTTTTTTGTCTTTCGAATATGTGACACAATCTGATCTCCAACACACGGTACTTTCTGTAATGTCTTTTCTACATTTTTCTTCAAATCTGTATAGGCATGTGCTGTGCGGATTCCATCCAGATAATTCGACATTCCTCCAACATTTTCAGAAATCGACATCCGATTATCGTTTAATACAATAATAAAATTGCTCTTCAGATGAGAGGCGTTATTCAACGCTTCATAAGCCATACCTCCGGTCAGAGAACCGTCTCCGATCACTGAGATGACCTGATAATCTTCTTTCAGTATCTCTCTTGCCTCCACATACCCCAGTCCTGCCGAGATTGAAGTAGAACTGTGTCCCGTATCAAATGCATCACATGCACTCTCTTTTCGTTTCGGGAAACCGCTCATCCCCCCGTACTTGCGCAGATCATCAAATCCTGCTTTTCTTCCTGTTAGAATCTTATGTGTATATGCCTGATGTCCCACATCCCATATAATTTTATCTTTCGGAAGTGAAAACGCCAAATGCATCGCCATCGTCAGCTCCACTACACCTAGATTGGAAGCCAAATGTCCTCCCGTTTTACTGATCTTTTCAACCAAAAACTGACGAATCTCTTCTGCCAGCGTATCCAATTCACTTTCCTTTAGTTTTTTAATATCATCCTCTTTTTGAATTCGCTCCAATACCATAAGAGCACCCCTTTTATTTTTCTCTGTAAATTAATTCTTTTAAAAGCATCTCCAAAAATTGATTTTCCCCTGAAATGCTGTGTAATAAATGAATCGCTTCCATGGAAAGTCTCTCCACAGCCTCTTTTGCGTTTTCAATTCCAAGCAACGTCACATATGTCGTCTTTTCATTCTTTTCATCACTGTGAATTGGCTTTCCAAGCACTTCCACCGTGCTTGTCACATCCAAAATATCATCCTGTATCTGAAAAGCGATTCCCACATATTTTGCAATCTGTTCTATCTTTTGCACTTCTGTGTTCGAAGCGCCGGCAAGCACTGCCCCGATCATCATAGAGCTCTCGATCAGAGCACTTGTCTTCAGCTCATAAATAAAATCCAACACTTCTTTGGAAACAGTTTGTCCTGCACTCTTCACGTCTACTACCTGTCCCCCGATCATACCGTAAATTCCGGCTTTCTCAGAAAGGACTCGCATCGCCTGACCAATCTCTATACTCTTTTGCGGACACATCGCAAACGCCTTTACAGCCGTCTCAAAGGCAAAATTAAGAAGCGCATCTCCCGCCAGAATCCCCATTGCCTCCCCGTACACAACATGTGTAGTCTTTCTCCCTCTGCGGTAATCATCATTGTCCATCGCGGGAAGATCATCATGTACAAGTGAATACGTGTGGATCATCTCAATCGCTGCCATAAACGGCTCAATGAGTTCCTCATCACCGCCAAACAATACATACGTCTCTCTCATCAGCATCGGTCTGAGACGTTTTCCACCGGCTAGAAGACTATACTCCATCGCCTCCATGATCTCTTTTTGGAGACCTTCTTTGACCGGCAGATATTTTTTTAAAATCTGTTCTATCGCTGTTATTTTCCCGATTCTTTCTTCCTTAAAATTCATGCTCTTCACCATCTTTATCCAATATCATTACTTTTTTCTCAATCGTCTCAATCTTATCATTACATATCTTCAGCAATTCCATTCCTTCATGATACAATTGAAAAGAATCCTCAAGCGAAACAGCTTCTCCCTCTAATTTTTTTACTACTTCATCTAACTGTTCAAATACGTCCTCCAGAGTCTGATCTTTTTTATTTTCTGCTTCCACAATGTTCCTCCTTATGCGTATCTTCTACTCTTGCTTTGATCACACCGTCTGTCACATACACATTCAATGTCTCTCCATTTGCCGTATCTGCGATTGTCTTCACCACTTTGCCATTTTCCGTTGAGATATAAGCAAATCCCTGATTCAGCTTTGCCAATGGCGAAAGCCCTTTCATACGCTCGATATAAAAAGCAAATCTGCGTTTTTCATCGTCAATCTTTCTTTCCATCGTCTGTCTGAACCGTTCTTCCAATTCCACGGTTCTTTGCTGTTTGTCCCGCAGTTTATTCCTAGGATGCAGATACTTTAATTGCAGTGCATACTGCCCGATTTTCATTTTTTCCCATTCCGCTTTCTGACGTATTGCTTTGCGTATCTTTATTCGATATTCTTCAACTTCGTTTAAAAATGTCTCGTATTCGAACACCGCAAGTTCAGCCGCCACAGAAGGCGTAGGAGCCCGCAGATCCGCCACATAATCTGCAATAGTTGTGTCCGTCTCGTGCCCCACCGCTGAAATAACCGGAATTCGACATTCAAAAATAGCTCTCGCAACAATTTCTTCATTAAATGCCCAAAGATCTTCTATAGAACCGCCACCACGCCCTACAATGATCAAATCTACTCCTTTTTTTTCAAGTGCCGCAATTCCTTCCGCAATACTTGCAGACGCGCCTTCGCCCTGAACCAATGCCGGATATAAGAGTAACTGCACATAGGGATTTCTTCTTCCTGCAACATTGATAATATCCCGAATTGCCGCACCTGTAGGCGCCGTCACAATACCGATTGTTCTTGCAAACTTCGGAATTGGCTGCTTGTATTCCTCAGCAAACATTCCCATCTCGCCCAATTCCTGTTTCAATGCCTCGAATTTCTCATAAAGCGCTCCGGCTCCGTCGAGAATAATCTCTTTTGCATACAATTGATACTTTCCATCTCTCTCATATGTGGTTACATTGCCAAGCACGATCACCTGCTGTCCTTCCTGCATCCGAAAAGACAAACCACCTCTCTGTCCCGCAAACATAATACACGCAATCATCCCGGACTCATCCTTCAGTGAAAAGTAAATATGCCCGGATGTGTGATATTTACAATTTGACACTTCTCCTTTCACATAGATCCGGTTCAGCATAAAATCTTGCGTAAACATATTTTTAATATAAGCATTGACTTGTCCGACAGAATACACATTGCGCATCATATCACCTTATTCCGCCAGTTTCGCCAACACACCATTGACAAAAGCTGGTCCCTCATCACTGCTATATTTCTTTGCAAGTTCTACCGCCTCATTGATTGCCACACCAATTGGAATTTCTTCATCCCATTTCATCTCATAAACTGCAAGTCTTAAAATTGTCAAATCGACCCGATTCATACGAGATGTTTTCCAGCCTGTCGTATACTCATTCAAAAATTTGTCAATCTCTTCCTTTTTCTCGACAATTGCTCTGTATTTATTTAAAATATAAGTCTTATCTTGTTCATCAACTCCACCAATCAATTCAAAATAGAGGTCCTCTTGTTCTTTCATCTCTTCTTCTCTATTAAATTCTATACGGAATAACATTCTAAAAATGTGTTCCCTAAGTTCTGATCTATTCATTTTTCTACCTCTTTATTCTTTTGCATTTTTGTTTATTATACTACATGTGATTCCCTCTTGGCAACTAAAAAGAGTGGAGCTAAAACTCCACTCTGTTTCCCCTCCTAGTCTTTGCAGGACTAATTTTCCATGTCTACTCCGGCCACACGGATATTCACATCTGCGACTGTCAAGCCTGTCATATTCTCAATCGAAGCTTTTACTTTCTCCTGTACCTTGGCAGAAACATCCATGATGCTGTAGCCATACTTCAAATTCAGCGCCAGCGCAACTGTCACTACACCTTCAAGCACATCTACTTTCACACCTTTGGATAAAGATTTCATTCCAAGCTTGCTGATCAGTTCTCTCGTTGCATTCCCTGCCATCGAAGCGACACCTTCCACTTCCATAGCTGCAAGCCCTGCAATGATTGCAACAACCTCATCTGCAATCTGTACTTCTCCAAGATTATCATCTGCCTTTATTGTATAACTATTTCTTTCGTCTTTTCCCATGATTCAAAACCTCCTAGTCTGGATTGCCGTCTCTTGCCAAGAGATGGAATTATCTCCTGTTATTATAACAAATTTATATCCGTTTGCAAATAGGGAAATTTGTAAACTATTTTCCGAACTCAGATAACTCCAGCCCTTCGTTGCGCTCCAGTGTCATACGTATGCTCCAGCTGTTCACAAACAATAAAAGCGGTCTGTCTTTTAAGTCCTTAATCTTCTTCATATCAGAAGTACCCACAATTTTATCTAAGTCAATTTCTTTATTCTCGATCCAGCGGATATGTTCATATGGCAGCGTATCCATTCGAATCTCCACATTGTATTCATTTTCCAAACGGTATTTTAACACATCGAACTGCAGAACACCTACCACACCTACTATAATTTCCTCCATACCAGTATTATATTCCTGAAAAATCTGAATTGCACCTTCCTGTGCAATCTGATTGATTCCTTTGATGAACTGCTTACGTTTCATCGTATCCACCTGGCGTACTCTGGCAAAGTGTTCCGGTGCAAAAGTCGGAATTCCCTCATATGCAAATTTTTCAGGAGAATTGGTAAGCGTATCTCCAATTGAAAAAATTCCCGGATCGAACACACCGATGATATCCCCACCGTATGCTTTTTCGATCATCTTTCTTTCACTTGCCATCATCTGCTGTGGCTGAGAAAGCCTCACTTTTTTCCCGCCCTGAATATGAAATACATCCATTCCAGCTTCAAATTCTCCGGAACAGATTCTCATAAATGCGATTCTGTCACGGTGGGCCTTATTCATATTCGCCTGAATCTTAAATACAAATGCGGAAAATTCCTTTTCTGTCATAGGATCAATAACTCCTTTATCCGAGATTCTCGGGAGGGGAGAGCTTGTCATCTGAAGAAAATGCTGAAGAAATGTCTCCACACCAAAGTTTGTAAGAGCCGAGCCAAAAAATACTGGCGACAATTCTCCTTTGCTCACAAGTTCCATATCAAATTCCGCACTCGCACCGTCTAACAGTTCCACTTCATCCGTAAGCTGAGCCAGCTGTTCTTCACTGATCATTTTCTCCACTGACGGATCGTCCAATGCAATCTTTTTTACTTCCCCGATAGAAGTTCCTTTTCGTGTATCGGAAAATAACTCTATCTCTCGGTGTTCCCTGTCATATACACCTCTAAATTCCTTTCCGGAGCCAATCGGCCAATTGACTGGACATGTCGCAATTCCAAGTTCCTTTTCAATCTCGTCTAACAGATCAAACGTATCTCTTGCCTCACGGTCCATTTTATTGATAAACGTAAAAATCGGAATATGACGCATCACACATACCTTGAATAATTTTCTCGTCTGTGCCTCCACACCTTTCGATGCATCAATAACCATGACGGCAGAATCTGCCGCCATCAATGTACGATACGTATCTTCCGAGAAATCCTGATGTCCCGGCGTATCCAAAATATTGATGCAATATCCACCGTAGTTGAATTGAAGCACTGAGGAAGTGACCGAGATACCTCTTTCTTTCTCAATCTCCATCCAGTCCGACACCGCATGCTTGGCAGTCGCTTTTCCTTTCACCGAACCTGCCTGATTGATTGCACCACCATATAATAAAAACTTTTCCGTCAACGTTGTCTTTCCTGCATCGGGATGCGATATGATCGCAAACGTTCTTCTTTTCTTTATCTCATCTGTAATTCCTGACATAATAATCTCCTGTTTTTTGTTATTCTATACATACTTATTTAGTCTATCACAAGTAATATCTCTCTGCAAACAAAAATCTATTCATTCTCAGAATTTTTCTCTGCCCCTTTTTGCGCACTGTCTTTACTGTATATCGGTGTGATGACAATATTTTCCGGAGAAATTTCTGCTTTTCTTGTGATAATATCCTCAATCTGAGCACGGTTCGCATCTGTCAGTTCCGCACTGTTTACTACCACATCAGCAGTCTCTGCTGTCAGACTTACCACTGTATCTGAAAACCCTTTCGATGCAAGCATCGTCTCGACCGCCGCCTCTTTTTCGGCGAGTTCCGTCATCGCAATCATCTGGTTGATCGCATCTTGTTTCTGTTCATCTGACAAATTTGCATTATCTATAATCTCAAGCAAAGTTTCTTTATTTTTTGCACGCACCTGCTCTCTTGTCACCTTCGCTTCCGCAACAACTCCTGTCACATCTCCATTGGTAAGCACTGCTTCTCCCGGTGTTCCTTCCACCGTTCCGTCTGCCACTTCCTGATCCTGACTTTCAATATCACCGGCAGTTTCTTGTGCTCCATCTTCCGAAGTAATGTCAAGCAGCTCCTGATTTGCAAGTTCACCATTTGTCGCCTCTGCTTTTCCTGACTCGCCAAAAATGCGGCCGGAATAATTCAGGTATCCGGCAACCGCAATCATAATCGCGAGTGTTGTGATAATAATCTGGTTTTTCTTGAATAGACGTTTCAAAATGTAACTCCTCCTAATTTGTTTGATTTCGTTTCATTACTTTAATTTTATGTGTGTCTACATCAAATAATGCTTGGATTGCTTCTGTAATATTTTTTATGACAACTGCATTTCCACCCCCTTCTGCAATGACAACAACCCCCTCCACTTTTGGATTGACTTCTTTTGTGACATATGGTGTCTGCTCACCTCCGGATGCGCTGTCGTACACCGTCGTCTCACTGTCCTGCGCTTCCTTTGTCTCACGTTTTCCTCCCTGTTTGTCGCTTTCTGTGACAGTCTGACTGTTTTTTGCCTGATCCTTCTCAATAATTTTTTCCGATGAAGACTGAAACGTCACCATCACCTTTACGTTTCCCACCCCCTCTACTTCCCGCAACACCTCTTCTAGTTTTCTCTCCACTGCTTCCTCGTACTCATCCTCGTAACTATTTTCTGTTCCCGCCTCGACAGGCACATCTTTTGTCTTTGTTTTTTTTACCGGCATTGCAATGACAATCAGAAGAATCCCAACCAAAAGCATGAGCATCAATTGATTTTTTTTTAGTTTCCATTCAAACTTAGTTTTCAATCTGAATCTCCTCCACTTCGATTTCATCTGTCTCTTCTTTTCCTACATCTTCAAGTGACATTCCCTCCAGATATTTGGTTGCCTCTTCGATTTCTCTGATCTTTTGCTGATATGAGGCATTATGATACAATTCCGAAAATGTCGTTTGCATTCCGATTGCTTTCATAATTGGTTCTGAAAGCATCACGATCAGAATCAATCCGGTAAAAAAACGAATATACTTTTTATAGCTGTGATTCGGAATAATTTGGATGATAGCTGTAATCAGAATCAGATAAAATGCAATATTCTGTAGCCATTGATAAAAAAACGCAATCAATTTTTCCCTCCTAACCTGCCATAGTGGTCGCTGTCACTACTGCGATCGTCAATAAAAAAAGTACCCCGGTCGTAAATATAATGCGAAGCAGCATCTGAGATCCATCTGCAATACTGCTGATACAGCCTACTATTCTCTTATCCGAAACAGGCTGTATCATTGCGGCAATCAATTTATACAGCAGAGTCACTACTGCCATCTGAATAATCGGAACCAGACAGATTCCAATACAGACCAGTGCTCCCGCAACTCCGATCCCATTCTTAATCAATATCGCTGTCCCTAACATCACCTCCGTCACCCCTCCAATCGCATCTCCAACAACCGGTATCGCCTCCGCACTTCTTCCCACCACACTTCTTTTCAGTGAGTCAATTGCTGGACTCAAAAGTCCCTGTATAATATTTACCCCTGTCACGCCCGCAAGCAGTGTCTTTAGCGTCCATGCAATCACCGTCTCGCAAAGCTCTGCAAATTTGGAAAAATAATCTTCCTCCGACAAATTATTCATAACTTTTACCACAATATAGACTTGTACAAATGGAATCAAAAAATTTAAAATCACAAGTTCAACCAGATAAATCAAGAGCAGTACCAGATTGTAAAACAAGATGGAAGTGCTGCTTCCTGCTGCAAAAGCAACTGCCAGAAAGTAGACAGGTCCAAGCACTTTCATAAACCCGATCAGACGCTCTAGATTCTCACTTGCCGACACGATCAAAATACGAAACGAATTAAGCCCAATCGTGATTAAAAGCAGATATAAAACATAAAAGCTGATTTCCGATATCTGTTTATTTTGAAATACATTGGAAAAATTGGTAAATACTGCTGCCACAATTACAATAAGGAGAATATGAACCATTCCGGCTTTGCTGCTCTTCCATTCGTAAAAAAATTGATCTGATATCATTTCACCAATCACTTGCAGCGAGGGTTCTGTCTCTCCATTTAACATCCCTTTTATCAGATCCTGAAAATCTGTTTTCTTCTCCGGAAAAATATCATCCAACAAATCTTCAATCTCTGAGAATTCAAATTCTTCCCAAAGTGTTTCCTCCGCTTCCTTCTGAAGTTCAGCTTGCTCGTCCTTGTTTCGGATTTCTGTCGCATGGACCGTTCTCGGAAAGAAAAAGCAACCCAAAATGACTATAAAAATACAGAGTCTTATTCCTTTCCCTCTCATGACAAAAATTCCTGTATCGTCTGAAGTAAGGCGAGTAAAACCGGAAGACTCATGACCAGAATGGTCAGTTTTCCAAAAATCTCAATCTGAGAAGCAATCGTCTGATATCCGGTATCCCGACAGATTCCCGAAGCAAATTCTGCGATATAAGTGACACCTAGCATTTTGATCAAGGTGCCAACATATGAGGTATCCATGTTAATATGTCCGCTGATCTGCCTTATCGTATCAATAATTTCTTCCAATTGTCCAACAATGCTTAAAAAGATAAAAACACTAATTGCCACACTTATATAAATTCCATATTCTGTTTTTCCATTTTTGAACTGGACTGCAAGAAGTGCCCCCATCACTCCAAGAACCCCTGCTTGTACAATACTCATTGAAAACACCCCTATAACGAAAACAGTCTCTTGATTGATTCAAATAGTTCATAAATATAAGGAACAATCCAAAACAACACGAGTAAAAAGTCCGGCAAAGCTTGTCAGAAATGCCTGTTCTTCTCTTCCACTATGTTTTAATACCTGACTCAGCACCGAGACTAATATTCCCACAGCAGCAATTTTAAAATTAAATTTACACTCATCTTCGCCTCCACTTATATCAGAATAATTACAAGGAAAATCCCCCCCATCACTCCAAGACAGTTGCATAGTCGCTTTTTCATAACCAGTTCCTCTCTCGCTTTTTCAATTACAAATGAAAGCTGTTCCAAATACAAATCAATTGTTCCTAGCTGCATCTGCTCATCTAAATATCCCATTTGCATTCCGATTGCTTTCAATTCCTCCCTATCTTTGCTTTTCAATTGTGACTTTATCAGACATTGGTCAATAGACTCTGTCCACAACTGAAAGAAGGTAGCTCCTGCTTTTTCCTCTATCTGTCTCGCCAAATAGAGCAGCCATTCACCCTGCGCGCCTTCCATTCGCCTTCCAATGTGAGAAAACGCTTCTGAAAAAGGAGCTTTCGTATATTGGATTTCTCTTTTCAGCATCCAAAAGATCTGCTTTAGCTGTTCTAGTTCTCTCAAATACTTTTGTAGTTCAATTCCTTTTGTCACTCCGATGCCTCCGCTTGCAAAAATAATCAGAATTGCTCCCATGATTCTTTGCATTCTTCCACCACCTTCCGTACTCACTTTTCCTGATAGAGCAAGCTTCCATTCTCACCATAGACTGCCTCGATACCTCCAATCTGATATCGATTGCTCAAAATCACATAACGCTCAAACCGTCTTTCTTGAACCAGCTTTTCAAAAATTGGTTTTCTTTGTATTTCCTCCATTGAATATCCATGTGCCGTCGCCAACATCTTGCACCCACAGTGCATTGCATATTCAATTGCATGCACATCCTCCTGAGCACCAATTTCGTCTACCGCGATGACTTGTGGAGCCATCGAGCGAATCAACATGATCATCCCTTCCGCTTTTGGGCAGCGATCTAAAATATCGGTCCTCACTCCCATCTCGTTCTGCGGATTTCCAAGATAGCAGCCCCCCAGTTCCGAACGTTCATCGACAACCCCCACTGTACAGCCTTTCACCCACATATTTCCGTCCGAGACCTGCCTGATAATATCGCGAAGAAGTGTCGTCTTTCCACATCTTGGCGGTGATATCAACAACGTATGATACATCTGTTTGTTGTATGTAATATACGGAAATATTTTGTCCGCACAGTTTTTCACTTCATGCGATATTCGTAAATTAATTGAAGATATATATTTCAAATTCTTTATCTTCCCCTCTTCCATAATTACCTGTCCTGCCATTCCTACCCTGTGTCCTCCTTCAATTGTAATAAATCCCTGTTTTAATTCATGCTCATAGGCATAGAGCGAATAGTTACTGATGTACTCTAATGTCTCCTTTATCTCCTCTTTTGTGACTATCACATCTTTCCACATTCTTTCTTTTCCCCGATATATGATGATCAACGGTTTCCCAATACGGAGTTTGATTTCCTGAATATGATCAAACAATATTCGTTCTTCTTCCAAACATTGTACAATCGGCTTTGCAAGAACCTGTACAACCTGTCGTTTTCTTCTTTCATCTTGCATCTTTGTCCACCTCTTTACAAATTATATGAAAAGAGATAAAAATTAGTACAAAAAAAGAAAAGTATTTCCGACTTCGAAAATACTCTTCTTTCTCTTTTTATTCTTCTACAACATCTTTCATGCTAAAGCTGATTCTTCCCATCTTATCTTTTCCAAGACAAACTACTTTTACTTTGTCTCCCAGCGTAAGAACATCTTCCACATGTTTGATTCTTTCTTTTGAAATCTTAGAAATGTGAACCATTCCTTCTTTTCCCGGTGCAAACTCGATAAACGCGCCAAACTCTTTGATGCTCACAACCTTTCCTTCAAATACCTGCCCAGCCTCAAAATCTGTCACGATCGTGGCAATCATCTTCATCGCCTCATCCATCTTCTGTGCATCAACACCACATACAGATACCGAACCTTCATCTGTGATATCAATCTTCACATCTGTTTGCTCAATGATTGCATTGATTGTCTTACCACGCTGTCCGACAACATCACCAATCTTTGCAGGATCAATCTGCATCTGGCGAATCTTCGGCGCATACGGTCCAACTTCCGCTCTTGGCTGTTCAATCGTCTTTGCCATTACCTCATCTAAGATATAAGTTCTTGCCTGTTTTGTGCGAGCAATCGCTTCTTCAATGATCGGTCTTGTCAAACCATGAATCTTGATATCCATCTGAATTGCTGTGATACCTTTGTGCGTACCTGCAACCTTAAAGTCCATATCTCCAAAGAAATCTTCTAATCCCTGAATATCTGTAAGCACAAGATAATCATCGTCTGTATCACCTGTTACAAGACCTGCTGAGATCCCTGCAACAGCTGATTTGATTGGTACACCTGCCGCCATCAGTGACATACTAGATGCACAGATACTTGCCTGTGAAGTAGAACCATTTGACTCAAATGTCTCAGAAACAGTACGAATTGCGTATGGAAATTCTTCTTCTGTCGGAAGTACCGGCACAAGTGCTCTTTCCGCAAGCGCTCCATGTCCAATCTCACGGCGTCCCGGTCCTCTTGATGGTTTTGTCTCTCCAACTGAGTATGACGGGAAGTTATAGTGATGCATATATCTTTTTGAAGTCTCTGCCTCATCTAGTCCATCAATTCTCTGAGCCTCTGACAAAGGAGCTAGTGTTGTGATTGTACAGATCTGTGTCTGTCCACGTGTAAACATAGCAGAACCATGTACTCTCGGAATGATGTCTGTCTCAGCAGCAAGCGGTCTGATCTGATCGATTGCTCTTCCGTCCGGACGTTTGTGATCTTTTAAGATCATCTTACGGACTGTTTTCTTCTGGTACTGATACAATGCTTCTCCCAAAATTTCAAGCCATTCTTCATTTTCTGCAAATGCTTCTTCCAATTTTTCTCTGATTGCACGCAAGTTTTCTTCTCTCACCTGCTTTTCGTCTGTAAATACAGCTGCCTCCATCTCTTCTGGAGTTACAATCTCTTTCATAGCCGCAAACAGTTCTTCCGGGACAGCACAGCTTGTGTAAGCATGTTTTTCTTTCCCACATTCAGCAACGATTGTATCAATAAATTTGATTACTTCCTGATTCAATTCATGTGCTGCAAAAATAGCTTCGATCATCTTTGCTTCTGGAACTTCATTTGCTCCTGCCTCGATCATGATTACTTTGTCTCTTGTGGAGGCAACTGTAAGCTGCATATCAGATACTGCTCTCTGAGCTGCATTCGGATTAAATACGAACTCTCCGTCAATCATACCAACCTGTGTAGTGGAAGTCGGTCCGTCAAACGGAATATCCGAAATTGCTGTTGCGATTGCAGATCCTAACATCGCTGTCAGTTCTGGGCTGCAATCCGGATCAACAGACAATACCAAGTTGTTCAATGTCACGTCATTTCTGTAGTCTTTCGGGAACAACGGTCTCATCGGTCTGTCGATGACACGTGAAGTAAGGATTGCATTCTCAGACGCTTTTCCTTCTCTTTTGTTAAATCCTCCCGGAATCTTTCCTACCGCATATAATTTTTCCTCATATTCAACACTGAGTGGGAAAAAGTCAATTCCTTCTCTCGGTTTTTCTGAAGCTGTCGCCGTTGATAATACAACTGTCTCCCCATAGTGCATCAGTGCTGCACCATTTGCCTGAGCAGCAACTCTTCCCACATCCACGCGAAGTGTTCTGCCAGCTAATTCCATCTCAAATTTTTTAAACATATTCTTCTCCTTTTTTTACACATTGGGCGGGTTTTTCCGAAACTACTGAAAAATATACTTTTTTGTTTGTAACAAATATCCTTTTCAGTGGTCTCGGCTATTCTACCCTGTCCGTAATCTGTAACATTATATCATATAGACAGGGCAAATGTCAATCAGGGACAAGCGTTCTTAAAAACTCCTGTAAATGTCAACACTCAACGCTCACCAAACTTATCAAAAAATGCATTTCTACATTTTGCACAAATGCATCCGCTTGTTTTTGTTTGT
>ENA-OQJN01000129-OQJN01000129.1-human-gut-metagenome-genome-assembly--contig:-NODE-129-length-38114-cov-5.207782_pt1 | contig 38114 bp, 32 predicted proteins | sample MGYA00242610_ERZ504777 | MGnify/ENA primary metagenome ERZ504777 (study PRJEB26092, sample SAMD00036350) | human gut metagenome | host: Homo sapiens | study: EMG produced TPA metagenomics assembly of... | reverse complement strand
TGTCGTGCCCGACGACCACATCCACCATACCCGTTTTTGTAGGGACGAAGAGATTTTTGATCACACAGCCATAGTTCAGCACGCTGATCTCAAGTCCACCGGGATTGGAGATGATGTATTCATCCACTTTATCGCCGTTTTTGGTCACACCAAAGGGCTTGGAGCGGAACTGTGCCATAAGGCTCGCCTCCTTCTTCATTATTTTCGGTCAGGGCAGCGCAGCCCCGGCCTCGTCCATAATTATGATTATAGCACAGTTTTCCAGACTTGTGTGAGAATGCTTTTAGATTTATCTTCCAAAATTTCGAGAGATTTTTTGGACATATTGCGAAAACGCCTTTCATCTTAAAAGGCTCTCCCTTTGGGAGAGCTGGCGCGAAGCGCCTGAGAGGGCAAGGACGCTGCTGCTATCAGGGAACAAAAGAAACCGCCGCACATCAGGCTGTGCAGCGGTTTCGGGGCAGATACTTATTCTATGTGGGCTCAGAAAGCCCGGGCCACGGTGGGCGGCTTATTTTTCGTAGATGACGATCATGTAGCAGTAGGTATCACCGCCGTCCTGCACACGGTGGACGGCCACCTTTACGCCCGTCCAGTCCGAAGAAGAATTGGAGTAGACTCTCACGCCGCCTTTGGAGCAATGGGTCACATAGGCAGCCTGGGTGATGGCATTGCCCGCCGACTCGGGCATTTTTGCCGCATAAAACTGCACGCTGACGCTGGTGCTGTAATCCTTCAGCGCCTCTTTCAGCATGGTAACGCCGGCTCCAGCGGTGCCGGTGTTCCAGGGAACATAGAAATACTCGCCCGCAGCGTTGTTGGCCAGATAACCGGTATCTTTGAACCAGCTTGCCTTGTTTGCCCGTAAGTCCCCATCGATCTTCTCAAAGACAGCCGGGGAGACATCGTAGGTCACCTTCATGTCAGGTTTTCCCATCTGGCCCCGGAGATAATCTCCGTAGGCCTTTTCCATGGCACGCTCGGTCACCTTGCCGCCGCAGCCCGTAAGCAGGGTCAGTGCCATCATGGCCGCAAGGGCCAGAGATAAGATACGGTTGAGTCGTTTCATAGTATGATTCCTCCCTATAATATAGCGGTGTTCGAGCGAAGCATCGACACCTTTTTTCTATTGTACCCCCCCCCCTACCTTGTCAATAGGTTATTGCTGAATGTTCCCGCCACTGACATGATTCTACCCAGAACGGCGCCGAGCTGGGCCTTCCGGGCACCCCCCGGCAGGCCCAGCCCCAAAAAGAAACCGCCGCACATCAGGCTGTGCAGCGGTTTCGGGGCAGATGCTTATTCTATATAGATAGGAGACAGCCTCAGGCCTCCGGCTGGGCGGGCTGAGCCGCGGCGGCGTTCGACTGCGCGATATACTCGGCGGCGTCATCGGGGATGTCGTCCATCCCGTCGTCACCTACATCGACCACCAGCGGCGGCTTCTTGAAGAGGATGTCGTAGAGGATGGGGACGATGTACAGGGTCATCAGGGTGGCATAGCTCAGGCCGCAGATGATGACGATGGCCATGCCGCTCATGAGCTGGCTCGCCATATCGTTGCTGAACACCATCTGCAGCATGGCCAGAACGGTGGTCAGGGTGGTCATGAGGATAGGACGCATACGGGTCTTGCCGGTGGCGACAAGGGCCGCACGGCGCTCCAGACCGCCCAGACGCAGCTGGTTGGCGTAGTCCACGAAGACGATGCCGTTGTTGACGACGGTACCCATCAGGACGATGAAGCCCATCAGGGAGATCATGGTCAGCTGCTGGCCGGTGACCAGCATACCCAGCAGGCCGCCAGTGAAGGCCAGCGGCACCGTGAACAGGACGATGAAGGGGGACAGCAGGCTCTGGAACTGAGCCACCATGACCAGATAGACAAAGGGCAGGGCCAGAGCCATCCACTGCACCATCTCGTCGACCATCAGGTTGACGGTGGAGGACTCGCCGCCCAGCGAGAAGGAGCAGCCCTCGGGCATCTCATCGGAGAGAGCGAAGTCGTCCAGTGTCTTCTGGAGCACACGGGACTGGACCGTGGTGTTGTAGCCGTCCAGCGTGTCGGCAGACACCGTGATGTAGCGGGTCTGGTTCTCGCTGGTGATAGAGTCGGGGGCGGTGCCGGTGGACCAGGTAGCGATGTCACCCAGCGTGCAGGTGCCGGTGGTGATGGCGCCGGTGGCGTCCATGACGCTGGTGGTGAAGGTCATGTCCATCATGTTTTCCTTGGTCACAGGGTCAAGGTTGTCGCTGATCTGGACTTTCATGGTGGAGCCGTCCACCGTGACGGGGGTCTCCGCCGTGGTGGTGGTGGTGAGCTTGGCGGCGATCTGCTGGTAGACCTGCGCAACCGTCAGGCCATAGGCGCGGACCTTGTCGCGGTCGATGTCCAGATTGATGGTCGCATCGCCCTGACCGAGGCCGGTGGCGGCGTTGGCGAAGCCCTCGGTGTCGTTGACCATCTGGACGACCTTATCGCCCAGTGCGGTAATGGTATCGGCGTCGGGGCCGTAGATCTTGACAGAGAGGCCGCTGCTCAGCTGGCTGGTCAGGTCCTGCATACCGCTGATCTCGACGGTGCCGGTGCAGTTCTCGACGCCGGCCACCGCATCGTTCAGGGCCTGCTCCACGGCGGCGATCTTAGTGGAGGAGAGGGACTCGTCCAGCATGACGTTGAACTGGTAGCTGCCGTAGCTGTTGGCGGCGCTCAGCAGGTCGGTGATAGCGCTGGGCAGGCCCAGCTGGCCGATGTCGATGCCGGCCACAGTGGTATCGGTGGTGACGCCCACCTCTTCCACGCCGTCCACGGCCATGACGGCCTCGACGACCTGTCCGGCCACACCGTAGGATTCCTCTTTGGTCAGGCCGTCGTCGGTGGAGAGGGCGATGGTGGCCTCATTGCTGGAAATTTCGGGCAGAAGGACGACGCCCATGGAGAAGACCTTCCAGCCGCAGAAGGCCAGCAGCACGACAGCGGCCAGCAGCGGCAGAGCGCGGTGCTGCAGGCACCACTCGAGGCTGTGGGCATACTTATCCTGAATTTTTTCGAACCAGACCAGACGCTTCGGCTCAGCCTTTTTCAGGACAGTGGAAGCAGCGGCAGGCACGACGGTGATGGCCACGATGAGAGAGGCCATCAGGCAGTAGCCGATGCACATGGACATGGGCTGCAGCAGGCTGCGCACCGTGCCGGAGGCGAACACCACCGGCAGGAAGACGCAGACCGAAGTAAGGGTAGAGGCCACCACCGACATGCCCACCTGACGAGCGCCCTGCACGGCGGCGCGGGCCGCCGGTACGCCCCGGCCCCGCAGACGGTAGATGTTCTCGATGACGACCACCGAGTTGTCCACCAGCATACCGACACCCAGCGACAGGCCTGCCAGCGTCATGATGTTCATGTCGAGGCCGGTGAAGTACATCAGAACGACGGCGAACAGGACAGACAGCGGGATGCTGACGCCGACCACGAGGGTGGGCTTGATGTCCTTCAGGAAGATGGCCAGCACGATGATGGCCAGCGCAGCGCCCACCAGCATACTGCTGATGATGCTGTTGACGATGATGGTGATGTAGTTGCCCTGGTTGGACAGGACGACGACGTGAAGGTCAGAATACTGGGCCTGCAGCTCCTTGAAGGCATTCAGGCAGCCGTCCGAGACGCTGCTGGCGCTGGAATTGGCGTTGCGGAAAATTTTCAGCACCACGGCCCGCTCCCCGTTCAGGCGGGTGTAGCTGGCCTCGGCGTTGTCGATGACGGCCACGTCGGCCACATCGGAGAGGCGGACATCGCCGAAGCCATCGACGTGGAGCAGAAGTGCGCCCTCGATGTCCGAAACGCTGTCGTACTCTTCGCCGACCTTCAGCAGCCAGGACTCGCCGCTCTTATCGGCGACGTAGCCGGCAGGCATCGAGAAGTTCTGGGCGTAGATGAGCTGGGCGAGGGTCTTGATGTCCAGCTGCTTGGCCACATCGGCGCTGGCAAGGGCCTTTTCCTTGGTCTCCTCGTAGAGCTTCTTGGCGTCTTCCAGCTGGTTCTCGTAGTCCTTCAGCTTCTCCCGGGCCTCGGTGAACTGCATATAGGCACTGAGCTGCTGGCTGGAATAGCTGCCCAGAGCGACGGAGAACTGGTTCATCAGGCCGGGGACATTGTCCATGGCTTTGATGACCTCGTCCAGAGTCTTATAAATGGTGCTCAGGCTGTTGGAGACTTCCAGCTCGTCGGCAAGGTCGGAGACGGTGCCGTCGCTGGTACCCAGACGGCCCTGCAGCTCCTGCAGAGCGGCGGTGAGCTTATCGGTGATGTCGCGCAGCTCGCCGACGATCTCGATGAGGGAGTCGATGTCCCGCATACCGGTCTGGTTGAACTGGTCCACGACACGCTGCAGGCCGTCGCGGACGTCGATGAGGGCCTGCTGGATCTCCGGCTCATTGACCACGCCGATGAGCTGGTTGATGCTGCTCAGCAAAGCCTGCGCCTGGTCGCGCACGACGGTGACGGCGTCGGCCACCTCCGTACCCATCTGGGCCATGACGGTGTCAGAGACCGTGTCGCCAAAGTTTTTCAGCTGTTTTTCGTACTCGGCACGGCCTGCGGCGATCTGGGCCTCGGCGTCATCGAGCTGGGCGCGGGCGTCGGCCAGCTGGGTGTCGATAAGTTCCAGCAGGCGGGCGTTCACTTCGTCTATCTTATCCTGATTCAGCTGCACCTGCACCATCTTTTCGATGAGGCCGTTGGCCGACACGCTGGAAACGCCGCCGGTGCGGCCCACATAAGGCACAAGGGTGTTATCCACAAAATCCGACAGATCGTAGACATCGCTGCCCTCCCGGCTGACAGCCACCGTCATAAAGGCGTTCATGTTCAGGCTGTACTCGATGATGGAGGGGGTCAGACAGGTGCCGGGCAGACTGGACGCGGTCTGGTCCACCTTATTGGAGGTCTTGACCATCGCGCTGTTCATGTCGGTGCCTTCGGCAAATTTCATGAGCAGAAGGCTGTAGTTTTCTGCCGAGGTCGCCGTGATGCTCTCGACGCCGGACACTGTACCCAGCGCGTTCTCCATCACATCGGAGACTTCTGACTCCACACGCTCCGGGCTGGCACCGGGGTAGACGGTGACCACCATGAGGTATGGCGTGCTGATGTCGGGCAGAAGGTTCGTCTGCATGTTCGTGATGGACACGAAGCCCAGCAGCAGGACCATGATGACCGCAACAAGGATGGTGAACGGCTTTTTGACACTGAATTTTTCCATGATTTCCTATCCATTCTTTTTTATACCGCCGCGCGGCAAGAGGTACGCCGCAACCACGGCAGCACACTCTGAACGCTTCTTATCGTTCCTATTATACACGAGGGAATCTTCCTTGCAATAGTCCTGAGGTTAATATTTAACAAAACTTTCCTTAAGCCACCTTGGTTTAGGAAGTCAATGGGAATATCCCGGCTGCTTTCTTGCCATATTTCGTGGAAATACGGGCCGGATTATGCTATACTAGAATGCAGAATGGAATTTTATCGCAATTTCAGGCACAGCGCCTATCCAGACTGCTCAAGGCCCATGTTCCGGGCTTATATACGTTTGATACGACCCCAAAGAGGAATGCTATGAAGAAAGTTATATCCGTCCGTTTCAAGGACAACGGCAAGACCTATTATTTTGACCCCGCAGACACCCCCATCAAGACCGGCGACTATGTTATCGTCGAGACGGCCCGGGGCGTGGAGTGCGGCGAAGTGGTGCAGGGCGTGAAGGAGATCGCCGACTCCGCTGTCCCCAAGGCCCTCAAGCCCATCACCCGGATGGCCGACAGCGTGGATGTGCGCCGGATGCGCCAGAACCGTGAGGACGAAAAGCGCGCCTACCACACCTGTCAGGAGTGCATCGCCCGCCACGGGCTGGAAATGAAGCTGGTGGAGGCCGAATACACCCTCGACCGCTCCAAGATCATGTTCTATTTCACCGCCGATGGCCGTGTGGACTTCCGTGAGCTGGTCAAGGATCTGGCCGGCATCTTCCACACCCGCATCGAGCTGCGCCAGATCGGCGTGCGCGACGAGAGCAAGATGATAGGCGGTCTGGGCATCTGCGGCCAGCCCTTCTGCTGCAGCCGCTTCCTGAAAGACTTTCAGCCCGTCTCCATCAAGATGGCAAAAGAGCAGGGTCTTTCCCTCAACCCGGCCAAGATCAGTGGTGCCTGCGGCCGCCTGATGTGCTGCCTGGCCTACGAGGAGAGCGCCTACGAGTACCTGAACAGCATCATGCCCATGGTGGGCAGCACCGTCCGCACGCCGGACGGCCTCGGCACTGTGCTCGAGGTCAACCCCATCTCCGGCTATCTGCGGGTGCGCTGCGGCACCGAGGCCTTCGCGCCCCGGTATTATAAGGTGAGCGTCTGCGAGTATATCTCCGGCGGCAGGCGCGCACCCCGCCGCCCCGACCCGGACGACGATTATTCCGGCGTGCGCGACCCTGCCCCGGTGGTGGCTTCGGCCAACGCCGACGGCACCTCGTCCTGCCCCGGCTGCGGCAGAAAAGATAAAAATAAGGGGCCGGAAATGGCGGGGTCTTCGAACGGTTAGTCTGTTAAAACTAACTTTGCTTCGTGATTTTCGCCAAAAAACCTCTTCAAATTTCTCCAAAAGTTAGCCTGTGCTTTTGTGCAACCCACCAAAAAACGAAAAATTGCTTTTGGGCGGGTACGGTTAGTCTTGCCTTTTTGAAACGGCTTTGTTAGAATGCAGTCAAGGATATGATTTCCGAGGGGTCTGCCAGAGCCGTGCAGGGGCAGATTTCTTCATAAATACTGAGCACGGGGAGATAAAGGAGAGTTCTATTATGGCACACAAGGTTTCTGACGCATGTGTTGGCTGCGGCGCTTGCGAGGGCGCTTGCCCCGTTGGTGCAGTCGCTGTTGAGAATGGCGTTGCAGTCGTGAACGCAGACGCCTGCATCGATTGCGGCGCTTGCGAGGGCGCTTGCCCCACCGGTGCTATCACCGCTGAATAATTTTTAGCAGATAGCGCGCGAATAACGCATCAAAAGCAGCAGACCTGCCAGGCGGGTCTGCTGCTTTTCTTTCCTGCATATTTTTTCATCTTTCGGGACACAATATTTTGTCGGAGGATTTCGGCTGGGCGTATGGAACATTCTACCGAGATTTTGTATAATAAAACAGAAGTATCCTGCTCCGCCGTCCACCGGTTCGGCTCGGACGCGCTTTTGCTGGCCCGCTTCTGCGAGCCGCGGCGCAGCCAGAAGGCGGCAGACCTGTGCTCCGGCTGCGGCATCGTGAGCCTTGAGTGGCACGACCGGGGCCATCGCGGCCCCTGCGCCGCCGTGGAATTGCAGCCCGAGGCCAGTGCGCTCTTACAGGAGGCTGTGGCCGCGCAGGGCATCGGGCACATCACCCCTTATCTCGCCGACCTGCGCACCTTCCGGGAAGGGGAGGGCCAGTTCGATGTCTGCGCCTGCAACCCGCCCTATTTTACCGCCGGGCCGCAGAGCACCGACGCGGGCCGCGCCGTGGCCCGCCACGAGACGGACTGCACCCTCGAGGATGTCTGCGCCTGTGGTTTCCGCCTGCTGAAGGACGGCGGAAAGCTTTCCCTCTGCCATCGGCCCGAGCGTCTGGCCGAGGTGCTGGCTGTGCTGCGGGCGCACCGCCTCGAGCCGAAGCGTCTGGCCTTTGTGAAGAATAAGCCTGACGCCGCGCCGTGGCTTTTTCTTGTGGAAGCCCAGAAAAACCGCCGCACCGGCCTGCGCATCGAACCGGATGTGCTCATCACCGCCGGGGCGGCGATGTACGGAGAAGTAAAATAACAACATCAGGGAGGTCAATCATGGCCGGTATTCTTTATATCGTGGCAACCCCCATCGGCAATCTGGACGACATGCCGCCCCGCGTGGCCGCCACCTTCGGCGCGGCGGACTTCGTGGCCGCCGAGGACACCCGCGTGACCATGCGGCTGCTGAACTATCTGGGCCTGAAAAAGCCGATGGTCAGCTACTACGAGCACGCATTGCAGAAGGGCGAGGGCATCCTGCGCCGGATTGAGGCGGGCGAGAACTGCGCCCTCTGCTCGGACGCCGGAATGCCCTGCGTCTCTGACCCGGGCGAGGCCATCGTGCGGGACGCGCTGGCCCGGAGCATCAAAGTCGTGCCTGTCCCGGCGGCGTCCGCCTGCGTGACGGCGCTGGCCGTCTCGGGCCAGGACACCTCCCGCTGGGTGTTCGAGGGCTTTCTGCCCGTGAACCGGAAGCAGAAAAAGAGCGTCTTGCTGAGCTTCTGGGTGAAAAGCGGACCGTCATCTTCTACGAAGCGCCCCACAAGCTGCGCACGACGCTGGACGACCTCGTGAACGCCTTCGGCCCGGAGCGGAGCATCACCCTCTGCCGTGAGCTGACCAAGCTCCACGAAGAGATTTGGAAGACCACCCTCGGGGAGGCACAGGCCCACTACGCCGCCAGCGAGCCGAGAGGCGAGTATGTTCTGGTCATGGCCGGTGCGCCGGCTTCCACAGAGCCGGAAGCAGAGATGACCCTCGAGCAGGCCGCACAGCGCGCCCTCGAGCTGACCGGACAGGGCTTCGGCCCCACTGCCGCCGCCAAGGCCGCAGCCCAGGGGACGCCCTACTCCAAGAGCGAAGTATATAAGGCACTGCTGACCATCCAGCAGCGCGAGCCGGAATAAAATTTGAGGAGGATCCTTTTCCTGTGACGAAACTTCTGATTTTGAGCGACAGCCACAACAGCCGTCTGACCGTCGAAAACATTCTGGCCGCCGAGGCGGACAGCATCGACGCGCTCGTCTTTCTGGGCGACGGCCTGCGCGACCTCGAGCAGGCGCTCACCTTTTACCCCTCTCTGCGGGCCTATGCTGTAGCCGGAAACTGCGATTTCGGTGCGCTGGAGCCGCTGGATGGGCTTGCCGCCTTTGACGGGGTGGTCGTCTTCTACACCCACGGCCATCTGTACGGGGTGAAATACGACCTCGACACGCTGGCTGACGCAGCCGCAGCCCGGGGCGCGAACGTCGCCCTCTTCGGTCACACCCACATCCCGGTGGCAGAAGAGCGGGGCGGGGTGTTCCTGTTCAACCCCGGCTCCTGCGGCCGGTGCTACACCGGCCCCAACACCTACGGCATCCTGACCCTTGCCGACGGCAAGGTGGTCAGCCACGAGCACAAAGAGGTACCCAAAGCATGAGCATCAACGAGGTGCGCTGGCTGTCCGAGTGCGGCAGCACCAACGCTTACGCGAAAGAGCATTTTGAAGAGTTCGGCCCGGTGGGCGCGGTATACACCACCAATCAGACCGCAGGCCGGGGCCGTCTTGGCCGCAGCTGGGTGAATGCCGAGGGCCGCGCCCTCTATTATACGGCGGTCATCCGGGAGCCGCTGGCCCAGCCTGCCACCCTGCCGCTGCTGGCAAGCCTTGCCGTCCGCGATCAGCTGGCCCAGCGCTACGGCGTGGACTGCCGGATAAAATGGCCCAACGACCTGCTGCTGAACGGCAAAAAGATCGTGGGCATCCTCTGCGAGAGCGTCAGCTACGGCTGCCAGATGCAGGGCCGGGGCATCGTCTGCGGCATCGGCATCAATCTGGCACAGCCCCAGAGCTATTTCGACACCGCAAACCTGCCCAACGGCACCTCCCTCGAGCTGCGGGGCGCGAAGGTGGACCTTGCCGCCGACCCCCAGTGGCTGGCCGAGGCGCTGACGGACTTCGGCTTTGACCGTCCGCTCTACACCTTCGCGCGGGAGGGCTTCGCTCCCTTCCGGGACGAGTACAAGGCGGCCTGCGTCAACCTGGGCCGCCACGTCACCTTCGATCTGCCGGGCGGCGGCACAGGCAGCGGCACAGCCATCGACGTGGACGCCGACGGCCGGCTCATCGTCCGCACCGACAGCGGCGAGGAGAAGGTCTTCACCGGCGAAGTCTCCGTCCACGGCATCTACGGGGCCGTATAAATTTTCCAGCATTCCAGCGCCTCTGCGGGCCGTCCGGCCCCGGGGGCGCTCTTCTTTTTTCCCTGCGGAGTTTGTGGAAAACCCGGGTTTTCCCACGGTTTTCCACACATGGTTTTTGCCGGGCAGCGTTTGTGGAAAACTTCTGCGCCAAAAATTCCAGAGGGGAGAGGCGCTTTTGCCCCAAGCGCGAAACGCCGCAGAAAATAAATTTTCGGCCTCGACTTCCTTTTCAAAAAAGGCTCTGTGACCTCTTTTCTCCCCAGATTTTCCCTCTTTTCCCGTTTTAGAATACATCGTGTATAACCCAAAGCTCAATTTTCTGTGGAAAACTCGGTGGAAAAAGTGGAAAACACTGTGGGAAACCCCACTTACTTTTTCACAAAAATACGTGAAACCAGTGAAAGTTAAAAATCATCCAGCCGGGATACTCTTCCGATAACGCCCCAAAATGGAATCCCGCACTTCCCACGGATTTTCTTGAATGGGCCGGGCAAACATGATACAATGAAAGACAGAAAACGGCCCCGGACATGGGCCGCAAAAATTTCTTTTCACGGAGGCGTCTGCCTATGAACTGGATCTCCCGCCTTGAGCGGAAATACGGCCGCTTTTGCATCCCCAACCTCATCTCCATCATCGTAGGTGGACAGATTTTAGTCTACGCCATCGAGCTGTTCGTCAACCAATTCATCTCAGTCTATCTCGGCCTGAGCCAGAGCCTGCTGCTGATGGGGCAGGTGTGGCGGCTCATCACCTTCGTCTTTATCCCGTTTTCGGGGGGCGGGCCGCTGAGCGTCATCCTCGGCATCTACTTCACATGGTTCATCGGCACGGCGCTGGAAAAGGAGTGGGGCGATTTCCGCTTCAACCTCTACTTCCTGCTGGGGATGATCGGCACCGCGCTGGGCTGTCTCGTCACCGGCATCCCCGCCGACACCTACTGCCTGTCGCTGTCGCTGCTGCTGGCTTTCGCCATGCTCTACCCCGAGGTGCAGGTGCTGCTGTTCTTCGTCATCCCGGTAAGGGTGAAGTATTTCGGTCTCTTCGCCGCTGCCATGTGGCTGTTCAGCTTCCTGACTGCCGGGTGGCTGTATAAGGTGAGCTATCTGCTGAGTATGCTGGGGTTTGTACTCTTCTTCGGGCCGCAGGCACTGCGCAGCGTCCGGGCGTGGATACGCCGGGAGCAGTGGAAGCGGAAGAACCGGAGGTGAGCCGCACATGATGATAGACCGCCTTGCGGGCAACGCGGCCCTGAAAGACAGCGTCCGCCTGATGCTGGGCAGCCGCCGCCTGACCCACAGCGTGTTATTGGTGGGCGAGACGGGCCTGGGCGCGGGCTACGCGGCCCGGTGCGTGGCGGCAGACTATCTTTACCCGGCAGGCGGCGCACCTGCTGAGGCCCTTCTGCGGGGCGAATGCTGCCGTGCCGTGGGCAAAGCCGGTGACCGCGACAGCGGCCGCATCGAGACCGGCGTGGTACGGGAAGCCATCTCCGTCACCGGCATGGGCTCGGGCGGGCGGTATCTCGTCAGCCAGGTCAAGGCCATGCGCACCGAAATTTTCAATACCAGCCTCTCCGCCGAGGGCCGCGCCGTCCTGCTCTACCATGTGGAGCGGATGAACGAGGAATCCGCCAACGCCCTGCTGAAGGTGATGGAGGAGCCGCCGGAAGGCGTGCTCTTCCTGCTGACGGCAGATTCGCTGGCCGGTGTGCTGCCCACCATCCGCAGCCGCTGCATCAGCTTCGCCGTGGCCCCGGTCAGCCCCGAGGAATGCGCCCGGTGGTGCATCGGGCAGGGCGTGGACAAAAAGCAGGCCCGGCTCTACAGTGAGCTGTTCGACGGCCACATCGGCACAGTACTTGCTGCCGCCCGGGACGACGCCCGCCGGGAACAGGTGGAAAAGGCCCTGACGCTGGCCAAGGCCGCGGCGGCTCACGACAGCTATGCCGCCGCCGTCCTGCTGGCCGGATACGAAAAGGACAAGGCCGCAGCAGCGGCCCTGCTGGGCGATTTCCGGGCCGTAGCCGCCGCCGGACTCCGGGGATGTGCCAGCACCCCTCTGACGGGTGACGCCGCCCGCCGCGCCCTCTCGCTGGCCGATGCGGCCATTCAGCGGCTCGCCGCGCAGGTGAACCCCAAGATCACCCTTTCCGTTCTTGCAGCGAAGCTTGGATAAAGCAAAAGCTCCCCGGAAGGGGAGCTTTTGCTCTTGCTATTTGATTCGATTATCTTCTGCGGGACCGACTCCGCCGCCGCAGGTTCAGCGAACCGCCGCCGGCCACCATCGTCAGGAAGCCCAGCACGATGAGGATGCCGATGAGCGCGGCCATGAGAAGAAGGGTCGTTTTGGCGTCGGAGCGAAAGTCAGACACATATTCTTTGTGGGTCACAAGGTCCACCGTTCCCATCTCGTAGCCGTCGAGGTAGACGGTGGCCGTACCCAGCACAGCACCCTCCTTGACGGTGGCCGAGGTGCTCTCCGGCACCGAGAACTCGAAGGTCACTTCATCGTCGGCGTGGCCGTAGCCGCTGAGGCCGCTGGCGGCGTAGAGCTCCACGGCTTCCTCCGTGCGGCACTTGGTCAGCGGGACGGTGGTGAGCACCGTCTCCGTGTCCACGAGCTGACGGTCAGAAAAGCTGGAGAAGGCCCAGTCCAAAATCTCCGCACACTCGCGGTAGATGTTGTTCATATCACTGCCCAGCACCACGAGGCCGTAGGTGTGGCCGTCCTGCTGGGCAAAGGTGACGAAGCACCGGCCTGCGAGGGTGGTGAAGCCGGTCTTCATGCCCCGGACATAGTCGCGGTGATAGGCATACTCCGGGTCCAGCATGAGGTTGGTGGACTTGATGGTCCGCTCGTTCTGGTGCAGGTTCGTGGCGGGCAGCGTATAGGTGAGGGTGTTCGCGGCCTGCATGTAGGTCTCGTTGGCGTAGCAGGCGGCGGCAATTTTTGCAAGGTCCTCTGCCGTGGAGACGTTGCCGTAGTCGTACAGGCCGTGGACGCAGGAGAAGGTGGTATCCGTGCAGCCCAGCTCCTTGGCGCGGGCGTTCATCTGGGCCACGAAGGCCGTCAGGTCGCCGCCCGAGACGTCGCTGGCGATGACGCTGGCCGCGTCGTTGGCACTGGCCACCAGCAGACCGTAGAGCAGGTCGATGCGGCGCACCGTCTCGCCGATGCGGAGGTTCATGGTGGAGCCGTTGGCGTTCTGGATGTCCTTGAACTCCTGGGTCAGGCTGGTGGGGATGGTGATCTCAGCGTTCATGTCCTTGCCGCTCTCGAGGAAGAGCAGGGCCGTCATCATCTTGGTGAGGCTGGCGATGTAGCGCTGCTGTTCAGAGTTCTGCCTGAGGATGGGCTTGCCGGTATCCAGATTGAAGAGATAGACCGACTCGGTGTCGCTGGCCGTCTGGATGGGCATCTGATAAGCGGCAGACCCGGGCAGGGCGGCGCAGACCATCAGCACCAGCGTGAGCAGCAGCGCCGTGCTCCGGCGCAGGAAAGTGGGTCGATTCATAGGCTTGTCCTCCTTAACATTCAAACATCAGCCAAACACTTTGTGCCAGAATGCACTCAGCCCGTGCTTCTCGGGTTCGGCCTCGGGCTTTGCCGGGGCGGGGTGCAGTTCGGGGCTGGTAAAGGCCCAGTCGAACAGCTCTGCCGCCTCCCGGAAGATATTCTGGGAGTTCGAGCCCAGGATGACCAGCCCATAAGTATGGCCGTCCTGCCGGGCAAAGGTGACGAAGCACCGCCCGGCCTGAGTGGTGAAGCCGGTCTTCATGCCGTGGGCATAACTGCGGTAATAGCCGCTGCCGGGCTGCAAAAGCTTGTTGGTGGTCTTGACTGTCCGGGCCGGATGCACGTTGGTGGCGGGCAGTTCATAGGAGACCGTGTCTGCTATCTGACGGTAGGTCGGGTTCGCATAGCAGGCCAGCGCGATCTTCGCCATATCGCGGGCCGTGGAGTAGTTGCCGCCGTCGTAGAGGCCGTGGGGGCAGGTGAAATGAGTGGCCGTACAGCCCAGCTGACTGGCCCGGACGTTCATCTGAGCCGCGAAGGCGGCCAGACTGCCGGAGGTATCGACGGCCAGCACGCTGGCCGCGTCGTTGGCGCTGGGCAGGAGCATGGCGTACATCATATCGATGCGGCACACCGTCTCGCCGGCCTGCAGGCCGATGGTGTGGCCCCGGTTGGCCCGGATGGACTGAAGCTCCGGCGTGAGGCTGGCCGGGATGGTGATACTGGCATTGAGGTCGGTGCCGCTTTCCAGCACGAGAAGGGCCGTCATCATCTTGGTCAGGCTGGCGACGCAGCGGGGAAGGTCGGGGTTCTGCTCCACGAGAGCTTCGCCGGTGTCGGCATCGAAGAGGTAGATGGATTCCTGCGGGTAGGCGGCCTGAATGGGCATCGCGTAGACGGCGAAACCGGACAGCGCCGCTGTGGTCACGAATGCAGCGGTCAGGGCCAGAGCCAGAAACCGCCGCGCAAAGGGATGAAACTGCATAAATTGATACTCCTTCGGAAGCCTGGGGGCTTCCTTGCTCCGACAATAAGAGCTATAATAAAGAATACCATAAATGAAGCAAAAGAGAAAGGTGGTTTTTCAACAATGATGCTCTCCTTTGGTGGAAAAATGCCCCGGGATGAGGGCGCTGTCTTTGTGGCGGCGAATGCGACGGTGCTGGGCGACGTGACACTGGGCAGGGGCGTGAACATCTGGTACGGGGCTGTACTGCGGGCCGACGAGGGCGCGCTGATCCTGGGCGAGAACAGCAACGTGCAGGACAACGCTGTGCTCCACTGCGACCCCGGCGGGCAGGTCGTTCTGGGCAAAAATGTCACGGTAGGCCACAGCGCCCTCGTCCACGGCTGCACGGTGGGGGACAACAGCCTCATCGGGATGCATGCTACCATCCTCAACCACGCCGTCGTGGGCAAAAACTGCATCATCGGGGCCGGGGCGCTGGTGCCTGAGGGAACGGTCATCCCCGACAACTCGGTGGCGGTAGGCGTGCCTGCCCGGGTCATCAAGACCATCCGGGACGACCAGCTGGCCCACAACATCGAGAACGCAAAAGCCTATGTGGAGATGGGCCGTCAGCACGCGGCGCTGGGCTCTCATGCTGAAAATAAGCATCCTTCTCCCCAAAAATTTCACAGGCCGATTAACAAATCTTTCACAGGAAAGACATGATTTCAGCCGGTAATTCGGGTATACTATAGCTCACAAGGGTGCGGGGCCGCAACCGCCCCTTGCACATGATTCCTCCTCACACCAAAGCAATACCCCAAACAGCAAGACCCCCTCTGGCGTCGCCGCAAGCGCCAGACAGGGGTCTTGTTGTATCTGGGGAACAGAACGCCCCCGCTCAGCACTTGCTGAGCGAGGGCGTTTTTGTGTATTTACATCATGCCGCGGAAGACAGCCTGTGCGATCTGGAAGTAGAGGATCAAGCTGCAGGCGTCCACGATGGTGGTGATGAAGGGGGTCGCCATGATGGCCGGGTCGGCGCCCAGCTTCTTGGCGGCCAGCGGCAGCATACCGCCCACCAGCTTTGCGAGGATGACGCTGAAGAACAGCGACACGCTGACGACCACTGCGTAGCCGATGACATTGTCATACTGGCCGGCGTAGAGGTAGGTGTACATCAGGTAGATGCGCAGGCCGTTGACGAGGCCCAGCACAGCGCCGACGATGGCGGAGACCCGCAGTTCCTTGCCCAGAACTTTGAGGAAGTCGCTGGGCTCCACCTCGCCCAGAGCGAGGCCGCGGACCATCAGGGTGCTGATCTGGTTGCCGCAGTTGCCGGCGGTATCCATCAGCATGGGCATGAAGGAGACCAGCAGGGGCAGGCTGACGAAAGCCTCTTCGTAGTGGGTCGTGACCATGCCGGTGAAGGTAGCAGAGAGCATCAGGATGAGCAGCCAGGGGATACGCTGCTTGGCGTGGGTCCAGACGCTGGTGCCGAAGTAGGTGGTGGCATCGTCGTCGGGCAGAATAGCTGCCATCTTCTGCATATCCTCGGTGCTCTCATCGGTCAGGACGTCGATGGCGTCGTCGATGGTGATGATACCGACGAACATGCCCTCGTTGTCCAGAACAGGCATCGCGGTGAAGTCGTAGCGCTGCATCTCGCGGGCCACATACTCTTGGTCATCCGTGACCTTCACGGTGACGACATTGTCGTCCATGATGTCCACGATGGGGGTAGAGGGGTCAGACAGCAGCAGGCTGCGGGCCGACACGACGCCCTGCAGGCGGTTGCGCTCCACCACATAGCAGGTGTAGACCGTCTCGGCGTTCTCACCCTGCCTGCGGATAGCGGTGAAGGCATCACTGACGGTCATCTCCTGCCGCAGACGGACGTATTCGGGGGTCATCAGGCTGCCGGCAGAGCTCTCGGGGTAGTTCAGCAGCTTGTTCAGGCTCTCACGGGTCTGGCGGGACGACTTTTCCAGCACCCGCTTGACCACGCCTGCGGGCATATCTTCCAGCAGGTCGGCGGCATCGTCAAGGCTCATATCTTCGATGGCGCTCACCAACTCGACGTCGGAGAACGCATTCACGAGGTCGTCGCGGGCCTCATCGGACATATAGGCGAATGCTTGCGTTGCAACGTCCTTTTTCAGCAGACGGAACACCACGAGGCGGTTGTTCTCGTCCAGCTCTTCCAGCAGCTCGGCCAGATCGGCGGGCTGCTCTTCCTCGGTCACTTCGCGCAGCTTGACGTACTGCTTCTTGACGAGCAGCTTGAGCAGACGGCTCTTGGTCAGCATCTCAGGGTTGGCCTTGACTTCTTCGTCGTTGGCCTCCTCTTTTTCGGCCTCGCGGACGTCCTGCTTGAGGTCTTCGGTGGCCTGCTCGTTCAGGTCTTCGGCCAGCTTCTGGCGCACCTCAGCGGGAATATCCGTGGGCAGCTCCTGCACCGGAAGAGCCTGTTCCTCTTCGCGCTCCGGGGTCTTCTTTTTTTCTTCCATTTGTGTTCCTCCTCTTTTCTGTCTCAGGAGGACACAGCCGCATCAACGCAAAAAGCGCCGCTCCTGCGCCGCAGACCCCGGGCCGCACTGCCCATCTGCACGCGCAAAGCTGCGCCTCTTTTGTACGGCAGCCGGACAGCGGATACTCCGCTGTTCAGCGTACAAAAAAGGCGAACGCAGCACCCTTCGCGGTCGCTCCGGCCGCATCATTCCATCGTCTTCGACTATGATCCGGGTCCATTGTCCTGCGTTCACCTCCACAAATTCGTTTTGCTAAGTTTCTTAGCCTACAGGTTTATTATATCTCCACTCAAATGCCCGGTCAACCCTGTAAGGCGTCCATTTCCGGAATATTGACGCAGAAAAACGCACAGCGCCCTCCCCGGTGCTTGCGGCTTCACCGGAAAGGGCGCTGTGTTTGGATATTGCTTTGGTGTGAGGAGGAATCATGTACAAGGAATCGGTTGCGGCCCCGAATCCTCATGGCTGTAGTATAGCAGATTCCGCACCGGATTTCATGAAAAACCTATGAAGAAAGTGTAAAAGACACAAAAATACGCCCCGGACACTGTTTCCAGTGAGCGGGGCGCTAAAAACGGGATCTGTTTTTGACTGCGGCAAGATACCTGCAAGCAGGTCTTATGCAGCAGGCGGGGCAAGGTATCTGCGAACAGACCTTATGCTCCTGACACACGCGAAGTATGCTTTCAAGGACCCTCGCGGGCGCTTTAGTATTTCAGGCTCTGCCCGCCCCGACGCGTTCGGACGCGGGCAGAGAGTTGAAATCAGTTTGGAGTACAAAGCTCCAGTCTCTGCGTAGAAGTAAGCCTGTTATTTCTTCTCTGGCCGGGGCCACAGTTTCGTACTGCTGCGTTGCGCAGTAATCGCCAGCACGGAGCAGCCGCCCTTTCGGGACTAAGGTGCCGCTGCGGCAAAATTCCAGCCGGAGTCAAAAGAACTTTGGCTTACTTGTACAGCTCGACCAGGCGGGTCAGATGCTCGTAACGGTCGTTTGCGACCTGCTCGTTGCGAGCGAACAGCTGCTTTGCACGCTCCGGGAATGCACGAGTCAGGCGGCTGTAACGGGTCTCGTTTGCCAGCAGGGCCTGATACTTCTCGGCATCCACAGCCTTGGAGGTCAGGGTGAAGGGGTTCTTGCCCTGAGCCTTGTTGGCCGGATTGAAGGTGAACAGGTTCCAGTAACCAGACTCAACTGCCTTCTTCATCTCGTTCTGGCAGTTGGTCATGCCGCCCTTAACACCGTGCAGCTCGCAGGGAGCGTAGCCGATGATGAGGGAGGGGCCGGGATATGCCTCAGCCTCTGCGATAGCCTTGACAGCCTGGTTCATGTTAGCGCCCAGAGCGATCTGAGCAACATAGATGTAACCGTAGGTCATAGCGATCTCAGACAGGCTCTTCTTGCTGATCTCCTTACCAGCAGCAGCGAACTGGCAGACCTCGCCGATGTTGGAGGCCTTGGATGCCTGTCCGCCGGTGTTGGAGTACATCTCAGTATCGAAGACCATGACGTTGACATCCTCGCCGGAAGCCAGGACGTGGTCCAGACCGCCGAAGCCGATGTCGTATGCCCAGCCGTCACCACCGAAGATCCAGACGGACTTCTTGGCGATGAACTCCTTGCTCTTCAGGATCTCAGCGGACTCGGCGCAGCCAGCGGCAGCAGCCTTCTCCAACTCAGCGATCAGAGCCTTAGCGGGGGCATCGTTCGCCTTGGTGTTGTTCTTGGTTGCCATGAACTCGTCAAAGGCAGCCTTCAGCTCAGCAGAAGCCTTGTCAGAACCAGCGACCTCAGCGATGCGCTTGATCAGGTTCTCACGGACGGTCTTCTGGCCCAGATACAGGCCCAGGCCGTGCTCTGCGTTATCCTCGAACAGGGAGTTGCACCATGCAGGACCGCGGCCGCTGTCCTTGTTGACAGTGTACGGAGAGATGGAAGCGGTACCGCCCCAGACTAGAGGAGCAGCCGGTGGCGTTGGAGATGGTACATCTTCTCGCCGAACAGCTGGGTGATCAGACGTGCGTAAGAGGTCTCAGCACAGCCTGCGCAGGAGCCAGAGAACTCCAGCAGCGGCTGGTTGAACTGAGAGCCGATGACGGTGTCGTCTGCGAACTTAGAGGGCTTCTTGGAGATGTTGGCGACGCAGTAGTCGAAGACTGCCTGCTGATCGGCCTGAGACTCCTGAGGAACCATCTGGATAGCCTTGGTGGGGCAGACGGTGACACACTCGCCGCAGCCCATGCAGTCCAGAGGAGACACAGCCATAACGAACTTGTACTCGTTAGCGGGCTTGTTGTCGCGGCTCTTGGTCTGTGCGGGAGCTGCTGCCAGCTCGTCAGCGGTCAGCTGGAAGGGACGGATGGTTGCGTGAGAGCACACGAATGCGCACTGGTTGCAGCCAACGCACTTTGCAGCATCCCACTCGGGGACGTTCACAGCGGTGCCGCGCTTCTCGTAAGCGGAAGCGCCCTGCTCCCACTCGCCGTTTGCGTTAGCAACGAAAGCAGAGACAGGCAGGCTGTCGCCGTCCATACGAGCGATGGGCTCCATGACGTTGCGGATCTGCTTGACCAGCTCGGGACGGCCAGACAGCTCCTTCGGAGCGGGATCGGCCTCGGGGTTGGACCAGGAAGCGGGGACGTCCACCTTGTGGATGGCGTCAACACCGGCATCGATGGCCTTCCAGTTCATCTCAACGACGTCCTGACCCTTCTTGCCGTAGCTCTTCTGAGCTGCCTGCTTCATGAAGTTGACGGCGTCCTCGATGGGCATAACGTCAGCCAGCTTGAAGAAAGCGGACTGCAGGATGGTATTGGTGCGCTTGCCCATACCGATCTCGATAGCCTTGTCGATAGCGTTGATGGTGTACAGCCGGATGTTGTTGTCAGCGATGTACTTCTTGGCCTCAGCGTTCAGGTGATGGTCCAGCTCCTCATCGTTCCACTGGCAGTTGATCATGAACACGCCGCCGGGCTTGACATCCTGGACCATCTTCATGCCCATGTGGATGTAAGCGGGGTTGTGGCAGGCCACGAAGTCAGCCTGGTTGATGTAGTAGGGGCTGCGGATGGGCTTGTCGCCGAAACGCAGGTGGCTGATGGTCACGCCGCCGGTCTTCTTGGAGTCATACTGGAAGTATGCCTGAACATACTTATCCGTGTGGTCGCCGATGATCTTGACGGAGTTCTTGTTCGCACCGACGGTACCGTCGCCGCCCAGACCCCAGAACTTGCACTCCTTGGTGCCGGCTGCTGCGGTGATGGGAGCGGGCTTGACCTCAGGCAGAGACAGGCCGGTGACATCATCGGTGATGCCGAGGGTGAAGCGCTCCTTCGGCTGATCCTTCTCCAGCTCCTTGAACAGAGCGAAGATGGAGGACGGGGGAGTGTCCTTGCTGCCCAGACCGTAACGGCCGCCGGTCAGGATGACATCATTCTTGCCAGCCTCACGCAGGGTAGCTGCGACATCCAGGTACAGGGGCTCGCCCAGAGAGCCGGGCTCCTTGGTGCGGTCCAGAACCGCGACCTTCTTAGCGGTAGCAGGCAGGACCTTCAGCAGAGCGGAGGACACCCAGGGACGGTACAGGCGGACCTTGATGATACCGACCTTCTCGCCCTTAGCGTTCAGGTAATCGACGACCTCGTCCGCAACGTCGCAGACAGAGCCCATAGCGATCATGACGCGATCGGCATCGGGTGCGCCGTAGTAGTTGAACAGGTCGTAGTTGGTGCCCAGCTTCTCGTTGATCTTGGCCATGTACTTCTCGACGACTGCGGGCAGTGCGTCGTAGACGGAGTTGCAGGCCTCACGATGCTGGAAGAACACGTCGCCGTTCTCGTGGGAACCGCGCATCTTGGGGTGCTCGGGGTTCAGAGCCTTTGCGCGGAACTCCTCGACAGCCTCCATGTTGCACATTTCCTTCAGGTCGGCGTAATCCCACTTCTCGATCTTCTGGTACTCGTGAGAAGTACGGAAGCCGTCGAAGAAGTTCAGGAAGGGGACCTTGCCCTCGATGGCTGCCAGATGGGCAACAGGGGACAGGTCCATGACTTCCTGCACGCTGCTCTCGACCAGCATTGCGAAGCCGGTCTGGCGGCATGCCATAACGTCGCTGTGATCACCGAAGATGTTCAGGGACTGGGTAGCAACGGTACGTGCAGAAACATCGAACACGCAGGGCAGCTGCTCAGCAGCGATCTTGTACATGTTGGGGATCATCAGCAGCAGACCCTGAGAAGCGGTGAAGGTGGTGGTAACAGCACCTGCACCCAGAGAGCCGTGCACAGCGCCTGCAGCGCCTGCCTCAGACTGCATCTCGACGACCTTGACCTGGTTGCCGAAGATGTTCTTCTGGCCCTGAGCGGACCACTGGTCCACAAAGTCAGCCATCGGAGAAGAGGGGGTAATGGGGTAGATGGCAGCCACGTCCGTGTAGGCATATGCTACATGAGCGGCAGCGGTATTGCCATCCATGGTTTGCTTTGCTCTAGGCATTTTTCTTCCTCCATTCAGAATTTGGTACCTTCTGCGCGGGGCAAACGTCTTTTTACCGGAGCCGGAGAACTCCTTTGAAAAACGTATTGCTCGACTGATAAGCGCCGCACTTCGCCGGAGCCGGAGAACTCCACAAAAGCACACGCTCATCAAGGGCAATAGCCCTGCCCGGGGCCGGAGAACCCCATGAAGGCACTATTGCTCATCTAATATAATAGCAAATTCCGCCGGTAAAGGCAACGCAAACCGACTGTAAAAACACAACAAAAATTCAAGAATTTTTTTAGCGCTTTTTTACAGATGTGTTCTTTGCTGCATCCATGACGGTGTTATGCTCCAAAATCCAGAATCTATGAGGCTTTTTCTTACAAAATTCTAAATTTATAATTGACATTTGTACAGATTCTGCCGTAAACTTTATCTATAGTATCATGCGCCGCACAGCGCAGGGAAGGACAGGCACAAAACGATGGATGCTGCACATTTTGAAAAGACGCTCTCGAGCGAAGTTCTCTTTGAGGGCCGGGTGGTCACGCTGACCAAAGACGTGGCTCTGCTGGAAAACGGCGAGACTTCTGTCCGGGAGGTGGTCCACCACCACGGCGGGGCCTGCATCGTACCGTATTTTGAGGACGGCACCCTCTGCATGGTGCGCCAGTTCCGCTACGCCATGCAGCAGGAGCTGTGGGAGCTGCCCGCCGGCAAGCTGGAAAAGGGCGAAGACCCCTTCGAAGCCGCCAAGCGGGAGCTGGGCGAAGAGTGCGGCCTGACCGCCGACCACTACACCCCGCTGGGCGAGTTCTACCCCACGGTGGGCTATGACACCGAGATCATCTATATGTGGGTGGCCACCGGCCTGCACACCACCCAGATGCATCTGGACGACGACGAGTTCCTGACGCCCGACCGCATCCCGCTGGCAAAAGCCTACGAGATGGTCATGAGCGGCGAGATCAAGGACGGCAAGACCATCGCGGGCGTGCTCAAGCTCAAGGCGCTGGTGGACGAGGGCAGGCTGTGATACTCTACGAAGATACAGCCCTCGTGGTTCTGGACAAGCCCGCCGGGCTTTCCAGCGAGGACGGCGTACCCGCCGCCCTGCGGAAGCTCTGGGGCAGGCCCGACGCCTATGTGGGCGTCATCCACCGGCTGGACACCGGCGTGTCGGGTCTGATGGTCTATGCAAAGACTCCGCAGGCAGCCGCCGCCCTCAGCCGTCAGGTGACGCAGAGCCAGCAGGTTTATGCCGAAGAGGATGGCCGGGCCGAGCCTGCCGCCGGCACGCCGGCCGCGCCGCCTTTCGTGAAACAATACCGCGCCCTCATCGCAGGCGGGCCGGACGAAAAGCTGCCCGCCGAAGGCGTCCTGCGGGACTACTTATTCAAGGACAGCCGGAAAGGCCGTGTTTTTCCGGTGAGCCGTCCGCGCAAGGGCGTGAAGGAGGCTGTGCTGGAATATCGCATTTCTGCCTCCGCCCCGGACGGCAGCGCCAGCCTTGCGGACATCACCCTCCACACCGGGCGCACCCACCAGATACGGGTGCAGTTCGCGTCCCGCCGCCACCCGCTCTGGGGCGACGGCAAATACGGCAGCCGCATCAAGGGAGACATCGCGCTTCAGAGCGCCCGGCTCCGCTTCATCCATCCCGACACCGGAGAGAAAATGGACTTCCGCCTCCCGGTCCCCGGGACATGGCCCGCTTGGGGCATCAGACAGGAAAACGACAATGGAACAACAGTATAAAACAGATTCTGAAATATACGCCGTCCTCGAGCGGGAGATCATCGATCTGACCCTCCGGCCCGGCTGTTTGCTGAGCGAAAACCCGCTCTGCACCCGCTTCGGCGCGCCCCGCTCCCTCATCCGGGTGGTGCTGCAGCGGCTGCAGGAGAACGGACTGGTGAAGATCGTGCCGTACAAAGGCACCACCGTCACCCGGCTGAACCGGGACATCGTGGACGAGCTGATCTATGAGCGCATCGCGGTAGAGGCCCGGGTCCTGCGGGACTTTGCGCCCCACTGCACACCGGAGCACCGCGCCCTCATCCGCCAGCGTGCCGCCGCCTACGACGAGCTGGCCAAGGCCGAAACGCTGGATTTCAACCGTCTCTACGAGGCTGACACCCGGCTCCACGAGACGTGGTTCTCCGCCATGGGCAAGATGTACCTCTGGCGGACCCTGCAGAATGCCCACGCCGACTACAGCCGCTTCCGGATGCTGGACACCCTGACCACCGGCGGGCTCGCCGAGGTGGTGGCCGACCACCACAATCTCATCGACGCCATCGAGCGGTGCGACCTCGCGGCCTTTGAGCCGCTGGTGGAACGCCACCTTTACGGCGGCATCCGCCGTCTGGGCTCCAAGCTCACCGAGGAGTACGCCGATTATTTTGAATGACGTTCCATGGGGAACAATAAATATCCCCCGGCGGAGCCGGGGGTTTTTCATAAGAAGTCTTTTACTGAACCACTCGCCTAGCGAGTGGTTTTCATTATACAAAAAAGGGGCCGCCCCGGGTGATTCCCCAAGGCGGCCCCTGTAAGGGGTCTGTATTTTTTAGTGCCTCCAGCACTTCAGGCTCTCGGCCTGAGCTGCGCTCAGCCGCCGGCTCCCAAGGCCGTCGTGCTCCAGGGCAAACCAGCTGCCTCCCTCTGCCAGCAGCTCTGCCACCGACAGGGTGGTCGTTTTGAGGGTGGTAACAAACTGGATCTGCTCCACCCCCTGCTCCCGCAGGGTCTCCAGCGCCTGCCGGGTGCCGTGGAGCCGGGCGGACAGATTGTCGGTCGTCACCCGCAGGGTGCTGCCCTGCTGCCGGATGTTAAAAGGCAGGGGGGCGCCCTTCAGCGTCTCCACATGGAGGTCCAGGCTCTCCCCGTCCAGGGGGGTGCGCACAGGCTCCCACCACTCCCGCTTCAGGCTGCCGTCCGGGTTGTAGATGATGTGGTGGATGTAGCCGGGGGTCAGGTGGCTGATGTCCGCCTGGATCTCCTTGCCGTCGACAAGTTCACCTTCCGGCGTATTATTGCCGCCGCTGCCGATGGTAGCACCGGCACCGTACGCGCCATCGCTCTTGCCGGCGGTCGTCGTCACCTGAGCGGCTCCGCTCACGGTGACCTTGCTGCCGTTGCCCATGAGACCGCCGCCGATGCCAGCACCACTGTCGCCACCGGCAGCGTTCACCGTGCCGCCGGTGATGGTGATATCTTCGCCGTTGCCGGAGATGCCGCCGCCGATGCCAGCACCACCATTGACGCCACCGGCAGCGCTCACCGTGCCGCCGTTGATGGTGATGTTTTTGCCGTTGCCCTGCTCACCGCCGCCGATGCCGGCACCATTGCCGCCACTGGCAGCGGTCACGCTGCCGCCGGTGATGGTGATGTTGTTGCCGCTGCCGCCGATGCCGGTACCACCGTAGCCGCCGCTGCCGCCGCCGATGCCGGCAGCATTGTAGCCACCGGTAGCGTTCACCTTGCCGCCGGTGATGGTGATGTTTTCGCCGCTGCCCATCATGCTGCCGCCGATACCGGCACCACCGTAGCCGCCGGTGGCCGTCAGGCTGCCGGCTTCTTTATTGTCGTCCTTCAGGGTCAGCGTGCCTGCAGAGGTGTTTTTTTCAAGGCCCGCCTTTTCATAGCCGCCTTTCAGCTCGTTATTGCCGTCCAGCTCGATCTCCACATTGCCGTCTCCCTGAACGCTCAGGGCGGTTTTTGTGTCGTCGCTCACATCGATCTTTACGTCTTTCAGGGTGAGGTTCAGCACCTTATCGACACAGTTGTTGATCACCGTAATGGTGTTGCCCCAAAAGCCATTTCCCTTGTCGTTCTTCGGAGTAGAGGCCGCAGGGGCAGCAGCCGGGGCTGCCTGCTGGGGCTGATCCTGCTCAGCGCTTTCATGCTGGTCGGCGCTTTTCGCTTCCTCGGCGCTCTCCGGCTGGTCTGCGCCTTTCGGTTCCTCAGTGCTCTCCGGCTGGGCCGGCTGGTAGTTGTCCTCCGCCACAGGGCCAAAGCCGGTGTCCTCTGCCGCGGGGCCTTCCAGGTCGCTCTCCAGCGTGGTGATAGCCGCACCAGTGGTGGTGATGATGATCTCATCACTGTCATTGTTGCTCGTTCCGTTCTGTTCGACGGTCTGGCTTCCATCCGCATTTTTGGTGACGGTAATATCGCCGTTGTCGATATAGTAGGTCCCTGCAAAGGCCGGAGCCGCCAGAGACACCGTGATGCTCAACGCTGCCATCAGAGCTGCTGCCCGGCGGAATGCGTTGTTCTTCTTCATCGTAGTAATCTCCTCTCTTTATCGTAGTAATCTTCTCTCTTTTTTACGTTTTTTGTGGTTTTTACACTATTCTGTTTCAGTATCTCATGCTGCATACACAGCAGACTACATCAAAGACGCAATTGTCTTACCGGAAAACGCTTCATCCATAAATGTCTGCACCTCCTTATAGAACTTTCTGACCGGGCATGTCTCCGTTGCATGCCGCGAGCAGAAGCAATCTTCTTCCAAGCAACGGTTGATCCTGGTAGTTCCTTCCACCGCATTGAATATATCAGCCAAACTGATGTCTTCCGGTTTTCGGTTTAAACTAAAGCCTCCGCCAACGCCGCGCTTTGTCGCAATGATCCCCGCATCGCGCAGAGGCTTTGCGATCTGAGCAATCATTTGTTTCGGGATTCCCATCTGCTTGCTGATATCCTCACTCCCCATAGGCGTTCCAAGGATTGCAAGAAATAGTGTCATCCTGATTGCATAGTCAGTTGTTACATTTAACTGCATAAAACCTTCCCGTCATAAATAGATTAGTTAATCGCTCATCTCATCAATTCCGTTTTTTATTATACCCCCCCCCCCCTACAGTTTTGGCAACAGGGAAAGACAGCGAAATTTCGGGCTTAAAATCCTCTATTTTGCGGCAATATGCAATAAAATACGACAAACTTCCTCCCTGCCCCGGCGGGTGCTTCCCTCGGGCATAAAAAAAGCGCCTCTGCACAAATGTGCAGGGGCGCTGCTGTTTTTCTCAGCCCATCATGCCGGAGATGAAGATCTCCAGACCGATGCCGATGAGGATGACGCCGCCGAGGACGGAGGCTTTGCCGGAGAGGTCGGTGCCGAACTTTTTGCCGATGGCAAGGCCGGCCTCGCAGATGAAGAAGGTGACGGCCGCCACGATGAGGGAGCAGACCAGCGCCATGAACCAGCCGTACTCCGAGATGGTGAAGCCCACCGACAGCGCGTCGATGCTGGTGGCCACGCCCTGCATGAAGAGTGCGCCCGCGCTCAGCTCAGCGGCTTCCTCGGCCTCTTCGCCCTTGATGCCCTCGATGAGCATCTTGCCGCCGATGTAGCCCAGCAGGATGAGGGCGATCCAGGGGATGAACTTTTCAAACGAAGAGAACAGCTCCACGATGGTGTGGACGCAGACCCAGCCCATCATGGGCATGACGGCCTGAAAGATGCCGAAGGTGCCTGCGATCTGGACGCCCCGGCGGCGGGACATCTGCGGGTCATGCAGACCGTTTGCCATCGAGACGGAAAACGCATCCATGGCAAGGCCCACGCCCAGCAGGGCGCTGTTGAAGAAAAACAAAAACTCCATTCCATAACGATGCCTCCTGATTTGACCGGAATTGGTGGGCAGACAAAAGACCCGGGATCGGCGCGCATTTCGCCAATTCCGGGTCGGATTTTTACAAACTGACTCCATGTGGAATGGGCGTGGTACTCGCACCAAAGCACATGAGTCTCGCAAATGAAAGCAAGCCAGACAGCCGCCCGGGCCGTCATTGTGTTGACTTGCTGCGCTGCCTGCAAAACAGCGCCTGCTACTCCCCCATGAGGATCTTTCTTGTTGTCCGGTTATCGTACCACACAAACAGCGGATTTGTCCAGTATAACCGTGATTTTTTGCAAAAAACCTGCGGGAGAGCACCGCAGAAAGCGTGTACTCCCCCGCAGGGTCAGTTTATGTGTGGAAATGAGGTTTATTCCTCGTCGCCGGTGTCAGCCTCGGGAGCTTCGGCGGCCGATGCCTCATCGGCTGCTTCCATCTCCGCCAGCTGCTCGGCAGTGGGCTCGTCCTCGGTATCGGCCTCGATACTCTCGGTCTGTGCCTCGTCGTCATGGTCGGTGCGGGCCAGCACCATCACCTTATCGTTCTCGCCCAGACGCATGACCCGGACGCCGGAGCCGTAGCGGCTCTGGACGGGGATCTCGTTGGCGTGCAGGCGGATGATGATGCCCTCCTGACTGCTCAGCAGCACATCGTCGATGTCGTCCACGATCTTGACGGCTGCCACCTTGTCCTTGGAGGCGTCGTAGTTGCGGATGCCCTTGCCGCCGCGGGCAGTGATGCGGTAGGTGTCGATGTCAGAGCGGCGGCCCTTGCCGTTTTCGGTGACGGTGAGCACCGTGCCGCCCTCGCGGCAGATGCAGACGCCGACGACCTCGTCGCCCTCGGCCAGCTTGATGGCGCGGACGCCGTGGCCGCTGCGGCCCATCGGGCGGGCGTCGGCCTCGTTGAAGCGGATGGCCTGACCGTTGCGGGTAGCCACGATGAGCATATCATTGCCGGTGGTCAGGCGGGTCCATGCCAGCGCGTCGCCCTCGTTGAGTGCGATGCCGATGAGGCCCGTCTTGCGGATGTTGGCGTACTGCTCCAGCGGGGTGCGCTTGATGAGGCCCTGCCTGGTGACCATGGTGACGAAGCCGCCCTTGTTGTCCTCGTCCTTGGGGTAGCAGAGCATGTTGGTGACCTTTTCGCCCTCGGCCAGCTGCAGCAGGTTGACGATGTTGCTGCCCTTGCTGGTGCGGCTGCCCTCGGCGATGGTGTAGCCCTTGATGCGGAAGAGGCGGCCCTTGTCGGTGACGAACAGGACATAATCATGGGTAGATCCCACGAACATCTCCTGCACGATATCCTCTTCCTTCCGGGTCATGCCGGAGATGCCGCGGCCGCCGCGCTTCTGGGCCTGATAGGTGGCCTTGAGCTGGCGCTTGATATAGCCGGCCTCGGTGAGGGTGTAGACGCACTGCTCCTCGGCGATGAGGTCTTCGATGTCCACTTCGCCGGTGACGGACTGGATCTCGGTGCGGCGCTCGTCGCCGAAGCGCTTCTTCATGTCCAGCAGCTCGTTCTTCACGATCTCCAGAACACGGGCGTCGTTGGCGAGGATGTCCTCCCAATCCTTGATTTTTGCCTGCAAGCCGGACAGCTCTTCCTCGATCTTGAGGATCTCGAGACCAGCCAGACGGCCCAGCTGCAGCTTCACGATAGCGTCGGCCTGCGGGTCATCGAAGCCGAACTGTTCCATGATAGCGGCCTTTGCCTCGGCCATGCCGCCCTTGCAGGCGCGGATGGTAGCGATGAGCTCATCCACGATGTCGGTGGCCTTCTTCAGACCCTCGAGGATGTGGGCGCGCTCCTTGGCCTTCTTCAAATCATACTGCGTGCGGCGGCGGACGACTTCATCCTGGAACTCGACGTACTTCTGTATCATCTGTTTCAGGGTCATGACCTTCGGCACCTTGTGGTCGATGGCCAGCATGATGACGCCCACGGTATCCTGCAGCTGGGTGTACTGGTACAGCTGGTTCAGGATGACCTGCGCGTTGGCGTCCTTGCGGATGTCCACCACGATGCGCATACCCTTGCGGTTGGTCTCATCGTTCAGGCCGGTGATGCCCTCGATCCGCTTGTCCTTGACCAGCTCTGCCATGTTCTCGATGAGGCGGGCCTTGTTGACCATATACGGGATCTCCGTAATGATGATCTGGGTACGGCCATTCTTGGTCTCTTCGATGGCAGCACGGCCCCGCAGGGTGATCTTGCCGCGGCCGGTGGCGTAGGCGGCGCGGATGCCGCTGCGGCCCATGATGATGCCGGCAGTGGGGAAGTCCGGTCCCTTGATGTGCTCCATCAGGCCGGGCAGGTCGATGTCGGGGTCCTCGATATAGGCCACGCAGCCGTCGATGACCTCACTGAGGTTGTGGGGCGGGATGTTGGTGGCCATGCCGACGGCGATGCCCTGACTGCCGTTGACCAGCAGGTTGGGGAAGCGGCAGGGCAGGACGCTGGGCTCTTTCTTCGTCTCGTCGAAGTTGGGGTCCCAGTTGATGGTGTCCTTGTCGATGTCGGTCAGCATCTCGACCGCCATGCGGCTCATGCGGGCCTCGGTGTAACGGTAAGCAGCCGGGGGGTCGCCATCGACCGAGCCGAAGTTACCCTGACCATCCACCAGCGGGTAGCGCAGGGAGAAATCCTGTGCCAGACGGACCATGGCGTCGTAAACGGAGGCGTCGCCGTGGGGGTGGTAAGAGCCCAGCACCGCACCGACGGTATCCGCCGACTTGCGGTAGGGATGGCTGGGGTCGTTGCCTCGTTCGTGCATGGTATAGAGGATGCGGCGGTGGACGGGCTTCAGGCCGTCACGCACATCCGGCAGGGCGCGGGCCACGATGACCGACATGGAGTAATCCAGAAACGCCGTCTCGATCTCCTTCTTGACGTCCCGGATGATCATCTTGGTACCGCTGCCCGGTATCATCACATAATCTTCTTCCATTGTTTCCTCCAATTACACGTCGAGCTTTGCGTACTGGGCGTTGGTCTCGATAAAGCGGCGGCGGGGCTCCACCTGATCGCCCATCAGGATGGTGAACGCCTCATCGGCCTTCTCGGCATCCTCGATGGTGATGCGGACGATGACGCGGTTGTCCGGGTTCATGGTGGTCTCCCAGAGCTGCTCCGGGTTCATCTCGCCAAGGCCCTTATAGCGGTTTATCTTCGCGCCGGGCATCTCCTGCGAGAGCAGGGCCATTTCGGCGTCGTTGTAGGCGTATTTGATGGTGCTGCCCTTCTGCACCTTGAACAGCGGGGGCTGTGCCACATAGACATGGCCCTGCTCGATGAGGGGGCGCATATAGCGGAAGAAGAAGGTGAGCATCAGGGTGCAGATGTGAGAGCCATCGACATCGGCATCGGCCATGATGAACACTTTGTCATACCGCAGCTTGGAAATATCGAACTCGTCGCCGATGCCGCAGCCCAGTGCCAGCACGACAGGCATCAGCTTGTCGTTGCCGTAGATACGGTCGGCGCGGGCCTTTTCGACGTTGAGCATCTTGCCCCACAGGGGGAGGATGGCCTGGATGGCCGAGTCACGGCCCATCTTGGCCGAGCCGCCTGCAGAATCGCCCTCGACGATGAAGATCTCAGTGCGGGTGGGGTCTTTTTCGCGGCAGTCTGCCAGCTTGCCGGGCATCCGGCTGGTCTCGAGGGCGCTCTTGCGGCGCACCAGCTCACGGGCCTTCTTGGCGGCGGCGCGGGCGCGGGCGGCCTGGGTGGCCTTTTCGAAGATGGCCTTGGCCACGCCGGGGTTCTCCTCGAAGAACTCCATCAGCTTGGAGTAGACCATGTTGGAGACGAGGGTGCGGATTTCCGTATTGCCCAGCTTTGCCTTGGTCTGGCCCTCGAACTCGGCCTCCTGCAGCTTGACGGAGATGACACAGATGAGGCCCTCGCGGACGTCAGCGCCGGAAAGGTTCTCGTCCTTGTCCTTCAGCAGACCGTGGCTGCGGCCATAATCGTTGAAGACGCGGGTGAGGCTGCTGCGGAAGCCCTCTTCATGGGTGCCGCCGTCGGGGGTGTTGACGTTGTTGGCGAAGCTCAGCAGCAGCTCATTGTAGCTGGAATTATACTGCAAGGCGATCTCTGCCATGCCCCGGTCGGTCTGGCCCTTGAGATAGATGACATTGGGGTGGAGCACCTCGAGGTCGCGCTTTTCGCCCAGATAGGTGACGAAGCTCTTGATACCGCCCTCGTAGCACATGACCTCGGTGCGGTAGGTGGGCTCACCCTCCTTGCCGTCCTCGAGGACGGGGGTGTAGAGCTCGCGCTCGTCGGTCAGGGTGATCTTGACACCGGCGTTCAGGAAGCTCTCTTCCCGCAGGCGTTTTTCCAGCGTTTCGAAGTTGTAGACGGTGGTGTCCTTGAACATCTCCGGGTCGGGCTTGAAGGTGACGCGGGTGCCGGTGACACTGGGGTCCACGGTGCCGATGCACTTCAGCGGGCCGTCCGGGTCGCCGCGGCGGAAGGTCTGCTCGTACTCGTGGCCGTCGCGGCGGACGTTGACGGTCAGCCACTCCGAGCAGGCGTTGACGACGGACGCGCCGACGCCGTGCAGGCCGCCGGCCACCTTGTAGCCGGAGTTCTCGCCGCCGAACTTGCCGCCGGCGTGGAGGATGGTATAGACGACGGTGACGGCAGGCAGACCGGTATCAGCCTGGATGTCCACGGGGATGCCGCGGCCATTGTCCGTGACCTGAATGATGTCGCCCTTCAGGATCTTGACCTCGATGTGGTCGCAGTAACCGGCCAGAGCCTCGTCGATGGCGTTGTCCACGATCTCGTACACCAGATGGTGCAGGCCGCGCTCGCCGGTGGAGCCGATATACATACCGGGGCGCTTGCGCACTGCCTCCAGGCCTTTCAGGACCTGGATCTCGCTGGCGTTGTATTCATGGTCCGTCGCAGTTTCTGCGTTGGTACTGGTAATGATTTCCTCTGCCATTTCCTTTCTCCCTTTTGTTTTGTTTCGTTTTTTCGTTACTATTTGTAAAAGCGATCAATCGCTGGTTGGCTTATTCCAGTTTCATCTCCGTGCGCCGTTTGAGCGCAGCCGGCGACAGCTCCGAGAGATAGATCGTATCCACCGGGGAATCTGCCAGCACATAGCTCTGGGGCAGCTCATCGGACAGGCTCACCACTGCCCCGTTTTTCTGGGAGTAGTTCAGAAACTCCCGCCCCCGGGGTGAGATGGTCGTCGTTTCCAGATTGAAGATGCCGATGATGTCCCGGTCGTTCAGGATATAATCGCGGCCAAGGTGTACATACATTGCATCACACTTTCGTCAGTACGCCGCCGTTCATCCGGTAGACCTCGCCGTCCGTTTTGAGGAAAGCGGTGTCGTCGCAGCTGGTCACGAAGGTCTGCTTTTCCCGCATCCGGGTGAGCAGATACTGCTTGCGGCCATCGTCCAGCTCGCTGAGCACGTCGTCCAGCAGCATCACCGGGTGTTCGCCCGTGATGGAGGCAGCTGCGGCGGCTTCGGCCATTTTCAGGCTGAGCACGACGCTCCGTTGCTGTCCCTGACTCGCATACACTTTTGCAGGCTGACCATCCAGAAGAAGGTCCAGATCTTCCCGGTGAGGGCCGCAGAGGCTCTGCCCGGCCCGCAGCTCTTCGGGCATTTTCTGCCGCAGAAGCTGGGCCAGACCGCCCGGCTCGAACTGGGCCGCATACCGCAGACTCAGTGTTTCCGCCCCGCGGGAAAGCTCCTCATAGTTGGCACAGGCCAGCGGGGAGAGGGCGGCGAGATAGGCTCTGCGCCGCTGCTGGATGGCCTCGCCCTGCTGGGCAAGCTCCACATTCAGCACCTCTAACAAGGCCCGCTTTTCAGCATAAGGCCGCTCAATGCCATTGGAAGAGCGCCGAAGCAGCGCATTTTTCTGCTGCAAAGCCCGGACATAGCGGCGGTAGAGGGTCAGGTAGCCGGGGTAGAGCTGGCAGAGGGCAGCGTCCAGAAATTTCCGCCGCCCTTCCGGCGCGCCTTTTACAAGGCTCAGGTGTCCGGGGTCGAAGACCACCGCCGGAAAGCTGCCCGCAAGGCTGGCCGCCCGCTTGACTGCGCCCCCGTTCACCGAGACTGTCCGGCCCGGGCGGGGAGAGTCCGGCGCGCCCACCGTCAGGCGGACGCGGTTCGGCTCTTCCGTTTCCTGCTCTTCCTGCTGTGCGCGGAGGGTGGACGCTTTGAGCACGGCGAAGGGTTCACCCCGGCGCACCAGCTCTGCGTCCCTGCCGCCCCGGAAGCTCTTGCCGCCGGTAAGCAGCCAGATGGCTTCTAAGAGGTTCGTCTTGCCCTGGCCGTTGTTGCCGCAGATGACAGTCAGCTCCCGGCCCGGCGTCAGGCTGGCCGAGGCGATGTTCCGGTAATTTTCGACTTCGAGAGAGAGCAGCCGCATCAGCCGCCCATCCCGATCTCGATGGTCTGTCCGTCCAGCTCTACGGTGTCGCCCGGGCGGCACTTCTTGCCGCGCATGGTGCAGACTTCGCCGTTGACCTTCACGGCCCCGCCCTGAACGAGCTCCTTGGCTTCGCCGCCGGTCTCGCACAGGCCCGCATATTTCAGCAGGGCGTCCAGCTTGATGAATTCGGTATGGATGAGGATCTTTTGCATTTTATTACGCCTCTCAGTCGTTTTTGAAGCGGACGGGCAGGACCAGATACAGGAAGTCATTGCCCTCCACCGGCAGCACCTTCACCGGGCTCAGCGGGCCGCTGATCTCCATCCGCACTTTCTCGGTGCGGGCATTGCGCAGCGCGTCCAACAGGTAGCGGTTGTTGAAGCCGATCTCCACCTCGTCGCCCTCGCACTCGGCGTTGAACTCATCGACGACGCGGCCCAGATTGGTCTGGCAGCGGACGACGACTTTACCCTCTGTAAAAGTGATGCGGAGGGGATTTTTTAAACGCTCTGTAATAATCAGAGAAGCGCGCTCGATGGTCTCGATGAACTCCTTGCTGTCGATGGTCACACGGGTGCGGCTGCCAGCGGGGATGACGTTGTGATAGTTGAGGAACTCGCCCTCGATGAGGCGGCTCATGATGGTGTAGCCGGCGGTCATGAACACGACGTAGCGGCGGTTGGCACAGATGTGGACCGGCTCTTCGTCGTCGTTGGGCAGCAGATGAGACACTTCGGTCATGGTCTTGCTGGGGACGATGATGCGGATGTCCTTGACGGCAGTGACGGGCCGCTCCACGATGGCTAGACGGTAGCCGTCCAGGGCAACGATGGTCATTTTATCCGGGTCTATCTCAAAAAGTTCACCGGTATGCGCAGGTTTTTTCTCATCCTGGCTGACGGCGTAGAGGGTGCGATCGATCATATCGCGGAGCACGCCGGTCTTGATGGTCAGGGTCTCCTCGGCGCCGGTGTTGGGCAGCTCGGGGAAATCGGTGGCCGACATGGACTGGATCTCGAACTGCGCCACCCCGCTCTGGATGGTGGTTTTGCCATTATCGGCAGACTGGATGGTGATCTGGCCTGCCGGCATCCGGCTGATCATGCTGCTGAGCAGCTTGGCGTTCAGCACGAGCTCACCGGGTTCTTTGACATTGGCTTCGATGGTGGTCACGATGCCCATTTCGAGGTCGTAGCCGGTGAGGGTCAGCTGGAAGCCTTCTGCCTTCAGTAAAATGCCCTCCAGTACCGGGATGGTAGAGCGCAGAGTGACTGCTTTGGATACGCCGTCAATGGCTGCACTCAGAAGAGTTTTGTCGCAGATGATGTTCAAATCTTCTTCTCTCCTTTTTTGTGTCTGTTTTGCTGTCGTTTCTCATGGGATCCGATGCAAAAACCTGTTTTCTTTATTGAACTTGTTGTAGTAATCGTAGTAGGGGATGGGGAAGATGTGGAAAACTCTGCAAACCCTTGCCGGGATGCGGGGATTTGGTTTTCCACGGAGATGTTGAGGAACTGTGGATGGAATGTTGAATCGGGGAGAGCGGTGGTTCTTTCCACATCCGCCGTGAAAAACGGAGGTTGAATGTTGAAAACCATGTGGAAAGAGTGGAAAGTTTCGGCCTTTCACCACAATATCTGGGTCTATTTCCCCTTTTGTTCCTCTTTCTCCCCATATTTGGGGTTTGACCCCTGAATGAGTATGACTTTTACACCGGCTCTGGTGCGTTAAGCCTTCACATTCTTGATGATGTCGCTCACCGTCTCCCGCAGGTGCTGGTCGTTCTTCATGTCCCGCTCCATGGTCTTGAGGGAGTAGACGATGGTGGAATGGTCACGGCCCGAGAACTCCCGGCCGATCTCCTCCATGCTCATGCCGGTGACCTCGCGCAGGATGTAGATGGCCACACGGCGGGCAGAGGCCACATTGGCGTTCCGCTTGGTGCCGCGGATGTCGGCAGGGGAGACGTTGAAGGTGCGGGATACCTCGCCCACGATCTTCTCGATGGTGACAGGCACGGGCTGGGTCTCGTTGAGGATGTCCTTGATGGCATTCTGTGCCACGCTGATGACCGGCTGGATGCCCTCGAGCATATAGTAGGCGTTGAGCTTTTTGACTGCGCCTTCCAGCTGGCGGATGTTATTTTTCAGATGGTTGGCGATGAACTCGGCCACATCCTCGGGCAGGTCGAGGTGGAGAAGCTCCGCCTTGCGCTTGACGATGGCCACGCGGGTCTCGAAATCCGGCGGCTGGACGTCGGCGGTCAGGCCCCACTCGAAGCGGGTGCGCAGACGCTCTTCCAGACTCTTGATCTCCTTGGCCGGGCGGTCGGACGCGATGACGATCTGCTTGTGGGCATCGTGGAGAGAGTTGAAGGTGTGGAAGAACTCTTCCTGGGTGGACTCCTTGCCCGCGATGAACTGGATGTCGTCCACCAGCAGCAGGTCGGCCACGCGGTACTTCATCCGGAAGTCCTCGGTGCTGCCGGCGCGGATGGCCGCGATCAGCTCGTTGGTGAACTGCTCACAGGTGACATACATGATGACGAAGTCGGGGTGGGTGCGCTTGATCTCGGTCTGGATGGCCGTCAGCAGATGGGTCTTGCCGAGGCCCGAGCCGCCGTAGATGAACAGCGGGTTGTAGGCACCGGAGGGGTTGGCCGCGACAGCCTGCGCCGCAGCAAACGCAAACTGGTTGGATGGGCCTTTGATGAAGTTCTCGAAGGTGAATTCATAGTTGCCCTGCGGGGAGGCGGGGTTCGCCTCGTACTGCTGGGCCAGCACCACTTCGTGGGGCGGCGTGCTGGGGACGACGAGGGTGATGTCCACGTCAAAGCCCAGCACTGTTTTGAAGGCCTCTTTGAGCAGGCCGAGATAACGGTCCGTCACGATCTTGCAGATGAAGTCGTTGCGCACCGAGAGGGTGATATGGCTGGAGTCCTCAAAGCTGATAGGCTCCAACCCGTCGATATAGAGATTATACGTCGGCTCCGCCATCTGCGCCTTGCAGTAGCTCTGGGCAGCCTCTAAAACGTCCTTGAAAGAATCCATAGTACATCCACTCCATTGAAGTTTTCAACAATGCTGCTGATACCAGGTTAGTATACCACAAAAATCCCCCTGCGTCTATATTATATAAGGTAATTTATAATACATAAAAAAGACATACCTGCGTCTGGGAAACGGCCTTGTGTCCAAGGCGGAGAAAAGCCACAAGATATTGTGGATGAAAAGTTTTCCACGGGAAACGGGTGAAAAAGTTGAAAGTTTCTCCACAGAGGTTTTTCAAAAAAGTTTGAAGGAAAGCGAAAAAAATGCTTGACAGAAGGCCATAGTGTGCGATATACTGTTGAATTGCAAGCCTGTCCCCATTTTGGGACCAGAATAGACCCCATACCGGGGACGAGTTTTTACGGAGGAAATACACCATGAAGAGAACTTTTCAGCCCAAGAAGCGTCAGCGCAAGGAAGTTCATGGCTTCCTGACCCGCATGAGCACCAAGAACGGCCGCAAGGTCATCAACGCACGCCGTGCTAAGGGCCGCAAGAGCCTGACCGTCTGATCCTGAGCAGTATGCATCAGGTCCGGCGCAGAATGGAATATGCGCAAAAAGGCCGCTGATATTGGATTGGCGGTCTTATTTTTTTACCCGGCATTCGGGAAAAAGGCCGGAAAGCTGCGGTGAATAGTCGCATTGCCTAAAAAAACTGTCAAAGATTTGGCAGAGAAAACGCCCGGATGAGCTTTTCATGTCGGCGTTTTTTTGCTATACTGAACACTGAGCATTGCTTTTTTTCCGGGCGGTGCTCCCACATCACCTGAAGGGAGGCGCACAGGATGCGCTATCGTCCCATCCGCCGCAACGGCGAGTTTGGCCGCGTGTATGCCCGCGGCAAGTCCTATGTCAACCAGGCGCTGGTGCTCTACGTGCTCAAAACGCGGGGCAAGCGCACCCGGGTGGGCCTGACGGCTACCAAAAAGATCGGCCACGCCGTGCAGCGCAACCGCGCCCGCCGCGTCATGAAGGCCGCCATCGACGAGCACCTCGACTACAACATCGGCGGCTACGACCTCGTTTTCGTGGCCCGGGGCATGACCCCCCGGCTCAAGAGCTGGCAGCTCAGCGCCGTCGTGGCGAAGCTCTTTGCCCAGGCCGGCCTGCCGGATAAGGCAAAGCAGCCGGGCGCAAAGCCCCCGGCCACCCTGCCGCCGGTCCGGAAGCCCGAGGCGTGAGCATCTTTCAGAAAGCCCTCTGCGGGCTCATCCGGCTCTACCAGAAGTTCATCAGCCCGGGGCTGGGGCGGAACTGCCGCTTTTCGCCCTCCTGCAGCCAGTACGGCATCGAGGCCATCCGCACCCACGGCTGCGTCAAAGGGCTGTTGCTGACGGCGTGGCGCATCGCCCGGTGCAATCCGCTGGGCCGCTGGGGCTACGACCCTGTGCCGGAAAAAGGCCGCTGGAAAAATCCAGCCCGGCATCTCTCAGCCTCGGCTTTGTTTTCCACCAGACACGAAAAATAAGTGGAAAAACCTCTTCGTCGGTGCTCTTTGGAAGAGCGCTGAAGCGGGGAAGACCTCTCCGTCAATGCCCTTTGAAAAAGGGCGGCAGAGGGGAGGAAAAC
>ENA-OQJN01000128-OQJN01000128.1-human-gut-metagenome-genome-assembly--contig:-NODE-128-length-38514-cov-3.517128_pt1 | contig 38514 bp, 43 predicted proteins | sample MGYA00242610_ERZ504777 | MGnify/ENA primary metagenome ERZ504777 (study PRJEB26092, sample SAMD00036350) | human gut metagenome | host: Homo sapiens | study: EMG produced TPA metagenomics assembly of... | reverse complement strand
TGCCACACCGTTTACTGCATATCCGAAATGGATATCAATATGTGCCATATGCACACGGTCCATCTCATCGATGATATACACTCTTGGATCGTGGAAATCTCTTCTGACCCGTCTGTCCAATTCCCGGATGATCGGCATCAGATGAGGCACTACTTTTTCCAGGTAAGAGATCGGCCATTTTTCCAGCGCCTCTGCCAGGATTGTATGATTGGTATAGGCACAGGTCTTGCTCACCACATCCACTGCAGTGTCGATATTGAATCCTTTCTGCTCAGTGAGGATCCGGATCAATTCCGGGATCACCATCGTCGGATGGGTATCGTTGATCTGGATACACACATGCTCATGCAAGTGATACAGATTCACTCCACGCTCCTCGGCTTCTTTGAGGATCAACTGTGCTGCATTGCTGACCATAAAGTACTGCTGATAAATACGCAGAAGCTGTCCTGCCTCATCACTGTCATCCGGATAGAGGAACAATGTCAGGTTTTTGTGGATATCCTGTTTGTCAAACTGGATCCCGTTTCCAATGATGCTCTCATCTACACTGTCCAGATCAAACAGGTGCAGTTTGTTGCAGCCGCTCTGATATCCCGGTACGTCAATATCATACATAGTAGATTTCAGAGTAAAATCTTTAAACGGAACCTCAAAACTCACATCTGTTTTTGTCAGCCAGCTCTTTTCTGTGATCCATGGATTTTTCTCTTCCCACTGTTTGTTGTCAGAAAATTTCTGAAGGAATAATCCGTCGTGATAGTTCAGTCCCACACCGTCTCCATTAAGTCCGAGTGTTGCGATGGAATCCAGGAAGCATGCTGCCAGACGTCCAAGACCACCGTTTCCAAGAGATGGTTCCAATTCTACTTCTTCAATCTCTGTCAGATCGTGTCCGTGTTTTTTCAGCACTTCTCTGACTTCTTCAAATACACCCAGATTGATCAGGTTGTTGGACAAGAGTTTCCCCACCAGAAATTCTGCGGAAATGTAGTACAGTTTTCTGTCTCCCTCGTTGTGTTTCATACCATTCATTTTTTCTTTGGACCACTGAAGAAGCGCTGCGTAAATCTCTTCACTGGATGCCTCTTTTATTCCTTTGCTGCAAACTGTCTGTAACATCTGCTCTAATTCTTTTTCCATTATCATTCTCCTTTCAGATTCCATGTTCTATTTCTTCTTTTTTTCAATCTGTTCATATACACGGAGCAATTCTCCGACACTCCATGCCTGTGCAAAACAGCCTTTGGAAGACACTGGGTTTTTCCCGTCGTAGATTTCCGGCAGCTGTCCAATGCACCCTTCCTTAAGTGCGCACTCCAGAACTTCCAGCTGCTCTTTTACGTCCTGTTTTGCGCGTTCACTGTATGCGTGAACCTTGAGATACGCCAGATAGTAAGCCCCCAGTGGGAACGTCCATACAGTGCCCTGATGGTATGCCATATCCCGCTTTTCCATCGCTCCTTCATAGTATGGATGAAATTCCGGATCTGCTTCTTCCAGTGTACGCATCCCATAAAAAGTATACAGCTTTTCAAAAACAGTTTCCACTATCTTCCGCTCTTTTTCCGGCTCCAGCATCGTAAACGGCATGGAGAGTGCCCAGATCTGATTGCATCGAATCTGCCTGTCTGCATCTGTTCCGGAAACCAGATCTTTTAAGCAGTTTTTCTCCGGCATCCAGAATTTTTCTGTAAACGAATCCCTTACCTTTTCTGCTAGCTGTGCGTAGTGTCTGCTTGTTTCTGCTTCTTCTGTAAATACTTCCATAATCCTTAAGGCATTGTACCAGTAGGCGTTGATCTCCACCGGCTTCCCATGCCGTGGTGTCGGAAGGATTTCTCCCACACGGACATCCATCCAGGTCACCTGAGCAAGACCTTCCCCTGCACAGATCAGCCCGTCTGTATCCATGTGGATCCCAAACTTTGTCCCGTTCTGATATCCATCCATGATCCGCTCCATCACCGAATACACTTCCCGGACAAACTCCATATCTTTTGTTGCTTCATAATACAAATACACGCAATTGATAAAACAACAGTGCCGCATCGACTGTATTGTACAGCGGCTCGTTTCCTCCCTCCGGAAACAGATTCGGCATCAGACCGTCTCTCTCATTCTGTGCAAAGGTGCGCAGAATCCTTTTTGCAGTCTCAAGCTGTCCGGTAGAAATGCAGATTCCCGGAAGTGCAATCATCGTATCTCTGCCCCAGTCTTCAAAAAACGGATACCCTGCCAGTATTGTATCTCCCCCCGTGGATTCCCGTTTTGAAACAAACTGTCTGGCACTTTTTGAAAGCATTTTCCCAGCCTCCGAAGTAAATCCGGCCGTTTCCTCGAGCTGTTTTCTGTCTGCTTTCGTCTGCTCAATGATCGTCTGTGCACTGTTTTTTGATGGTTCCATCTCATAGACTACTTCCAGAACCACCTGTTTTCCCGCCTCTGCCTGCAGACGGATCTGATGGTTGGCTCTTGCGTGTCCATACGCCCTGCGTCCGTCACAGACATCATAGCGGTAAAAATAAACTTCCTCTGTCTCTGCGATCTCTTTTATCATTCCGTTTGTACGAAGATGCAGTGTCATTCCTTCACTTTCCACTGCTCCTTTTGTAAATACGATTTCCTGATCCGGCAAGAGATCGGCTCCCTTTGGTACGAACTGGAAAAATGGAGTCAGCACAAATTCCACATTCCGGCTGCTGCGGTTTTTGATTTCATAACGAAGCGCCACTGTATTTTCTTCCTGTGGCATTCCAATCTCTTTTTTGATCTCCACACCATTTACAAGGAATCTCCAGATCGGAGTATCTTCATAGGAAAATGCCGCCAGATGAAGATATCCATCCTCCGGTGTCTGCTCCTCAAACTCCTGTGTGGACAGTGTAAGCTCGTCTCCTTCTTCTATCAGAAGTTCTTCTTTTAAGCGGTGTATCATGTTGTATCTGCAGTTTGGCGCTGTTGTACAAGCCATCAACAGTGCATGATCATTTCTTGACACTGCACCAGTCATCGTCATGGAGGAAAATCCCCCCAGTCCGTTGGTCATCAGATAACAGTTTTCCAGTCCCCGCTCTCTCGTTTTCCAGTCTTGTTTTCCATACATCCATTTCATCACACTTTACCTGCTCTCTTCCCTTTTTCCAAGTATCAAAATACTGACCGGAGAAACTTTCATACGTTTCGCTGCAATCTGCGGATGTTTCCATAAAAAGCTGTCCTCTCCGTCTGCAAGAACTTCCCATGTCCCTTCTGAAAGTTTCACTTCCTTCTGTTTTTCACTGCCGTTATATACAATACAGAGTGTTTTCCACAACTGCACAAACTCTTCTCTTCATGTTCCCTCACCTTTCATTTTTGTTTCGTATTATTTCGTATATGATGATGATATCATTTTTCCCCTGTTTCGTCAATCCTAACAACGTATAGTACTCTTTATTTTCTATGTTTTGCATAGTTTTTATCCTGTATTTTTATTCACTTTCAACAATCCATGTTTTTTTGCAAACAAGAAACTTTCCGAAACTCATTCTCTTTTTCCATGGATATTCATTGCATTTTCCACTTTTTTTCTATATAATGAAAAAGGTTACTATGAACAGTAACGAAAAAAGGACGCAGAAAGGAGCCCCAATGGCTACATTACAGGATATTGCTGATCGTCTGAATATCTCAAAAGGCACTGTTTCCAAAGCCTTAAACGGTGCACCTGATATCAGCGAAACTTTACAAAAAACCGTACTGGAAACAGCTGTTGAAATGGGATATACAAAAATCCGCCGCCAGAAGGCTGCGGAGAAAAAACTCTGTATTCTGATTGAAAACGTAGATTACAAAGAGTCACATCAATTTGGATATGAAATCCTGCTCGGCTTCCGCCAGCTTGCAGAACCTGCCGGTTATACCGTAGATATTGTAGATACTACTGAAAAACTGCAGAAAAGCACCCCGTACGATGTTTTTATGCTGCAGAACCAGTATCTGGGAGCTTTTGTCGTTGGATTTTCGTTGAATGATCCGTGGATGAAAGATTTTCAGACCAGCAGAACACCGACCGTTCTGTATGACAACTATATTATTGCAAATCCAAATATGGCATATGTCGGAATCGACAACAACGAAGGCATGGAACTCGCCGTCTCCCATTTAAAAAAACTGGGACATAAAAAAATCGGATATTTGAGCAGCGCCCTTGGTTCTCATATCATGCAGATCCGCCACAAAGCATTTTTCCACGCTTTGAAACAAAACGGCCTAAAGTCCGATCCGACCTATGCGGGAAGTTCCTACTATATCACTCAATGTATGGAAAAGCATCTGCCCCGTCTGTTGGATCTGGGAATCACCTCTATTGTCTGCAACCATGATCTGATCGCCAATGCCGCGATGATTCAGTGTCAGCAGCTCGGATACAAAGTTCCGGACGAGATCAGCATCATCGGGTTTGATGATCTCCCGATCTGCGCATATACTTCCCCGCCGCTGACTACCATCCGCCAGGAACGGATCCAGCTTGGCAAAAGTGCTTACTATGCTCTGGACAGTCTGATGAATCAAGTATCCATCGGAACACTTCTGTTACATGCAAAATTAATTGAGAGGGGATCGACCGGAAAGGTCCCTCAGACAAATAATAATATAAAAAGAACTGGCGATTGATTTCAGCTTCAACCGCCAGTTCTTTTTACAAATCATATTCTTTTAACAGAGTCTCCCGATATGCCTCATCCTCCACTGCCCGTTTCATATCGTCCATTCGCTGCTCTTTGAGTAATTTCTCATAAAGCGCATTGATTCTCCGTTCCCCTTCTTTATATCCTGTCTCATACATATCCTCTTCATATTTTTCCCTTTCCGTTTACAATCCCGCAATTTTCACAAAAACAGCAAGAAAAATACGCAGGCCATCGTATCGCCCACGCATTTTTCATTTCTTATAATTCAATCCGTCCTGTTGTATCTTTATTGATTACGTAATATGCTGCGGATTCTTCTGGCTTCAGATAAAGTTTTACATCTTTCAGCTCGCCTACTTTATGCTTCAGCTCTTTTGTCCAGACTTCTTTTACTTTTTTCATCAGCTCTTTTTCTGAATATTCTTTTCCGGCAAACTGCAGATACATTTCACATTTTACTGCTGTTTTTGCTGCTGTCGTTGTCTTTGCAGAAGTTTTTCTTGCTCTTGTCTTTTTTTCTTCTGCTGCCGGCTCAGATTCCTGTAACACAGCTGCTCTTGTTTCAATTGCTTTTGTTGTGTCTTTCTTGGTCTCGATTGCCTTTGCCTTTCCTGCTTTTGTCTCAATCGCCTCTACTTTTGCAGGTTTTACTTCTTCTTTTTTCTCTGTCGCCTTTTCATTTGCAACAACTTTCTTTGCTGTCTGTGCTGATGTCACTTCTTCTGCTGTCTTTACCGGTGTCTGTACTGTTGTTTTCGCTGTTGTCTTAGATGCTCCTTTTTTGCTGCCATATCAATTCCCTCCTGATAAAACACGAAACGGATATTGCTCCGCTTATCTTCCGGCTCTGCCGCAAACCACACGGCCGGAACATGACTGTTATCCCCTACTTTTCGCAGGTTCAGCAAATATTGTACCTCATTTTTCCAAAAAACGTCAAAAAAAATATCAGAGCTCCGTTTTCTTTTCCTGTTCCCGTTCCTGATAACCTCTGAAAAAATCGGATAATTTATCCAGTGTCTGCAGCAAAATTGCAAGCTCCTGCTCCTTTAGATTTTCAATCACCGCATTGGTCATCTGCATATGGAAATTCTTATGATGCTCATATGCTTTCTTCCCTTTTCCGGTCAACTGGATATAGACCACCCTGCGGTCTGTCTCGCTCCTCTGCCGTGTCACATATTTTTTATTGACCAGGCTGTTCATGGACGTTGTCAGGGAACCCGCTGTAATTCCCAATGTTCTCGCAACTGCCGACATTGTGCTTTCCTCTCCCAGACCGATTGCTTCTATTATATGCATGTCGTTGTTGGTAATATCCTTAAATTCCTCTGTTATGATTGCTTTTTCTTCCAATTCCCAGATTTCGTTGAACAGGTGAACCAGTGTATCGTTAATGGTCTTATATGCATCCAAAGATGTATTCTCCTCTCCGTACCAACCACTTGTTCCTGTTCTTTATGCAAACAATGATGCCACCACTTCCTCTACGGTCTCAATCTTCGCTGCCTTCCATGCGTTGGCGCCGCAAAAGATAAGTCCGTTTTCTATGTCTCCTTTCACCGCGGCGATCAGGCTGTCTGTAATGCAGTATGGTATCTGAGAAGGGTTACATTTTGCAAGACATCTGTGACAGGAACTGTGTTCTATTTTCTCTCCAAGCATAACACGTTTCATGAGGGGATTCAAGATGGCTCTTCCCGGCATTCCGACCGGACTTTTCACAATGGCAATCTCATCTTTTACAGCTTTCAGATACGCTTCTTTATACCTCCGGTGGGCATCACATTCTTTTGTTGTAACAAATCTGGTTGCCACCTGAACCCCATCCGCTCCAAGCTGCTCCATCCTTTGGACATCACTTCTGTCATAAATTCCGCCTGCTGCGATCACCGGAATCCGGCACTTGTACTTCTTCGCATACTGCCGTACCACGTCCAGAATATTCCCGAACTCCATATGGTAGGCATCCCCTTTCCACTTGTCCAGTTCCGCCTCTGTAAATCCAAGATGACCTCCTGCAAGAGGCCCTTCTGCCACAATCAGATCCGCCGTCCTTCCATATTTTTTATCCCAGTATTTCAAGATCACTTGCGCAGAACGTGCTGTGGATACAATGGGCGCAATTTTCACCGCACTGCCTTCTGTCAGTGCCGGAAGGTCCACAGGCAGTCCTGCACCGGATATGATCAAGTCTGCACCTGCTTTTACTGCTGCCTTTACATGATCTGCATATCCTTTTAAAGCCGTCATAATGTTATATCCGATGATTCCGTTTTCTGAAATTTGACGTGCTTTTTGCATTTCTTTTCCAATCGCACGAAGGTTGGCCTCCTCCGGATGTTTATCAAAATCCGGTTCCCGATATCCGATCTGAGCAGTGGATATCACTCCGATTCCGCCGGCTTTCGCCACACTTCCCGCCAGCCTTCCCAGACTGATTCCCACACCCATTCCGCCCTGGATCAAAGGAACTTTTGTTATTTTTTCTCCGATTTTTAAGTTTTCCATATTTCACTTCTTTCTATGGTATTTTTATGTTGCTACATCTTCCGGAAACGCTCGTAACGCTGCGCCGCCAGCTCCTCAGGTGAGAAATTGCAGTGCGTGTCCAGAAACTCTGTGATCTTTTTTTGAAGAACAAAAACCACAGACTGCATGGTTTCTTCTGTATACACTTCTGGTTCCGCAATGACAGCTTCAATCACGCCAAGTTTCTTCAGGTCTGCTGCTGTCAATTTCATCACCGCTGCCGCTTCACTTGCGCGTTTACTGTCTTTCCACAAGATACTCGCAAACCCTTCCGGAGACAGCACAGAATATATCGCATTTTCCAGCATCCAGACTTCATCCGCGACTGCCAGCGCCAATGCACCTCCGCTTCCGCCTTCTCCAATCACAACGGACAGAATCGGAACCTTCATGGATGACATTTCAAACAGGTTTCTTGCAATGGCTTCTCCCTGCCCCCGCTCTTCTGCCTCTATACCACAAAATGCCCCCGGTGTATCCACAAACAGAAGAATCGGCCGTTTAAATTTCTCGGCTTGCTTCATCAGACGAAGTGCTTTTCGATATCCTTCCGGAGACGGCATTCCAAAATGATGCGCTACATTTTCTTTGGTAGATTTTCCCTTTGCCTGTGCGATCACTGTAACTGGAATCCCCGCAAACCTCGCGATTCCACCAATGATTGCAGTATCATCTCCATAACAGCGGTCTCCATGAAACTCCAGAAAATCGGAAAAAAGTATACGGATATAATCCTGTCCTACAGGCCGGTCATTTTTTCTGGAAATTGTGACCCGCTCCCACGCATCTTTTTCCTGTACAGACTGCTGTTCTTTTTCCACTGTCTGTACAGGCTTTTGAATAACAGGATTTTGGGCGGTATGATGCATCTGCAGAATATTTCCAAGAACCGTTCTCGTCTCTTTTTCGCTCTACGATACGATCGATAAAGCCGTGTTCCAGTAAAAATTCAGAACGCTGAAAGCCTTTCGGCAGTTTTTCTCCAATGGTCTGTTCAATGACTCTCGGACCTGCAAATCCAATCAGCGCCTTCGGCTCTGCCAGGATTACATCTCCCAGCATTGCAAAGCTGGCAGTCACCCCGCCTGTGGTCGGATCTGTCAGCACCGAAACATAGAGAAGTCCCGCATCACTGTGCCGTTTTAATGCCGCTGCCGTTTTCGCCATCTGCATCAGAGATACAATTCCCTCCTGCATTCTGGCACCGCCGGAACAGGCAAATATAATCACCGGGAGCTGTTCCTTTGTGGCGCGTTCCACCGCTCTTGTGATCTTTTCTCCCACAACCTGTCCCATGCTCGCCATCAGAAACCGCCCGTCACACACCGCGATCACCGCCGGATTGCCCTCGATAGATGCTTTTCCGGTCACAACAGCTTCTGAAAGTCCGGTTTTTTCCTTCAGACTTTTTACCTTTTCCTCATATCCCCTAAACTCCAGCGGATTGACAAATTCCATGTCTTTCTCCCACTCTTCAAAGGAATCTTCATCCACAGTCATCCGGATTCTTTCATATGCGTGCACCCGGAAGTACCCCTGACATTTCGGACAGATATAGCCTGCACTTTTTACCTCTTCCGTCAGAATCGCAGCGCCGCATTTATTGCACTTCTTCAGAAGTCCTTCCGGAACTTCCGGCCGTTCGCTTTTCAGCGGAATATAACTTTTTCGATTTTTCTTAAACATATTCTGCAGTTTCATACACTTGCTTCCTTTTTACTGATTTTCCATTGTTTCAATAAATTCAATATCGGTATTTCCACTTACAAAATCGGGATGATGTAAAATGTCATACTGATAATCCACATTGGTCTGAATTCCCTCAATGATCACTTCACCCAATGCACTTCGCATTTTCAGAATTGCTTCTTCTCTGCTTTTGGCATGCACGATCAGCTTTGCCAGCATGGAATCGTAATACGGCGGCACTGTATATCCACTGTAGATCGCCGTATCAATCCGCACCCCTTTTCCGCCCGGCAGATAGACATCCGTGATAGTTCCCGGAGAAGGGCGGAAATTCTTTGCCGGATCCTCAGCATTGATTCTGCATTCAATAGCATGACCGTTTAAGGAAATGTCTTCCTGCGAAACTTTTAGCTTCTCTCCATCTGCGATCCGAATCTGCTCCTTAATCAGATCAATTCCCGTCACCCACTCTGTGACCGGATGCTCTACCTGAATCCGGGTATTCATTTCCATAAAATAAAAGGATCCGCTTTTCTCCAGCAGAAACTCAATCGTTCCCGCATTGGTATACCCTGCTGCCTTTGCCGCCCGCACAGCCGCCTCTCCCATTGCTTTACGCAGCTTCGGATTTAACGCCGAAGATGGAGATTCCTCGATCAGCTTCTGATGATTCCTCTGGATCGAACAGTCCCGCTCTCCCAGATGCACTACATTTCCATGCTTGTCTGCCAGAATCTGAAATTCAATATGACGCGGATGCTCGATAAAATGTTCAATATACATGGCATCATCACCAAAGGCATTTTTTGCCTCACTCTGAGCCGTCAGAAATGCTGACTCAAATTCTGCCTCTGAATATGCGGTACGCATTCCTTTCCCACCGCCTCCAAGTGCTGCTTTGATCATCACAGGATATCCCCACTTCCCCCGGCAATTCGTTTCCCGTGATCTGCTTCGTATATACATTCACTGCATCCGGGAATAACCGGTACATTGGCTGCTTCCATAGTCTGCCTGGCAATCGATTTATTTCCCAGTTTTTGAATCACAGAAGAAGACGGTCCGATAAAGATGATTCCACATTTTTCACAAAGCTCTGCAAATCTGCTGTTTTCTGACAGAAATCCAAATCCCGGATGGATCGCATCTGCACCGGATGTCAGCGTGGCACTTAATATATTTTCCATACTCAGATAGCTTTGTGCAGACGGCGCCGGACCGATACACACTGCCTCATCCGCCAGCTGTGTATGCAGTGCTTCTTTGTCTGCCTCTGAATAAACAGCCACAGTCAGAATGCCCATCTCCCGGCATGCCCGAATGATCCGGACTGCAATCTCACCTCTGTTTGCAATCAATATTTTTTCTATCATCTCTACTCACCTACCATAAATGTCAGCTGTGCACTGGCTACCACGTTTCCATTCACAGATGCCACTGCTTCCCCGACTCCTACCGGCCCTTTTCGTTTGATGATCTTTGTCTCCAGCTTCAGTTTGTCTCCCGGAAATACCATTCCTTTAAATCTGCAGTTCTGCACACCTCCGAAAAATGCGATCTTCCCCTGATTTTCCGGAACACTTAAGATCGCGACTGCACCGACCTGTGCCAGAGCCTCTAAAATAAGAACTCCCGGCATCACTGCTTTCTTTGGAAAGTGTCCCCGGAAGAATTCTTCCCGGTAAGTCACACACTTATATCCCACCGCAAATTCTCCGGGTTCAAAATCTTCAATCGCATCCACAAGTAAAAACGGATGTCTGTGAGGAATGATTTCCTGTATCTGTTCAATGTTCAATGCTTTCATATTCTGCACCTGCCTATCTCACGATAAAAAGCGGCTGTCCGTATTCTACCGGCGCTCCGTTTTCTACCAGTATTTCTTCTATCGTTCCGTCAAACTCACTTTCAATCTCATTCATCAGCTTCATTGCTTCCACGATTGCCAGAATCTTTCCTTTCTGTACCTGCTCTCCCACCTGTACAAACGGATCTGCATCCTCTGCCGGTGATGCATAGAAGGTTCCCACCAGCGGGGATTTGATCACATTTCCCGATTTTTTCTCCGAAGAATCCTGTGGCTGCTCTGATGCTCTGGCCGGCACAGACTCACTTTGCTCTGCAAGTCTGACTTCCCCTTTTTCTTTTTTAAAGAAATCTTAAAGTCTCCCTCTTCATATTTGAATTCCCCGAGATTCGAGGATGAAACTGTCTGGATCAGTTCTACCAACTGCTCAAATTTCATATTATCTACACTACCCTTCATATTTTTTCAGCAACAGTGACGCATTGTGTCCTCCAAACCCGAGAGAATTCGTCAGCGCATATGTGATCTCTTTTTCAACCGGTGCGCCGATTGCATAATCCAGACTGCACTCTTCCTCTGTCTCTTTGGTTCCCATGGTCTGGTGGATGAATCCATCCTGGATACTTTTCACGCATGTAACAAATTCCACCCCGCCGGCTGCTCCCAGAAGATGTCCGATAATCGATTTTGTAGAATTGACAACAACCTGATCTGCCGCTGCTCCCAGTGCATACCGGATTGCTCTTGTCTCATACAGATCATTGTGATGGGTACTCGTTCCATGTGCATTGATGTAATCGATCTGCTCCGGCTGTGCGCCTGCCTCTTCCATCGCAAGCTTCATCGCCATCCCGGCTCCCTCTCCGTTTTCTGCCGGAGACGTAATATGGTACGCATCTCCCGTTGCCCCGTATCCGACAACTTCTGCATAAATTCTGGCTCCCCGCTTTTTCGCATGCTCCAGTTCTTCCAGCATTACGATCCCTGCTCCCTCCCCTAACACAAATCCATTTCTGTCTTTGTCAAAAGGAATGGAGGCTTTCTCTGGATCCTCAGAATCCGAAAGCGCGGTCAGCGCCGTAAATCCTGCCACGCCGCTTGGGCAGATACAGCTTTCTGCACCTCCTGCCACGCAGAGATCCAGATCTCCATATGCAATCGCACGAAATCCGTCTCCGATACAGTGGGTTCCTGATGCGCATGCTGTCACAACACTGGTACATTTTCCTTTGAATCCCAGCTGAATGGAAACATTTCCTGCTGCCATATTGGAAATCATCAGCGGAACCATCAGAGGATTCACTCTGGATGGCCCTTTCTGCAGAATTTTTTCGTAATTTGTCTCCACAGCCTGAAGGCTTCCGATTCCTGAACCAACGATCACCCCCGCCCGATACGGGTTCTCCTGGCTCATATCAATTTTCGCATCTTCAAAAGGCTTCCTTTGCCGCGGCTACTGCATACTGAGCGAACGGCTCCATTCGCTTCGCTGCTTTGAAATCCATCCGCTCTTTTGCCGAAAATCCTTTCACCTCTGCCGCCAGTTTTACCTTGTATTCCGAAGTATCAAACTTTGTGATGGGACCGATTCCCACCTTTCCTTCACGCACACTGCTCCAGAACTCCTCCACTGTGTTTCCCACAGGTGTCACTGCTCCAAGCCCGGTCACTACCACTCTTCTTTTCATACTGTTCTCCTTTTCTACATTGCCATACCGCCATCCACATTCAATACCTGTCCGGTGATATATCCTGCTTTGTCTGATGCAAGAAACCAGACCGCTTCTGCCACATCTTCCGGATTTCCAAAACTCCCCAGCGGAATCTGACTTTTTGCATGATTCTGCACCTGTTCAGAAAGAACTTCTGTCATTTCTGTTTTGATAAATCCTGGAGCCACTGCATTGACTGTAATTCCTCTGGATGCGAGTTCTCTTGCCGCAGATCTGGTCAGCCCAATCACACCTGCTTTGGACGCACTGTAGTTTGCCTGCCCTGCATTTCCCAGAATACCGGATACCGAAGAAATATTGATGATCCGCCCTGACTTCTGACGAAGCATCTGCCTGGATGCAAACCGGATTCCGTTAAAGGTTCCCTTTAAATTCGTCTGAAGTACCGCATCATAATCGGATTCCGTCATTTTCATGAGCAGTCCGTCTCGCGTGATCCCTGCATTGTTAACCAGAATATCCAGTCTTCCATAAGTTTCTATCACATCTTTAAAAAATGCTTCACAGGCAGAAAAATCAGAAACATCACATCCATAGATTCCTGCATTTCCCCCTTGTTCTTTAATTGTTTGCTGCACCTGTTTTGCCTGTTCTTCATTGCCACGGTAATTGATGACAACAAAAACGCCCTCTTCTGCCAGTTTTTCTGCAATTGCTCTTCCTATTCCACGGGAAGCTCCTGTTACGACCGCCACTTTCTGTTCTAACATAATTCTTTTCCTGCTTTCTCAATATCTTCCCATGTGGAAACCTGATATACCTTCACATCACGGTTGATCTTCCGTAAAAATCCGGATAACGTACGTCCTGGTCCAATCTCTACAAAGGTATCCACACCCTGTCTAATCATCTCTTCCACACTCTGCTGCCAGCGAACCGGTGCTGCGATCTGCTGTATAAGCAATCTTTTGTTTCCTCGATATCCGAAACATACCGCCCGGTCACATTCGTCACATACGGGATCTGAAGTGGTGAACATTCAATCTGATCCAGTACCTCTTTTAACTGTCCTGCCGCTTCCTGTAACATCGGAGAATGAAATGGACCACTGACGTTTAACGGAAGTACCCGTTTTGCTCCTGCATCCTTTAAAACTGCCCCTGCCTGCTCTACACTTTCTTTCCATCCGGTGATCACAATCTGCCCCGGGCAGTTATAGTTTGCAATACTCACTCCTTCAATTCCAGCGATTGCGGCTTCAATCTTTTCGGCATCCAGGCCAAGTACCGCAGCCATCGCGCCTTTTCCATCCGGAACGGCGTTCTGCATCAAAATGCCTCTCTTTCGAACTGCCAGGATCGCATCCTCGATCTGCATCCCTCCTGCCGAAGCAATGGCACAATATTCTCCCAGACTCAACCCTGCTGTTACATCCGGCTTCACACCGGCTTCACGCAGCACCTGCTCCATTGCCATACAGACCGTAACAAGTGCTGCCTGGGTATATTCCGTCTGATGAAGATTTTCATTTTCCTCAAAACACAAGGATTTCATATCCAGCTTCAGAAGCCCGGATGATCGGTCAATGATATTTCTCGCAATCTCGCTGTGTTCGTAAAAATCTTTTCCCATTCCGGCTGTCTGCGCTCCCTGTCCGGGAAACATAAATGCTATTTTACTCATGCTTGGAAACTCCTTTTAACAATTTTTCTGCCTGCTCGGTGAGATTCTGTATGATCTCCTCACAGGAAAGTATCTCTTTTACCATTGCCGCAGACTGGCCTGCCATCACACTTCCATTTGTCACATCTCCGTCCACAACCGCTTTTCTAAGCCCCCCCAGCGTCAAAAGCTCCAGTTCTTCAAACGGAACCCCCGCCTGTTCTTTTTCCAGGTATATTTTTGTCATCTGATTGCGAAGCGCACGAACCGGATGCCCAGTGCTTCGTCCGGTGACTCTGGAATCAATATCTCTGGCTTTTATAATACAGTTTTTATAGTTTTCGTGAACCTGTGCTTCTCTGGATGCCACAAACCTGGTACCAATCTGTACCCCTTCTGCTCCCAGCATGAATGCCGCAGCCATCCCCCGTCCGTCTGCAATTCCACCGGCCGCAATGACCGGTACATTCACCGCATCGACTACCTGAGGTACCAGCACCATGGTCGTATTCTCGCCGATATGCCCGCCTGCTTCTGTGCCTTCTGCCACCAGTGCATCTGCTCCGCACCGCTCCATCCGCTTCGCAAGGGCAACAGACGCAACCACCGGAATCACTTTGATTCCAGCCTCTTTCCAGAGACTCATATATTTTTCCGGCGAACCCGCTCCCGTTGTCACAACCGGAACTTTTTCTTCTGCCACCAGCTCTGCCACTTCTTTCGCATAAGGGCTTATCAGCATAATATTGACGCCAAACGGCTTGTCGGTTCTTCTTTTCACTTCCTGAATCTGAGCGCGCACCCACTCGGCAGGCGCACTGGCTGCTCCGATGATCCCAAGCCCTCCGGCATTAGAAACTGCCGCTGCCAGATGACTCTCCGCAACCCAGGCCATACCTCCCTGTACAACAGGAGATTCAATCCCCAAAAGTGTGGTAATCTTTGTCTTCATGCCAGTATCCTTCCTTCTATTTGTGTGCTTCCAGATATTTTACAACGTCTCCTACTGTCTGAATCTGCTCCAGATCTTCCGACGGAATCTCTACCTCAAATGCTTCTTCAAACGCCATCACCATTTCAAACAGATCCAGAGAATCTGCTCCCAGATCTTCTTTAAAGGATGTCTCCTCTGTAATTGTTCCTGCGTCTGCTCCTAATGATTCTGCTGTAATTTCTTTGATTTTTTCTAACATAATTTTCTTCCTTTCTTTTACCATTCCAATAGACTTCCCGCCCAGGAAAGTCCTGCTCCAAATCCGGCAAGCACCAGCTTATCTCCCTTTTTTGAGCAATCCTTTTTTGTTCCACTCATCCAGAAGAATGGGAATACTTGCCGCTGAGGTGTTTCCGTATTCCTGCAGGTTCATGGGAAATCTCGAAATATCCACTCCGGTCCGCTTTTGCCGCAGCCTCAATGATCCTTCTGTTCGCCTGATGTAAAAGAAATACGAAATTTCTTCTTTTTGGATCCGGGCTTTTTCAAGCAGCTCTTCCACAATTTCCGGCACCCTCCTGACTGCAAATTTAAATACGCTTTGTCCGTCCATCTGAATGTACGCTGCCTTTGCTTCATCCGGATGATCCCAGTTTTTTCTGTGCCGGCTGCATCCTGTCAGAACATCTCCTTTTGCGCCGTCCGAATGCGCAGCCTGCACAAACAGACCTTCCTTCGATTCGCGAAGCACCACAGCTCCGGCCCCGTCCCCGAATAAAATGCAGGTACTTCTGTCACTCCAGTCCACCATATGTGACATACTGTCCACACCGATCACCAGCACTGTCCTGTAAATTCCTGCCTGAATGTACGCCTGTGCAGTCTGAAGCGCAAACAAAAATCCACTGCACGCCGCATTCAGATCAAATCCCGCCGCATGCTCTGCATGAATCTCTCTTTGTACCTCACATGCCGTGCATGGAAAAACGTTCTCGGGTGTGGAGGTTGCCACCAGGATCAGATCCACATCCTCCGCCGGGATGTCTGACTGTGCAAGTGCTCTTTTCGCCGCCTCTGCCGCCATATACGAAGTCGTCTCATTCTCTGCAAGATGTCTTCTTGCAATTCCCGTCCGCTCGCGAATCCAGGCGTCATTCGTATCCACCAGATTTGCCAGCTCGTCATTTTCTACAATTCTGGCCGGCACATAGGAGCCGGTTCCGCATATTCTTCCTGTCATCTTTCTTCTCCATTATTTTTGTTTCAAAATATTTTTGCTTTAAAATACTTTGATAGTCAAACTATATCACAAAAATAAATTTGTCAATCCTGTTTTTCATTTTTAACAGTAACCAATAAACTGTCACTCTCCCCTTTTCAAATTGAAAACAATTGTAATATTTCCACGCATACCGTATAATAGCCCTTGGTATTTTCTGCGCATTGCAAGCAACTCTTGCTTGCTAAAAAACGGCAATTCATTTACATTGATTACAAATTCAAGCGAAACAAGAAGAGCAAAAATGAATCTAATTTCTATTGCCATTGGCGGAATCTTCCTTTGCTTTGGAATTGCCTGTATTTTTCTAAAAGCTGTGTCAGTAGAATATATTGATACACAGGGGATTTTACATGAAAACTTTTTCTTACTGCCTGTTGGATTTTTATGTTTATTCTGCGGTTTTATCACATTTCTTACAATCGGCATAAGAAATATCTTCTGCAGAATAAAAAAGAAATTTTGTTCTTAGATACAGGAAGGCTGTGACTCCAAACAAGTCACAGCCTTATTACGTTAAAATCTTTCTTCCTAATCCGATCCATACACCCATACACTTCCAGTTCATAAATTCTGACTGCAATATCGGATCCCTGGGTCGGTTTTTCAATGGTTGCTCCATCTTGCACACAAAAATTTTTTGCCCTATAATAAAATGTAAACATTTTCAGGAAGGGGATTTATATGAATTCGATACAAAAAGAAAATCCGCTGGGTTATGAAAAACTGCCAAGGCTGCTGAAATCTTTTGCAGTCCCAAGCATTATCGCAATGCTTGTCAGTTCTTTGTATAACATCGTAGACCAGGTATTTATCGGCCAGGGAGTCGGCTATCTCGGTAATGCAGCTACTAATGTTGCGTTTCCTCTGACCACCATCTCTCTTGCCATCGCACTTCTGATCGGCATCGGAAGCGCTTCACTGTTTTCCCTGAATCTGGGAGCCGGCGAAAAAAGAGGACGCCGTACAGGTCGTAGGGACTGCATTTACGATGATGCTTGTCTTTGGTGTGATCTACGCCGTACTGATCGAGATTTTTCTCGTTCCGCTGCTCACCGCATTCGGTGCAACAGCTGAAATCATGCCATATGCCAAAGAATACACCCGGATCACCGCAATCGGTATGCCGTTTCTGATTGTCAACAATGGGATGAGCAACCTCGCCCGGGCAGACGGAAGTCCGAAATTTTCCATGACCTGTATGCTGATCGGTGCGATCATTAACACCATACTGGATCCGGTCTTTATTTTTATCTTTAAACTGGGAGTTGCAGGCGCTGCGTGGGCAACGATCATCGGACAGATTGTATCCTGTCTGGTTGCCGTCAGCTATTTAAAGCGATTCCGAAATGTGGAACTAAAAGCGCATTATTTCCGGCTTCACAGAAAGCTTTGTTTAAAAATCGCTTCCCTCGGCATGAGCAACAGTTTAAATCAGGTAGCGCTCACATTTGTACAGATCGTACTGAATAATTCACTGACCTATTACGGAGCACTTTCTCCTTACGGAAAAGAAATCCCGCTGGCAGCCTGTGGAATTGTTATGAAAACAAATGCGATCCTGCTGGCAGTCATCATCGGAATCTCTCAGGGCTCCCAGCCAATCATCGGGTTCAACTACGGTGCAAAACAGTATGATCGTGTCCGCGGCGTTTATAAACTGGCAATCCAGTGTAATCTGGTCATATCTCTGATTGGATTTCTTTTGTTCCAGCTATGTCCACGCCAGATTATCTCCCTGTTCGGAACGGGAGATGCTCTTTATTTTGAGTTTGCCGTCAAATTTATGCGGATTTTCCTGTTTATGGTCCTCTTAAACGGCGTACAGTTATTATCATCCAATTTCTTTGCCGCAATCGGAAAACCAGTCAAAGGAATGCTGCTCTCCCTCACCCGTCAGGTTTTCTTCCTGATACCGCTGCTTTTCATTCTTCCGCTGTTTTTGGGAATCGACGGAATTATGTATGCGGGACCGGTAGCTGATGCCATTGCGTTCCTTACTTCTGTGTTCTTGATTTCACGCGAAATGAAGAAGATGAAACTGGCAGAAATAGCTAAATAATATGAATAATTCAAAAAATAAAAAATTTAGATTTTTTGAATTTAGGGGTTTACAAATCGATTCCACTATGGTATTATACATTTTGTCAGGCGGACAGCCGACAAGAAACGCGGAAGTGGCGGAATGGCAGACGCGCTAGATTCAGGTTCTAGTGGGAGTTAATCCTGTGAGAGTTCAAGTCTCTTCTTCCGCACTGGATGAAAGACATTCGAGAGATCGAATGTCTTTTTGTAATTTACAGATTTACTATTTTTCAATCTTTCCACTTCATCTCACATTGTACCTTCTATTATTTTATGATATTCTAAAAAAGAACATATGATATTAATTTTCTCAATATGAATAGATGTGAATAATCATGAATACACGCAATTTTTATTGCGGAATCTGGGTCTGTGCCTGATCCTGATTTTTTGCCAAAAACCACTCCCTGCTTTTTTCGTTACAGCAGGAAATATCATCAGCGTCGTGATCGGACAATTTCTCGGTGATTTAATCCAGACAGAGAATATCAAAAAAATCACAGATACTATGAATCCACAACAGATCTATGAACTGCACAATCATCCCGGAGTATCTCTGTGGCTGCTTGTCATCGTACTTTTTCTTATACTCGGTTTGATTACTGACTTATTTTTCAATAAATTTCATAAAAAGAGGGTATCACGCGATCATCAAATTTGATGATCGCGTGATACCCTAGCTCTCTATGTGCTTCTCTATTCTATCACAAACTCATAGACAATATCCTTTTGTGCACTGATGCGATACGGATCTTCCACATCACTGCCCCAACTGTCAATACCACCTACTCCACGTACTGATCCGCAGATGCAGACTACGGTTCTCCGCGGCAATGGAAGTTCTTCCTGATGCGTTGCATTTTCCAGCTCTTCTGCCGTATATGGGAGACAGGAAAATCCAAACTTTTCGCCGCATGCACGAAACGTAAGGCCGAATGTTTCTTCTGACGTATCCGAATTATTCAGCGTATCCTTTCGATATACCGTAACACATTCTGTCTCCCATATGCATCCCGCATTCCTGGGGAACCAGATATGGCGTGACCGGAAGACCTTCCACTTCATATCTTCCATAAATTCCTCCCGCCATTCTGTCCGGATATGTTTCTCCTGACAGACCTTCGTAGCAATATCCGACTGCCTTTGTCGGCATAATAAACCGCATTCCAAATACCGGCAGTTCCGGCAGTCCTTCTTTTCCATGATAATGAACCAAAACATGTATTTTCCCATCTGCATGGACTGTATAGCTTACATCCACTGTAGTCGCAGGAACTGTGATGGTTTCATAAGTATATGTGAGCACCGCCTCCTGTACATATTCCTGATTGCTGTACACATTATTTTCCGGAGCATTGTGATTTTCTACCGCTTCTCCATCTACAGAAAGCTGGAAACCGATACACTTTCGAAACTGATCTGCCCCCAGCCACATTCCTGATCTCAAAGGGAATCCGTTTCCTCTGTCATTATCTGTAGTCGCTCTCCAGAATGTGGGATACGGAGTTCGATACAGCCATTCTTTTCCTGCTTTTACAAGGGATTCCATTCCCCCTGTCTGTTTTGAGAAAATATAATGAAAATCCTCCCCATGAATTCCAACCGTCACATCTCCGAAGACGATTCTAAGTTTATTTCTGGAGTCCATAATAATATTTCACCTCCTGCATTGCCGGTTTTTCTGTTCGATCTGCAAATACGATTCCGTTTCCCGAAAATTCATAATCCGACGGACGGTCATCAAAATCTCCCCCATATCGAAGTACTTCACGACCGGTAATCTCATCTTTTACCAAAAGTGCCTGATCTATATAATCCCAAATGAAACCACCCTGATATTTTTCATACTGATCCAGCAGATCGATATACGATTTCATACCCCCAAGTGAGTTTCCCATATCATGCATATATTCACACAGGATAAACGGTTTTTTCGGCTCATTTTCCAGATACTCCCGAACGCGTCCCAGCGGTGCATACATCTGGCTCTCTACATCGGAAATATTGTCTTCATAGTCTCTGTTTTGAAATACTCCTTCATAATGAACGAGACGCCCCGGGTCTCTCTTTTTATAATACGCATTCATTTCTTTGAGTACCTCTCCTGCATAGGATTCATTTCCAAGAGACCAGAATAACACAGATGTATGATTTTTAAACATTTCAAAATTCGATTTTACCCGATCCAAAACAACATCCTGCCAAAGCTCCACACTTCCCGGTACATTCCAGGACGGCTCAACCGCTCCCATCTTCTGCCAGGATCCGTGACTTTCCAGATTTACCTCTGCCATCACATAAATTCCAGCTTCATCGCAGCGATAATACCAGGTTGTACGATCCGGATAATGACAGGTACGAACCGCATTGATATTGTTGCGTTTCATACATTCAATATCATAAATCTCATCATTCTCTGAAATACATCTTCCACTTTTTGCATTCCACTCATGCCGGTTTACACCGTTTATGATCAGCCGTCTTCCATTTAGTTTTATTATTCCATCCTCAATGCAAATCGTTCGAAATCCCACCTGATAAGGAATTATCTCTATGAGGTCCCCCTGTCCGTCAAAGATTCGGATTTCCACCTGATACAGCTTCGGATCGTCACAATTCCAGAGTTGTACAGGTTCGTTGATCGTAAGATCCGCTCTGAAACTTTCTGATACGGAAGCTTCTTCTTTTGCAATCATCTGATGACCATCCAACAGACATATCTCTGCTCTGGCATCCGCATAGGATGCGGTCTTTCCCTTTGTTGTTTTCAATTCTATTTCCATCGACGCCTGTCTGCCGTCCAGTGCACACTTTGGACGAAGCCACAGATCAGACACATGTATATCCGGCAGCCCATATAAATTTACATCTCTGAACAATCCAAAGAACCGGAAAAAGTCCTGGTCTTCCAGAAAAGCCGCCGTACTTCGTTTATGTACCTCCACACACAGACGATTTCCGGTTTCTTTTACATACGGTGTAATGTCAAATTCAGACACGGTAAAACTGTCCTCCGCATATCCCACAAACTCACCGTTTATCCATACGTAAATTGCCTGCTCTGCCCCTTCAAAACTTAAGATCACCCTTTTTCCGATCAAGGCTTCCTCCAGATCAAAAAACGGACATAAGAACCTGTGGGATTATAAGAAGCTTCGCTGAACATCCCCTCTCCGATATGATTGCACGTCCCCGCAGGTCAGCGATATTCATGTCCTTCCCAGGGATACATGGTGTTGATATAATGAATTTTATCATATCCCGCCAGCTCTATATGCTGCGGAACCTGAATTTCATCAAATCCGGAAATATCATAACCGTTTTCATAAAAGGAAACCGGACGTTTTTTTGCATTCACTGAATATTGGAATTTCCAGATTCCATTCAATGACTGTTTTAATGTTTCCTGTTTGTCCTGATACGATTTTTCACTTTCAAAAAATCTGTGGTCACTGTTTTCATCATAATCTCAATGGTCTGATTAGTCAATAGCCTCTCCTCCTGTCCCTTCATCCAAAAAAGAACCCCGTCTCCGGGATTCTTCTTCCACTTTTATTCTAAATATAGCCGCCGTATCCTCCGCCGTTGTAACCTCCACAGCACAAGCCGCTTCCGCCGCAGCACAGATTGCACATCATATTTGCAATACACAGCTTCATACACCAGTCTCCGCCTACAGAACTTGGATATCCATACATACTCTGTCTCTGCTGATACCAGCCTCCGCCGCCCTGCAGCCGCTGCAGAAGCATCTGATACTGCATGTTCTGCGGCTCCAGCCGGACTGCTTCTTTTGCATGTTCCAGCGCCGTCACGTTATTGCCCACACCGGAGTTCGCCGATGCACTGTAGAAATACCACAGCGCTCCACGCTCTTTGATACTGTTTAATACATTGAGCGCCTCCGTATAATGTCCGCTCTGAATATAGTTTGCAGCCGCTCTTAAGTACTGGCTGTTCTCATCCCCGGCATCTGTTCTCTGCTGATTCTGATACCAGCCGCCATATCCCGCACTGCTTCCCGCTCCGGAGAAATATCCACGGGAACGCTCATCCATGATCTGCTGATATGCCTGCTGTACTTCTTTAAACTTCACTTCCGCTTCTTCTTTCAGCGGATTATTAATATTGGCATCCGGATGATACTTTCTGCTCAGTGCCCGGTACGCCTTTTTGATTTCTTCGTCAGAAGCATCTTGTGATACTCCCAACACATGATATGGATCTGTCATTGTCCTTTGTCTGCTCCCCTTTATGTTCTATCCCTTTATGTAATCTCAGCTCTTCTTGATAAATGTTGTCCCGCACTTCGGACAGCGGATCTCTATCTTTCCTTTGCCTCTCGGAATCCGGATTTTCTGCTTGCATCCCGGACAGGTATAGATATGATAATCCTTTCTCTGCGCCATCAGATTTTTCTGACTTTTGAAAAATCCGCGTATCTTCGCTGTCTTGTTCAGGAATCTTACGTTCTCATCATAACGCTTTCTCACATTTCTGGAAAACATCCGGAAATATGCATAAATGAGACATCCCCAGCCAAGCAGGTAAAATACCATTCCTATCACATGGTCTCCTGAAAAGACAGGTGCAAAAAATGCCAGAACCAATCCCAACACCAGCAAAACCTTGCCGAGCGTATCCAACACTCCGTATCGTCCCTGCATAAATCTCATAAATTTTTCTTCATTGTATCGATTACCGCCTTTTCTTAAATATAGAAAACATTGTCTCTCGTTTTTATCCGGCTGTCAATAAAGCAATCCTTAAATTACTATAAACTTTATGGCAGCCGGTTGTTTCTTAAGATTCTGTATCCTGATTCAGCATATTCTTACACTTCTCATTTTCCACAAGATACACGATCTTTGAATCGGAAAGCATCACATACCGGTTTCCGTTTCCGTCCTCTTTTCCAAAATACAATGTCACGGTCTTTTCTTTCTTATTATTTGTATATGTCACGGTTTCCGTTGTCCGGCTCTGCTCATCCAGTCCGTACTTACTCAAGTCGTTCTCTTCCACGGAATAGTCAGCTGCATCCTTCAATGTAAGGACTCCAAGCCCTCCCGCGATTGTTGCCATACTCTTGGCATCATCGTCATTCTCTGAACTGTACTCTGTTTTCTCTGTGCCCTGACTGATGACAACCTTTTTCAGATTACCGCTTCCAATCGTAGGGAATGTATCAAGCTGTGCCATGTCTTCCATACTGTACTGAAGATCTTCAATAACACCGGTGCTCACCGTATAGATTTCTTTTTCTCATTCAATGTCAGATAATAAGAGTCTCCTGTTACATTTCCGAAATATAATGTTGTCTCATTGCCGTCCTGATCGGTGAGAACTACCGTATATGCCGGATCCTCCAGACCATATGCTTCCAGAGAATCCCCATCTTCCAGCTTTCGGTCTGCCTCAAGCTTCCGGAATGTTTTTTCCATCTTTTTCGGATAGCTTTGAGCCAGCGGAAAATCTTTGTCATTCTTGTCGTACCATGTACCGTCTTCTTTTACAAGCTGGATTTCTCCATTTCCCACGTCAAACTGAATCTCAGAAAAGCTTTCCTAAATCTGTGACATAGATTTTTTTTGCCTCTTCTTCCTTCTGCTTGCTTTTTTCCTGATTCTTTCCGATCACAACCACGCCTGCATAGACCACGAGCAGTACTGCAAGCACAAGCAGCAGGATCAGTAAAGGATTCTTTTTTCTTCATTGTCCGCCTCTCTCCTTTTGGTTTCTATGCTTTTCTACGCTTCATCCAAACTGCAAATCCTGACAGAAGAATTCCAAGCGGAAGGATAAAGATCACAAGAAGACTAAGAAGTCCTGCATGCTGCATCGTATTGTAGACCGGTGTCAGACTTTTCGCTTCGATCGACAGATCCTTCGCCCCGTCAAAATTCGCAGCCACTGCATTCATAAACAGTTTTGTATTTTCAAGCTGCGGGAATGTATCTGTAATCTCCGAAGCAATCAGACTTCCTGCGCTGATCACGGTAAACCGGGAGGAATCTTCCACTGCCACGGCGCCAAGCACATAGCTTCCTGCCTGACTCTGACTGTCTTCTGTGACTGCATACGCATTATCTGATGTAGTCATAAAGGATGTCGTAGAAATACTGTCACGCTCCGGATCTGTCAAGGTCATTCCGTGTGTATTCAGAAGCAGAACCATCTGCGATTCCATTCCGTCTGTCAGATCGCCTGATGCAGTCAGCTGCGGGAAGAAGCAATAGTAATTATTCTGATAGCTTCTCTGTGTATCTGCAATATAACCGTCTGCAGCTTCCATTCCGTATGTTTTCATGATCGATGCAAGATTCGGAAGCTCTGTGCTGTTCGTATCTCCCAAAAGAAGCATCATCTTACCGCCGTCTTTTAAATATGACTCCACGGAATTTTTCTCATCTGCAGTAAGATCCGAGGTCGGAGCATACATCAGAAGCAATTCGCAGTCATCCGGAATTTCCGGATTCATGACCGTGTTTAATCCTTCCAGCGTATAATTATTTTTATCCATCAGATCCTGAATTGTAGAAGACAATGTCGTCTCGCCATGTCCGGATGTCTGATAAATTTTGCGTACCACATCACTCGTTACGTAATTCACCGCACTGCTTAACTGTCCTTCTCCGTCAAATTTCGTCTCCGATGCACTTCCTGTGTAATAGTAGGAAGACATATCCGTAACAATGATATCACTGAAAGAAACTACTTTTTTCTTTCCGGTATCCTGGCATGAGACTACAATACTGTTTTCGGACGCATCATTTTCTGTCAATGCCGAAGGATGCAGCACCGGATCGATCCATTCCACAGAAATTTTAGAAGACAATGCCGAATACTTACTTAAAAATGTAACGATTCTTTCATCGGCCTCTTCTTTGTTTGCCAACACTGTAAATTTCACTTTGTGATCCATGTTCTTGAGCAGCTTTTTGCTGGTCTTGGAAATCTCATAAATTTTTGTACTGCTGACATCCAGATTTTTATATTTTTCCGGAATCTGTCCTGCGATCAGATTGACGATCACGATGATCGCAATGACCAAAGCCGTGATTCCCACACTGTATGAACCATTTCTGGACTCTGACGATCTGAATAAATTCTTAATTTTCTGCATATCTCGCTCCTCCTAACTCCAACGCCTTTTCTGAATTGTCTGTATCGTCAGAAATACAAATATGATCAGTATCGATACATACAGAAGCAATCCGCTGACATCCACAATATTGCTGGACGAAATATTCATAAAGACATCCGCAAGAGCAAGCCGTCCCAGGAGTTTCGTCAAAAGATTCTCATACAGACTGGATTTCACAAAATATACGATCAGCGCCGCCGCAATTCCCACTGCTTCAATTCCGGCCGCAAGCATCCAGTTTTTCGTCATATGATAAATATAAACAACGATCAGTGTCAGGATCAAAAGGATTCCGATCATTCCGCTGAGCGCCGAGCCTGGCAGAAAAGACAAGATTCCGTCCCACAAATACAACAAAAGCAAAATTCCGAACGTACTGATAAATGCAATGATCTGGCTCTCTGTCAGAGACGACATAAACATCCCGATCGCCAGATACACACATCCCAACAGGAAGAATACCGCAATGGAGCTGTAATCTACCAGAAGATATGCCGTTCCCTGCAGTTTGATCAAAAGCGGGAACAGGCAGAAGATCACATTCGGAACTGCCAGTACTGTCACCATGGCGAAATATTTGCCAAGCACTACTTTTGTCAGACTTACCGGCGCTGTCAAAAGCAGCTGATCTGTTTTTGTTTTCCGCTCTTCAGAAAAACTCCGCATCGTCAGAAGCGGGATCCCGACCAGAAATACGATCAGGGAGCCTGAGAGTGTGTAGGAGAAGTAAGGATACCCCGCATTCAGATTGTATGCCATAAAATAAATTCCCGTAAACATCACCAGAAACGCAATAAATACGCACCCTGTCATGGAATGAAAATAGGACTTCAGTTCTCGTTTATAAATTGCCAGCATTTGTCCGTTCCTCCTCTCCGACTGCATCGTTTTGTGTCAGTTCCAAAAATACTTCTTCCAGGCTTATCCTTGAAGTCTGCAACTCCAACAGAGGACATTCATTTTTTGCAAACGCAAAGAAAAGCGCTTCCCGGATATCACATCCGCCTTCCGTCTGTATTCTGGCACTGCATGTTTTGTCCGCCCGTTCCTGGGTATGGATATTACTGATATGCTCTACATTTAACAATATCGCCCGAACCTCGGCTGCACTGGCTTTTGCCAGAATCTCCACAGTTTCGGTTCCGCTCATCTTTTCCTCCAGTCTGTCCGGTGTATCACTTGCCACCAGTTTTCCCTTGGATATGATCAGAATGTAATCGCACACTTCCCGTATCTCAGCCAGAATATGCGAGCTTAAAATAACGGTATGTTTTTTTGCAAGTTCCCGGATCAGCTCACGGATCTCAATGATCTGCTTCGGATCCAGACCGACTGTCGGTTCATCCAGAATGATGATCTCCGGAAATCCGAGGATTGCCTGTGCAAGCCCCACTCTCTGCCGGTATCCTTTGGACAGATTGCGGATCAGACGCAGCTTTACATCCTCAAGTTTTGCCATTTGAATCACCTCATCGATGGCAGACTCTCTCTGCTGTTTCGGAATCCCTTTTAGTTCTGCAGCAAATTCCAGATATTCCATCACCTGCATATCCACATAAAGCGGCGGTATTTCCGGCAGATATCCGATGTGCTTTTTTGCCTCATTTGGCTCCTTTAAAATATCATGTCCGTCAATCAGTACTTCTCCCTCTGTGGCTCCAAGATACCCCGTCATAATATTCATCGTGGTAGACTTTCCTGCCCCGTTTGGACCTAAAAAACCATAGACCTGCCCTTTTTCAATCTTGAAATTCAGGTGGTCTATGGCCATATGATTTCCGTATTTTTTCACAAGGTTCTTTACTTCTATCAAAATCTCGTCCTCCTACTCCCTGCTTTTTACAGGATTTCCCTGTTTTATAAGATAAGACGATACCAGAACTTTGTGAAGTTTTTGTGTTATAACTGTGATATAGTTTTGTACTTTATTTATGCCTGTTTTCTTTCCTCTTTTTCTGCAAAAATCCGACACCGCCCAGTATGCCTGCTGTCAGGATCAGACAGACTCCCCATTTCTCAGGTCTGATCTGTGACTGTTTTTCCTCCGGGATTTCTTCCACTTTCACGGCCGTTCCGTCTACCTGACTTTTGGGCATATTTCTTTCATACCCTGTAATCTGCGCCCGCACAATTTCGGCGATCAGGTCCTGTCCTGCCTGATTCGGATGCAGTCCGTCCTTCTGGACATGCTCTGTCACCTGTGAATTCGCCAGATCTGCAATCTGATATCCGTACTCGCTGCTTCGCTTTTCCAGAATCCGGTTCATATTCCCGATGATATCCTCCACGACCTGATTCATCGTTCCCGGAAGCTCCATCTGTTTCACCGGATTGTAAATGTTGGTCACTACGATCTGTGCCTCTTCTTTTTTACAGGAAGAAATGGTATCCATAGCCTCTATCCACTGTGTCTCAAATTCCTGATAATCCCAGTTTCCCAGAGCATCAATGATGCGAAAGACTAAAAGCGGATTACTTTTCACATGCTCTGTCACTTCTTTGAGCGCCTCATCCGCACTTTTAAATTTTGTATCCGTATTCAAAATTTCCTGTGCGGTCTTCTTAAATTCATTCAGAAGATCATTGGATCCCATTGTGATCAAAATCACATCTGCCCCGGAAAGACTATCCTGCACTTCCTGACCTTTCAACACCTTTTCGTTGAATTCTCGAGTGGCAAGTCCGTTTTTCGCATAGTTCTGATACAAATATGATTTTCCTGCTCCCTGTGCGATCTCTTCTGCCACAGTCTGTCCATAACAGTAAAGCTCGGGTTTGTTTGCTCCGCAATATCCTTTTGCGATACTGTCACCCAACACTACAATCTGGATCGGCTCCGATGTGGCCTCTTTTGCATAGCTGCATGTCCCAAACACACTCAGAAAACAGACCGCTGCCAGAGCCACTACCCTGACTGCTGTTTTTCTCATGTCGATCACTTCCTGTCTTTTATGCCATGAAATTCCACTTTACATGACTTCCATGCTCTGTTTTTTTACTTCCAGCTGCCATTCGATCTGCTCTTTTAATTCATTGACATGTGAAATAATTCCCACAAGTCCTTTTTCTCCCGCCAGTTCTTTCAAAATCTGGATCGCCCGTTCTCTTGCCATGTCATCCAGAGATCCAAATCCCTCATCTACAAACATCGTCTCCAGACTCACTGCGCCCGCTGTATTTTGTACAATGTCCGCCAGCCCCAGTGCCATGGAAAGAGATGCCATAAACGATTCTCCCCCGGAAAGAGTTTTTACATCCCGCACCGAGTCATTGACCAGGTCATAAACATCCAGATCAAGTCCTGCCTGCGCCTGACTGCTCAGGCTTCCGATATCCCGGCACTGCAGGATAAATTCCTGTCCGGTCATTCTTGCCAGGCGCACATTCGCCGCATGAATGATCTGCCGGAAATACTGGCGCTGCACATAAGTCTCGAAGTCCAGCTTCACGCTTCCGCTTAGATTTCCATTGGCCGTACGGCTTAGATTCCCCATCATTTCGTATTGGCTGCGCAGCTTTTCGGCATCTGAAAAATCACAAATCAACGCTTTCCTTGCTCTCCGGTTGATCTCATTTCTTGTATGCAGCGTCATACTTTCCTCTCTGCCAAGGCGCAGTTTTTTCACGAATGACCATCAGTTCTTGTTCCAGCTTATCGATCGGTGCGATCTGTTTCCCCTCTGTCTGCTGTTTTAATGTCTCATACCGGGACGATACTTCTAAAAGAGCGGTTTCATACTTCTTTAAATTGGCTTCTCTCGCCTCCCGGCTTTTGATCCACTGCTTTGCCTGCTCGTACTCCTCTTGACTTTGAAAGTTCTGTTTTTGAAACTCTTTCCGAAAATATTCTTCCTCGTCTTTGACTTTCTTATTCCAGAGGATCAGCTGGGATTTTTTGCTTTCTGCCTGTCCCAGAATCCGGCTTTTCTCCTGCGTCAGCTTCTGATAATGATCCTGTGCATTTTTGAACGAAGACTGGAGTTTTTTTAAATCTTCTGTAAGCTTACGAAGAGCATTTTCTGCTTCTTTTTCATCAAAATCCGTTTCTGTTTTTCCTTCTTTTTCCAGAAATCCGACAATCATGGACTGTTCTGACTCCAGTCTTCCCTTCACTGCCTGAAACCGTTCCAAAACTTCTGTACGCTCTTTTTCTGCCTGATCCCGCATTGCTTTTGCACGCTCCACCTGCTCTTTTTTTGGTGCGCCTCCGGATAATACCGCTTTTTTCGGATGACTGCAGGAACCGCACACCGGACAGGGTTCTCCCTCCTGCAGCTCTCTTGCAAGAATGCCCGCCTGTTCTTCAAAGTATTTCTGATATAACCGCTCATATCTCTGTGAGGTTTCCTGACATTTTTTCATACAGTCCTGCATATCCTGTTCTGACTTTTGATACTGTTCCTTCAGACTGTGAACCTGTTTCAATTTCGGAAGTATTTCCTGGATCCTGAGGATCTGTTCCTGGATCTTCGGCTCTTCTTTTTTGGAAAGTGCCTCTCTTTCCTGATACAACGCACCTGCGCTTTCCAGATCTTTTGCCTGCTGTTTCAGCTTTTCTTCAAGCTCACGGGACTCTTTCTTCAGATTGGCGCATTCTCCCTTTGTTTTCTGCAATTGTTCTTCTGCTGCAGCCGCCTTCTCTGCACGAATTGCTGCATGAATCTGTTTTCGCATTTCTTCCGCTTTGGTCTCCTGCCCCTTCAAGATCTCCAACTGATCTCTGGTCTTTTTCAGCAATTCAAACAGATGATTGGTATTCTGCCTGTTTTTCAATTCAATCTGTATCGCATCCGCACGTTTTTCTTCCTGTGCATTTTTCTCCTCCTGCTCCTTCTCCTTTGCTTCCCCGGACTGACAGATTGTTTCCACACAGTCCAGTACTTCCTTTTGAGGCGGCAGCTGAAGACTCAGCAGCTGTTTCCAGACATCGTTTTTTTCATCATCCTGTGCAATCTGCACCCGTTCCATTTCCCGCCTGCAGTCCATGCTGTTTTTTTCCAACTGAATGTACAGCCCTTTTGCCTGTTCTTTCAGTGTGTCCTGAATCTTCCAGAAAATCCGTGTATGAAAAATTTTCGAAAAAATCTGCTTTCGTTCTTTTGATTCCGCATGCAAAAGCTTCAAAAAATCGCCCTGCGCGATCATCGCGATCTGGGTAAACTGATTGACATCCAGCCCGATGATCTCCTCTATCTTCAGATCGATCTCTTTTTTCTTTCCCTGAAATTCACTTCCATCCGGAAGAATCAGGCTGATCTTTGCAGTCTCTTTGACAAACTTTTATTGTCCCGTCCGCATTCTTTCGTTTGGAAGGACGCAGATATTCCGGATTTCTTCGGACGGTATATTCCTGATCCCGGTACAGAAACTGAAACTCCACATAGGTGTCTGTCTCGGAATCTGCATACTGACTGCGCATCATGTTTCCGTCCCGCTTTCCTCCGCTGGTTCTTCCATAAAGTGCATAGGTTACAGCATCAAAGATGGTTGTCTTTCCGGCGCCGGTATCACCCGTGATCAGAAAACATCCGTTTTGTATTCCTGTAAAATCGATTCTCTCCACTCCACTGTAGGACCCAAAGGCAGACATCGTCAATTTGATCGGCTTCATCTATTCTTCCTCCATCTCTTCTGCGATCTTGTTCATCACCTGCTGCTCTTCTGCATTCAGCGCTCTTCCCTGCATCTCCTGAAAAAAGTCCCCGAAAATTTCAAGCGGAGATGCCATGCGCACAACTTCCGCATCTTTCATCAGCTTTTGCCTGGTGCGGGAATTATCCATACGTACCTCCAGAATGTGGGAAAATACCTTCTCCAGCTGTTCCTTCGGTCGATATGGATCTGTCTCATCCGTCAGTGTGATACTGACATAGTCCTCTTTCGCTTCCTCAGGAACAGTTTTCAACAATTCCTTTAGTGTTCCCCTGAACTTTTTCACATCCCTAAGCGGATGCAGTGGATAAGTCTCCACTTCCACAGGTGCGCCCTTCTCTTTCAGCGTCACCAGATGCAGAGATTTTGTCTGATTGCACTCACTGACAGAATATTTCAGCAGTGTCCCCGGATAACGCACAAACTCTCTTCCTACCTTCTGGGCGCTGTGCAGATGTCCCAGCGCCGCATAGTCAAATCGAAGAAGCGGCGTAACATCCACATTATCAATTCCTCCCACGGAGAAAATCTCTGAATCACAAGTCTCTGTCTTTTGACCTGCCCCGGTATAAAACTGATGCGTCACAATGACGTTTCTTTTGGTGGTATCAACCAGTTCTCTCTCCAGCAGCATCTGTACTGCCTTACTGTAGCTCTCCGGCATTTCTCCGTCAAACACGGTCCTTACATATCCCGGCTTCAGAAACGGGAGAAGATAAAAATCCACCTCTCCGTATTCGTCCTGAAGTGTGACTTTTTTGAGAAATTCTTCCCGATTCTGCGGCAGTTTTCCTGCAATGTAAATCCCCTTCTGCCCAAGAATTCCACTGGCATAATCAAGCCTTTGCGCCGAATCATGGTTTCCGCTGATGATCAGGATCGGAATTTCAGGTTTCAGTGCAGAAAGTTCTGTCAAAAAACAGTCAAAAATCCCCACCGCCTCAGCAGATGGTACAGACTTATCATACACATCCCCCGCGATCACGATCGCATCCGGTCTCAGCATTTTGGCATACTCCACCACTTCCCCCAGGATATGCTCCTGATCTTCTTTTAAATTGTACTGATGAAGCTGTCTGCCGATGTGCAGATCTGACAAATGGATAAACCTCATATTTTATTCCCCCTGTATCTATAATTTTAATCCCCGATACCGGTCAAAACATGCGAAGATCTCCTGCGTTCTCGGACGGGCCAGATTGGCAACAGAAGAGGTGCTTTCACAAAGTGCGGCAAGCGACTCCTTCTCAATCTTCTTTTCCAACATTGCCACGACTTCCTGCAAGGTACGTGTTCCATCCAGTAAATGGCGCTGTGCGTATTTTACACAATATCCGAGAGAAGTTACCTGTTCGCTGTCTGTGATCTGCTCCACATAACGCAGATCGATCGTCTCCCGATTGATGGAAATCGCTTCTTTCCCCAAGGTCTTCATTTTGATGCGGTCATTTCCTTTCCACTCCCGTCCCTGCTGTGGTTTTCTTGCAAAATCAGGCTTTTTCGCTTTCTCTTTCGGTCCGCTCAACTGCGGAAACTGTTCTGCTCTTTTTTCGCCGTCTGCGTGATATCCTTCGGCATGTACCGATCCATCTGCACGATGCAGTCCGCGATATGAAAATAAGCTCCGGAGCTTCCCGCCACAATCACAGTGGAAATCCCCTCTTCTTCATATAACTCCCGGATGCGTTCGATAAACGGCGTGATCGGCTCCATATCCCGGTGGATTACCCTCTGCATCAGTTCATCCCGGATCATGAAGTTTGTCGCGCTGGTATCCTCATCGATCAGCATGACACCTGCTTTCGCTTCCATTGCTTCCACAACGTTTGCAGCCTGAGACGTACTTCCGCTGGCATCCTCTGTATAAAAATGAGTGGTATCTTTTCCATTTGGCAGATCATTGATAAACATGGAAATGTCCGTTTTTTGATACTTCTTCCGTCTTCTGCGCGAAGCTTGACTGCTGTGGAATCAGTGATCACATATTCTCTTCCATCACCTGCAATATGATTGTACACGCCAAACTCCAACGCCTTCAAAAGAGTGGACTTCCCATGGTATCCGCCTCCCACGATCAGCGTGATCCCTTTTCGGATTCCCATTCCTCTTATCACACCTCTGTGCGGCAGCGTAATTTCCACTTCCATCTCCTCTGGAGACCGGAAACAAACTGCGCTTTTCATCGGACGGGCGGAAACGCCTGACTCTCGCGGCAGAATAGATCCGTTTGCAACAAAAGCACACAATCCCAGCTTTGGCAGTATGTCTCGAAGTGCCTGCTGGTCCTCTGCCAGATCACTGATCTTCTGCAGTCTCTTCGCATCACAGTTTTTATAGTAGAGTGCCTTTTCGACACACTCCGGAAGAAACTCAAAAAAGATCCGGATCCATTCTCTTGCATTGATCGTCCTTCCGTTTGCCGGAAATCCCACTTCCAGACGAATGTGGATATCTCCTGTTTTTCATCGATCTGCGCCGCACTTCTCTCCAGCACTTCCTGACCGCACCGGCTGATAGAGATCATCCCGCTCTTCCCGGATCCCTTTGCCTTGAATCCAAATTTCTCACAACACTGTCCGAACTGCCGGATCAGCGCATCCTCCAATGCTGTTTTCTGCCATTTTGTCTGATATAACTGCTCCGGAAATCCTGCAATCTTTCCTTTCACCTGAATACTGACCCTGGATGGAGATGCAAACGGATCTCCCTGTACATGGTCAATAGATAGCAGATAGCCCGGAAACTGATACATTCCCTTTGTGTCTTTATAGGCAGGATAACTCCTGTGATCGATCCTTGTCACAAGCTGTCTCAATTCTGCTGCTGTCTTCATACTTTTTATTCCCTCCCATTACAAAAATCCGGACACGATTCTCGTTCAAATCGCATCCGGTTTTTTCTTCATTTCTTTGATTGATTAAACTTCGAAGATCAGATCTCCGTAAGAAGGCATCGGCCATGCCTCTTTGTCCACGATCATTTCCAGTTTGTCGATCGGTCTTCTCAGATTCTCCATTGCCGGGCACACTTCATCGTGGTAGAAATTTGCCTGTACCGGTCCTTCTTCTTTGGCAGCTGCCTGTGCTGTCACCTCTTCCAGACGTGCCAGAGCTGCTCTTGCCTCTTTCAAGAGTACTGTGATCTCCTCAAGTGTCTCTGCCTGTACACTTGCATCCACACCTGCTTCCTTTACCGCAAGTACTGTATCTGCGAGCGTTTTTGTATATTTGATCACTGCAGGGATAAACTGTTTTCTTGCCATATCGATCATCGTACGGGCTTCGATGTTAATCGCTTTTGCATAACTCTCGTACTGGATTTCTGCACGGGATTCCAGCTCTGCTTTTGTAAATACTCCAAATCTCTCAAACAATGTCACTGCTTTCTCTGTCACCATTGCCGGAATTGCTTCCACCATAGATTTGATGTTCGGAAGTCCGCGTCTTTCTGCTTCCTTCACCCAGGCTTCAGAGTAACCGTCTCCATTGAAAATGATTCTCTGATTCTCCATTGCATATTCTTTGATCAGATCATGAACTGCAAGCTGGAAATCATCTGCTTTCTCCAGAACTTCGCAAGCCTCTGCAAATGCCTCTGCCACGATCGTATTCAGAACAATGTTGGCAGATGCGATGGAATCTCTGGAACCTACCATACGGAATTCAAATTTATTTCCTGTAAACGCAAACGGTGATGTTCTGTTTCTGTCTGTCGCATCCTTTGTCAGTTCTGGAAGTGTTCTTACACCAGTCTCCAGCTTTCCGCCTTCCAGACTGTGTGTTGCTTCCCCTGTACTGATCAGCTGATCGATCACATCTTCCAACTGTTCTCCAAGGAATACGGAAATAATTGCAGGAGGTGCTTCGTTTGCTCCCAGTCTGTGATCATTTCCAGGATCTGCTGCCGATTCTCTCAGAAGATCCGCATGCTTGTTAACCGCCTTCAGAATGCAAGTCAAAACAAGCAAGAACTGAATATTCTCATGTGGTGTTGTTCCCGGATCCAGCATATTGATTCCATCATCTGTAATGATCGACCAGTTGTCGTGCTTTCCGGAACCGTTGACGCCTGCAAATGGTTTTTCATGAAGGAGACATTTCATTCCGTGCTCGCATGCGATCCGCTTTAATGTCTGCATTACAATCTGGTTGTGATCTACCGCAATATTCGCTTCTGCATAAATCGGTGCCAGTTCATGCTGAGCCGGTGCCACCTCATTGTGCTGTGTCTTGGAAGAAACCCCCTACTTTCCAGAGTTCAATGTTCACATCACGCATAAAAGCAGCGATTCTCTGGCGGATTGTTCCGAAATAGTGGTCGTCCAGCTCCTGTCCTTTCGGAGGCATCGCACCAAACAACGTACGTCCTGTATATATTAAGTCTTTTCTCTGAAGGAATTTTTCTGCATCTACAAGGAAATACTCCTGCTCTGCCCCAACGGATGGAGTCACTTTCTTTGAAGTTGTATTTCCAAACAAACGCAGAAGTCTGAGCGCCTGTACATTCAATGCCTGCATGGAACGAAGCAGTGGAGTCTTCTGATCCAGTGCTTCTCCTGTATAAGAACAGAAAGCGGTCGGAATACAAAGTGTAGCTCCTGCTGCGTCCTGTCTTACAAACGCCGGAGAAGTACAATCCCATGCTGTATATCCTCTCGCCTCAAAGGTAGCCCGAAGTCCGCCTGACGGGAAAGAAGATGCATCTGGTTCTCCTTTGATCAGCTCTTTTCCTGAGAAACTCATCAGCACTTTTCCGCTTGGAAGTGGAGCTGAAATAAAAGAGTCATGCTTTTCCGCTGTCACACCTGTCAACGGCAAAAACCAGTGTGTATAATGTGTCGCCCCTTTTTCGATTGCCCATTCTTTCATCTCATGTGCAATGACGTCTGCTGTCTCTATATCCAGTTCTGTTCCTTCTTCGATCGTCTGTTTCAGCTTCTTGTACACCTTTTTCGGGAGACGCTCCTGCATCACTGTGTCATTGAAAACATTTTCCCCAAAAATATCCGCTACATTGAATAATTCTGTGCTCATAAAACTACCTTCCTTCATTTCACTTTTGTAAACGCATTTTCTAAAAAAGGCATTCCAAGCAAGCTTGGAACGCCTTTGTTCTCATCTACGAGGCTTAGTATACCTCAATCACCGCAAAAAGGCAAGTTAAAATTTGAGATAAATACTTATTACTTACGCTTCTGCTTTTCCAACAGAGCCAAACAGCTCCATTTTTTCTTTTACAGTTGCCATGATTGCATCTGCGCCTGGTTTTAATAATTTACGTGGGTCGAATCCCTTTCCTTCCAGGTCTTTTCCAGCTTCGATATATTTGCGTGTTGCATCTGCGAACGCAAGCTGGCACTCTGTATTTACATTGATCTTAGCAACTCCGAGGCTGATCGCTTTTTTGATCATGTCTTCCGGAATACCTGTACCACCGTGAAGAACCAGTGGCATATCTCCTGTCAGCTGCTGGATTGCATCCAGAGTCTCGAAGCTGAGTCCTTCCCAGTTCTCTGGATATTTTCCGTGGATGTTACCGATTCCTGCTGCAAGGAAATTGATACCAAGATCAGCGATCATCTTACATTCCTGTGGATCTGCACATTCACCTTTTCCTACAACACCATCTTCTTCTCCACCGATTGAACCAACTTCAGCTTCCAGAGACATTCCGTGCTCTTTTACAACTGCTACCAGTTCTTTTGTCTTTGCAATGTTTTCTTCGATCGGATAGTGAGATCCATCAAACATGATAGAAGAAAATCCTGCTTCTACACATTTCATACATCCTTCGTAGCTGCCGTGATCCAGGTGAAGAGCAACCGGAACTGTGATGTTCATCTCTTCTAACATTCCCTCTACCATACCTACTACAGTCTTGTATCCTGTCATATATTTTCCTGCACCTTCAGATACTCCCAGGATAACCGGTGATTTGCATTCCTCTGCTACTGTCAGGATTGCTTTTGTCCACTCCAGGTTGTTGATGTTGAACTGTCCAACTGCATAATGACCTGCTTTTGCTTTCTGAAGCATTTCTGTTGCTGATACTAACATATTTTCTCCTCCAATTCTTTGCGCACAGCCGTCTGTGGCAGCGCATACTATAGGTTTCACTCTATGGCTTTCATTATATCTTATCTGCCATTAAAAGACAATCTGTAATTATTACAATAAAACAAAGAATATACACAATTCTTTTGGCAGATTCTGTGATTTTTTTAACAAGACAGGAACCTCTCATTTACACTCCTGTCTTTCCTGTTTAAAAAGCTTCCGCGCCTCTGATATCATCTGTTGAATATGTTCATGCCGATAATCCATTTTATTCTGGCATATAATTTTCAAACGGAGTATAATCTTTGTTTAATTGGGATGTTAAGTTTTATACTATTTGAAATATTCCATTATGAATATGCATATACATTATCTCAATGTTTCTTCTTGATTGGTATTCTTTATGCTATAGTAGAATATCTTACAAACAAGAAAATGTTGTTAGAAAAATTAAACAGATTACATCAATAACTTCTATGAGGCAGTAATTCCCTTAAAAGGAGTTACTGTTTTTTCATTCCTTATCGGACGGAGTTCGCCTGCCGCAGGCATGAATTACAGGATACTCGGATGGGTATACTACTTTGAATTCTTTGTGAACTAAGGCTTTTGGGCAAATTATTTGCAGGTTAAATTTGTTTTGATTTTACGCTTGATACCCTACTTGATACCCTGCGCATAGACATGGTTTCTTTAAAAAGCTTTTTGTACAACACAGTTTCCCACTGGAAGACAAAAAGACAATCAAACGATTATATAGAAAAATAAACTTGAATACCGTTCATGAAATGGTCGGTCATGCAGATGAACGAACAACTTTAGGAAACTACTGCTTTGACCGCAACACGGAAGTAGAAAAGGCTAATTTAATCGAAAAAGCTTCAGCTTGCTAAAGTGTAATCAAGTGTAATCAAAAATTCAATCACAATTTCATACATCCACCAAGCACCAAGAAAATTTTTAAGGCTTCAAATCCCTTGAAAACAAAGGCTTTTAGGCAAAAAATATCCGCAGAACTCTTCTGCGGATACCCTTTCAAAAGTGACTCCAAGGGGAATCGAACCCCTGATTCCAGCGTGAGAGGCTAGCGTCTTAACCGCTTGACCATGGAGCCATGTCCTCATCACTGCTTCAGTGATGACCGATTTATATATTAGCATAGCTCCATAGGAATTGCAACCCCTTTTTTGAATTTTTTATTTTTTCTATTTTTCTGAAATTTCTTCCGTTTCCAGCCCTACTTCTTCCAGAATCTGTGTATTCTCGATTCTTCCTTTCACAGACAACTGCTGGATCATCTGGGATTTTACCATAATCCGCAT
>ENA-OQJN01000126-OQJN01000126.1-human-gut-metagenome-genome-assembly--contig:-NODE-126-length-39062-cov-7.947271_pt1 | contig 39062 bp, 41 predicted proteins | sample MGYA00242610_ERZ504777 | MGnify/ENA primary metagenome ERZ504777 (study PRJEB26092, sample SAMD00036350) | human gut metagenome | host: Homo sapiens | study: EMG produced TPA metagenomics assembly of... | reverse complement strand
TAGCGTATCACGGCTCATTCCATGACGGAAAGGAGCTTTACACTATGTCTAATGTGAAACGAAAAGACAGTAAAAATCGCAATTTGCGTAATGGAGAGAGCCAGCGAAAAGACGGAAGATACGTTTATAAATATACCGATATATACGGAAAGCCACAATTTATCTATTCTTGGAAACTTGTACCGACAGACAAGACACCTGCTGGAAAGCGTGATGATATATCGTTGAGGGAAAAAGAAGCACAGATAAAAAAAGACCTCAATGACGGTATCGACACGGCAGGCGGTAAAATGACAGTCTGCCAGCTTTATGAGAAGAAAAACAGCCAAAGAAAGAACATCAAGAGGGCTACTGAAAAGGGACGACAGTATCTTATGAACGCTCTGAAAAATGACCCATTGGGTATGAGGGCGATTGATACTGTTAAACAGTCGGACGCTAAAGAATGGGCTATCAGAATGAGCGAAAAAGGATATGCCTATAAAACGATTGATAACTACAAGCGTTCCTTGAAAGCGTCATTTTATATGGCAATACAAGACGACTGTATCAGAAAGAACCCGTTTGAATTTAAGCTAAGTGATGTTCTGGAAGATGATACGGAACAGAAAGTTATCCTTACACCAGAGCAGGAAGAACGCCTGCTTGCCTTTATGGAAAAGGACAAGATTTACAGCAAGTATTATGATGAGGTTGTGCTTCTGCTGGAAACGGGACTTCGTATTTCTGAATTTTGCGGACTGACGACGCATATTGATATGCAGAATAGAATACTCAATATAGACCACCAGTTATTGAAAGATAGCGAAATCGGCTACTATATTGAAACGCCAAAGACTAAAAACGGAAAACGGGAACTTCCATTAACAGAACGGGCTTATCAAGCAATCCAAAGAATACTAAAGAACAGAGGAAAGGCACAACCGCTGATTGTAGGTGGTTACAGCAATTTCTTATTCTTGAACCGTGAGGGCTTGCCTAAAGTTGCAGGAAACTATGAGGGCATGGTGCGAGGACTGATTAAGAAGTATAACAAGTACCACAAGGACAAGTTACCGAACATCACACCACATTCATTCCGACATACTTATTGTACGAATATGGCAAACAGAGGAATGAACCCTAATACCCTACAATATCTCATGGGACACGCTAACATAACCATGACACTTGGCTATTATGCACACGGTACATTTCAATCTGCAAAAGCGGAGCTGGAAAGACTGGCTTGTTAATATCGGAGCCTATATTTACTACTCATTTACTACTTTTGGTTGCATTTTCATGCTGGTAAATGCCAGCTTATGCAAGGTATCTTCCAAAAAGAAAATACCGATAAATCCCTAAAATACGGGATATATCGGCATTTACCAACTTATGAAAAGATAATCAGAAATTTAGTAAGTTTTTACAATAAATATCCGATAAAAAATATTGAGACTATAAATTTATGAGGGGGAAGTGCAATCGACTATGAATTAAAGTATATGTTCATTTTGCTGACATCTATTTTAAAGCAGAAACCGGTTCGGATTGTCAAAAAGAAGATTGACTGGCAGAAGCTGTTGCGATATGCGGAGTATCATGATGTGATAACCTTGTTTTATTATGCTGTTTTGGGGATTGAAAAGGAACTTGCAGGAAAATGGGAAGAAGACTTATATCATAAGTATAAAAAAGAGATTTTGCTGCAGTCAGAGTACCTCGTAGCACAAGAGGCAATCATTTGGCAATTGGAACAACAGCATATTCATGCACTACTTCTTTCTGGTATAGCAAGATATGACCTCTATTATAAAAAAGAGATGGGAGATATCGATAGTCTGGGAATTTTTGGTAGAGGCTGGTAGTTGGCGCAGGATTCAGGCGATGATGGATGCAATGGACTATGAGAAAAAAGAAGAAGGGGGATATCATGGCGTTCTCTATGTCAGAACACCGGGAATCAGGGTCAGATTTTTGAAAGAGATTCCAGATGCAGGACGACGTGTCCGGAAGATGCTGGAGCAGCAGCCAAAGGGAAAACCGTATGTAAGAGGACTCACTCCAGAAAAACAGTATATTTATAATTTGACAGCATTAATGGAACAGTATCTTTTAGGGAACATTACAATTCGTAAAATCTTGGATTTTCGATTGTGCAAAGAAAAATTCAACAGTATGATTTCAGAAGAAACGGTAAAGGAAGTGCTGGAGAGGTCCCGAATGACAGAATGGGAACAGTGTGTGATTGGATTGAGTGATTTATGGTTTGGAAAGGGTGTGTCTGCAGAAGAGAGTGTACTTGTTCTTGCGCTTGAAGAATATGTGCTGAATCCCGGAAAGGTCGATCTGGTGTTAGATAAGAAACTGCTGTATTCAAACAGGAAACGTCTCGACTTCTATGAGCGGGACAGAGAAGAGGAGTGGAGAGTGAAAAAAAAAGGTGGATATTTCCATCTAAGGATTACATGAAACAATTCTTCCCGGTTTTAAAAAGAGCCCCTTTTTTGATTATTTTTTGCTGGGGAATTCGAGGAGGACGTATTTTCAAAAAGATAGTGGGTCAGAATATAGGAAAGCTAGAAAAAACTATATTAGAAAAATTCAAAAGAATAAAGAAAGATAAAGGAGCAAAAGAAAATGAGAAAGATGAAGTTAGGTAAAAAAATCTCTGCAGGATTTGCGATTGCTGTTTTAGCATCGTTGATATTGGTAATACTTGCGGTATTGTCGATTAATAAGGTGGGGCGATTGTCACATGAACTGTATCAAAAGCCCTTTGTGAGCGCTACAGAATCAATGAGTTTTTCTAAACATATGTATGAAATTGAGGGTGTGCTTTACAGCGCCATGCTTGAAAAAAATATAGATAAATATGAGACGCAATTAGAACAGATTGCAGAACAAGCAGGCCAAAGTTATGAAAGATTGCAACAAGCTGGAGAAGGGACAATTCCGTCTTTAGACGAATTGAATGCTGCCAGTGATACAGTGGGAATTCTAAGAAAAGAGATTACAGAACTGATGAAAACAGGCAAATGGGATGAGGCAGAACAAGTGCTTGTTAGTGAATATGCAGAGACAATTCAAAATTGTGCCGATGTTTCTGGAAAGGTGTATCAGGAAGCGAACGAAGACGCAGAAAGATTTGATGCAGAAGCCATTAAGACAAGAAAAGGCGTACTCGTACTCCAATTGAGCATTTTTGTTGTTCTAGTTATAGCTACTTTTATTATTATGACAAGAATTATTAAGGGTATCGTGAAACCGGTGGAGGAACTGGAAGCGGCTGCAAAAAGTATTTCGAGTGGTCGTGTAAAGAATGAGATTCTCTATGAATCAGAAGACGAACTTGGATCATTGGCAGAGAGCTTCCGAATTACCTGTCAAGGGCTTGATAGTGTCGTATCTGATCTGACTCGACTGATGGATGAGATGGCGAATGGTAATTTTGATATCAAAACGCAGGCAGAAGAGATGTACATAGGAGATTTTGAGCCTCTTCTTGAATCAATCCGAACGATGAACAATAGTATTAGTGATACATTGGCTAAGATTAATGATGCCGCAGATCAGGTTGCAGGAAGTTCAGATCAGATGTCTTCAGCAGCACAAGGGCTTTCGCAGGGGGCAACAGAGCAGGCGAGTTCCGTGGAAGAACTTGCAGCGACAATCAATGATATTTCAATGCAGGTAAGCGGTACGGCAAAGCATGCAAGAACTGCAAGAGAACAGGTGGAAAATGCAGGTCGTGAACTTATGGAGTCTAATGAAAGCATGGCACAGATGATTCAGGCAATGCAGGATATTAGTCAAAAATCGAGTGAAATTGGAAAAATTATTAAAACAATTGAAGATATTGCATTCCAAACGAACATACTTGCATTGAATGCAGCTGTTGAGGCAGCCAGAGCCGGTGAAGCAGGAAAAGGCTTTGCGGTTGTAGCGGATGAAGTTAGAAATCTTGCATCTAAGAGTGCAGAGGCTGCAAAAAACACAACTATTTTGATTGAAGGTTCTATTCAGGCGGTGGAAGAAGGAACAAGAATTGCGGATCAGACAGCAGCGGCACTTGCAGCTACAGTGGAGAGTACAGAATGTGCGGTTGATACAGTGGCAAAGATCAGTCAGGCGGCAGAACAGCAAGCACAGTCGATTGCGGAGGTTACACAAGGTGTAGATCAGATTTCCAGTGTTGTACAGACAAATTCAGCTACAGCAGAAGAAAGTGCAGCGGCAAGTGAAGAACTTGCAAGTCAATCACAGATTCTGAAAGGGTTAGTTGGACAGTTTCGATTGAAAGGTCGCGCACATGGTTCGGAGATGCTTTCTCAGAATCATAGAGAAGAGTTCCTATATTCTGACTTTCAAAATATAGAGACATACGACGACAGCAAATACTAAAGAAAGATGTAGAAGAGGGAGAAAAGATGTTAAAAAGGCTAAAGATAAGAAATAGACTATTTGTCAGTTTTGGTATAGTTTTGGTTTTGACAGTTGCGATTTCCTTGAGTTCCATTTCAGCATTAAATAAATCAAGTAAAGATTTGGAAGAGGTTATATCAGGGGTAGTAGCAGTAGATGCCGCAGTGAAAAATAACCGTATCTATACGGATACAGTAGGACGATATATTCGTGATATTGTTATAAAAGGAGCAGGAGCAGACGTATCAACTGAGAAAAAAGCTATTCAACAAAATATTGAGTTGATCACAGAAGGCTTGGATACAATGGAACGGCTCGAGGTTTTAGATAAGGATGCGGTTGAAGAATATAGAACAGCAATTGAAGAGTGGTTGAACATTGGAGACAAAGTACTTCAGCTTATGGATGAAGGAAAAGAGGATGAGGCTGAAAAAGTAATTTTGGAAGAATGTACACCAATGTTAAAAAAGGTAGTAGAACTAGTAAAGCCTTTAGATACAGAAACAGGTTCTCTACGTCAGGAGGCGATGGAGAGAAATGTAAGAATCACAAACCGTTCGTCGATTTTTATCGTAGGAATGTTGCTTGTATCTGTTGCCATAGCGATTTTTATTGCTGTTAGAGTGACTAAGATGATTGTAAATCCTCTCAAAGAAGTGGAAGAAGCAATGGAGAGAATTGCACAAGGAAAGATGCAGCAGGAATTTACATATGAATCAGATGATGAAGTTGGACTGTTGATTGAAAATGTAAAGAAAAGCTGTGAGATTTTAGAAGAGAGTATTGGGGATTTAACCAGATTATTAACGGAGATGGCCGACGGAAATTTTGATATCAGAGTAAAAGACGGTGTTTATAAAGGTGATTTACAACCGATTCTTTTGGCAATTCGTCAGATGAACAGAAATCTTAGCTCTACACTTTCTCAAATCAACATTGCCTCAGATGAAGTTGCAAACGGAGCAGATCAGGTATCCTCCGGTGCGCAGGCATTGTCGCAAGGAGCAACAGAGCAGGCGAGTGCGGTAGAGGAACTTGCAGCCACAATCAATGATATTTCTATGCAAGTACAGAAAACTGCAGATAATGCACGTGAGGCAAGTGCAAAGGTAACAGAGGCACAGAATGAGTTATTGTTCTCAAACGAGCATATGAGTGAAATGATCGAGGCGATGCAAGAGATCGAACAGAAATCCGGCGATATTGGAAAGATTATTAAAACAATTGAAGATATTGCATTCCAGACAAATATCCTTGCTTTAAATGCAGCGGTCGAGGCGGCAAGAGCCGGTGAGGCAGGTAAGGGATTTGCGGTTGTAGCGGACGAAGTAAGAAATCTTGCATCTAAGAGTGCAGAGGCAGCAAGTAATACAACGAATCTGATTGAGGGAACGATTCAAGCAGTGACAAATGGAACGCACATTGCAGGACAGACAGCTGAAGCACTTCGTGTGACAGTGGAAAGTACAAAACAGGTTGTCGATTATGTAGATAAAATTTCTAATGCGGCAATAGAGCAGGCAGATGCAATTAATCAGGTTACACAGGGTGTAGATCAGATTTCAAGTGTTGTACAGACCAATTCAGCAACTGCGGAAGAGAGTGCAGCAGCGAGTCAGGAACTTGCAGGGCAGTCACAACTTTTGAAAACATTAGTTGGAAAGTTTCATTTGAGAAGAGAGAATGGGGAGGAGCAACAAACTACTCTGACACGAAGTGCTACCTATCAGCAGGAGGGACAAAAGATTCAGAGAAATAGAATACCTGTAAGAACTTATGATTTCACAGAGGATCTTTTGACTGGAAATGATATGATCGATGAACAGCATGAACAATTATTCGGCCACATTAATAATCTGCTCAGAGCGTGTGGAGAAGGAAAAGGAAGAGTAGAACTTGGAAGAGTGGTGCAATTTCTGATAGATTATACTGAAGAGCATTTTTCAGCAGAAGAGAGACTTCAAGACAAATATAAATATCCGGACAGAGAAAATCATAAGAGATATCACGAGGTATTCGAACATGCACTTAGAGAAATGGCAGACGAGTTAGAAAGAGAGGGTGCAACTGTTACGCTAGTAGGAAAGATCAATAAAAGTGTTGGGGACTGGCTTGTAAATCATGTTAAAAAGCAGGATGTAAGAGTTGCAGCACATATAGCGCAGAATAAATATTAGAAGTTAGGGCATGTTTTTTAAAACATGCCCTTTAGTTGCAATTAGATACAAAATATGGCTGATTGTGCAATTGCTAGAAAGAGGAATATATATTATAATAAAATTAAGGTAGATTCGACATACATAAAATTAAAAGAAGGAGAAAAAGAATGAAAATTATTAAAACAGCAGATTATAATGGGATGAGCAGAAAAGCTGCTAATTTAATCGGAGCACAGGTGATTATGAAACCGGACTGTATTTTAGGTCTTGCTACAGGCTCATCTCCGATTGGAACTTATAAAGAACTGATCAAAAGATGTGAAAAGGGAGATCTTGATTTTTCTCAAGTGCAATCAGTAAATCTTGATGAATATAAAGGTCTTTCAAGAGATAATGATCAAAGTTATTACTATTTTATGAATCACAATTTGTTTGATCACATTAACATTGACAAGGCAAATACACACGTACCAAATGGTATGGAATCAGATGCAGAAAAAGAATGCGCGAATTATGAAGAGCTGATTAAATCTTTAGGGGGCATTGATCTTCAGTTATTAGGTCTTGGACACAATGGGCATATCGGATTCAATGAACCAGCAGAAGAATTTGATAAAGTGACACATTGCGTAGACTTACAGGAAAGTACAATCGAGGCAAATAAGCGTTTCTTTGCATCGGTGGATGATGTTCCGAGACAGGCTTACACAATGGGAATAGGTACAATTATGAGCGCAAAGAAAATCGTTGTTGTAGTAAGCGGCGAAGATAAAGCAGATATTGTAAAGAGAGCGTTTAGCGGACCGGTAACACCATCTGTTCCGGCATCTATTTTACAGATGCATCCAGATGTAACTGTGATTTGCGATGCGGCTGCATATTCAAAAGTAGAAGCATAATCTGATCTGGAAGGAGGCGGCACAGGATAGGGACTGTGCAAAGCGTTATGATTATTAAAAATGTAAAAGTATTTACAGAAGATAAGACATTTGAACCAGGAGCAATTGGAATTGAAAATGGAATTTTTAAGCATAATCTGTTCGACAGCGGAGAGATTATTGACGGAGAAGGCTGTTATGCAATCCCGGGATTGATTGATGTACATTTTCATGGATGTATGGGGTATGATTTTTGTGATGGTACAAAAGAAGCAATTGAGAAGATTGCTGAATATGAGGCGTCTCAGGGAGTTACAACGATTGTTCCGGCAACGATGACTTTATCAGAAGAAGAGCTGATGAAAATCATGGCAAACGGAGGAACTTACGAGAACAAAGAAGGTGCTGCTGTGCTTGCTGGAATCAATATGGAAGGACCGTTTATCTGTTCGAAGAAAAAGGGAGCACAGGCAGCAACACATATTCACAAACCAGACGTTGCGATGTTCAGAAGGCTTCAGGAGGCAGCAAACGGATTGATTCGTCTCGTAGATATTGCACCGGAGGTAGAGGGGGCAATGAAATTTATCAGTGAGCTGAAGGATGAAGTGCATATTTCGTTTGCGCATACGACAGCGGACTACGATACAGCTAAGACAGGGTATGCATTGGGAGCTTGTCATGCAACACATCTGTACAATGCGATGCCACCATTTACACATAGAGAGCCAGGAGTAATCGGAGCAGCAAGAGACAGTGAACACTGTATGGTAGAGTTGATCTGTGATGGAATTCATATTCATCCGTCAGTTGTCCGTGCGACATTCCAAATGTTTGGAAATGACAGAGTCGTGTTGGTCAGTGATAGCATGAGAGCGTGTGGCTTGTCAGACGGAGATTATACACTTGGTGGACAAGATGTAAAGGTAGTAGGAAAGCTTGCGACTTTGAAATCGGACGGAGCAATTGCCGGTTCTGTCACAAACTTGATGGATTGTATGAGAACTGCAGTTAAAGAGATGGGTATTCCGCTGGAGAGCGCAGTTGCGGCTGCGACTATGAACCCTGCAAAAAGTGTTGGATTGTATGAACAATATGGCTCAATCACAGAGGGAAAAATAGCAAATGTAGTGCTGCTGAATGAAGAGTTGAATATCAAAAAATAATTATAAACGGCTAGACCTAAAAAAATATTTTGAGAGTAAGGTATGTAGAGATATGTACCTTGCTCTTTTATTTGAATGGCAGTAATAAAAATTCCTAACCGCCACCCTCAGGCGCTAAGACTTCTTATTTTGGAAATATATACAAAATTACCAAAAAATAAAAATGTTGGTATATACATGATGTTGGGGTCAAAAGCCTCTCTATAGTACCTTGAAAAGTTCATATATTTTGTAGTAAATACAAGCCTAAATGGTTTACTTGCTGTATAATAGAGATATCTTAGCAGGAAAGAAGTAAACGCAAAATAGCAAGTACCTTTTCAAAATCATCCGATGTGAGATAATAGACTCATCATTATAAAGTCTAGAAAGTTTGGTACTCAACTTTTTAGACTTAGCTACAGGAGGTGAGTCATGAAATCTCACACAAGTTTAGTTGCACAGCAAACCCGTTTGAGTGAATGGGCTGATCTGATCAGAGACTGCCAAAACCGTCCGCAAGGAATGAAAATCGATGAATGGTGTCAGCTCCACGACATTACAAAAGCGAGTTATTACTGGAGACTCCGGAAAGTCCGTGAGGCTTACCTGGAAACTGCGGATCATACACAAACATTTGTAGAAGTTCCCTCTTCTGCAATCCATCCGGTAAATATGGCATCGGAGTATAAAATCGCTGCCGTGATCAGAAGCGGAAACAATCTCACTTTGGAAATCACCGAGCAGGCATCTGCTTCATTTCTGCAAACACTTTTGGGAGTGATTCGCAATGCTCAATGATGGTACCGGATTTAAAAAAGTGTATCTGGCATGTGGATTTACAGATCTGCGCAGAGGGATTGACGGCTTAGCCAGAATCATACGTTTTCAGTTCCAACTCGATCCTTATGATAAAAATACATTATTCTTATTTTGCGGCAAACGCACGGATCGTATAAAAGGACTGATCTGGGAAGGAGACGGATTCCTCCTTCTGTACAAGCGGATTGAAAACGGAAACTTCCGATGGCCCCGTACCCAGGAAGAAGCACTGGAGATCAGCACGGACCAGTATCAAATGTTGATGCAGGGTCTGGAAATCGTTGCCAGACATCCTATAGAAGAAGTTCCTGATCCTGAATTCTCGTTGTGATTTTGTGCAAAACATAGAAAATAAAATCATTTTCATCCATATCCGGTTATCCTGTGCAATATAAAATTTAAAGTTATTCACATCCTGAAAGTTTTCAGTGAGATTCTATATCCTCCTGATTCCAAAACTTTTCAGATTGTGGATAACAGTCATAAATATCTGAATTTCAGGCTTTTATTTTCAGGTATTCATGACTGTTATCCACCGTCAAAATGACGAAGGTGACAGAATGTAAAAATAGCCAAAAACCGTGGATTCTGCTATAATACCACTCAGGAAAGTGAGGTTCAGTTATGGCAGTCAATTATACGGAGGAACAATTAAATAGTGTTGATAAGTCGTTTCTTATCCAGCTTCTTTTACAACAGCAGGAACAGCTGAATGCTTTAACAAAGGAACTTCACACATCGAACGAAAAAATGCAGCTTCTGATGGAACAGGTGATCCTTGGTAAGCAGAACCGTTTTGGCAGGTCTTCTGAAAAAATGGAAGATACCAGCCAGATCTGTTTTTGCGAAGTAGATGGAACGATTGTCTTTTTCAATGAAGCCGAAGCTGTCTGCGATCTCAATGCAGCAGAGCCTGATGATCTGGAACTTAAATCACCCAAACAGCCAAAGCGCAAGGGGAAAAAAGAGGCTGATCTTTCCGGGCTTCCAGTCAGACGGATTGATCATTATCTGTCCGAAGAGGAATTGGAAGCGGAATTCGGTGTCAGGGGATGGAAGCAGTTACCGGATGCCATTTCCAGAAAATATCATTTCGTACCTGCGAAGGTAGAAGTGGAAGAACATCACATCGGCGTGTATGCCAGCAAAACAGATGAACACATGGTGAAAGCAGACCATCCAAAGGCATTACTGCATGGAAGTCTGGTATCGCCATCTCTGGGTGCTGCGATCATCAATGGAAAATATGTGAACGCAGTTCCACTCTATCGGTTGGAGCAGGAATTCCAGCGTTATGGTCTGCAGATCACCAGACAAAACATGGCAAACTGGTGCATACGTTTAGCGGAAGAATATTTATCGGTTCTTTATGATCATCTTCATAAGGTGTTGTATTCTTATCACGTGATCCAGGCGGATGAGACACCAGTACTTGTAAACCATGATGGACGCAAAGCCGGTTCCAAAAGCTGGATGTGGGTATATCGTTCCGGACATCTGTATCAAGATCGACAGATTGTCCTGTATGAATACCAGCAGACGAGAAATGCATCCCATCCACGGGAATTCCTAAAAGGATACGACGGCATCTGTGTAACAGACGGTTACCAGGTATACCATACTTTAGAAAAAGAGTTGGAAGAACTGACCATTGCCGGATGTTGGGTGCATTGTCGCCGCAGATTTGATGAAGCCTTGAAGCTGGTCCCGAAATCCTATCAAAAGGAATCTAATGCATTTCTGTTAATGAAACAGATCCAGGCGATCTATCGGGAAGAAGGGAAACTGAATGATCTTTCTTCTGATGAACGACTTAAGCAGCGGCAAGTGGTTATCAAACCACTTGTGGATGCGTTTTTTACATACCTTAAAACCATAAATGTGTCCAAAAAGGATAAATTTGGTGATGCTATCGGCTATGCATTGAATCAGGAAAAATATCTCCGGGTATTTCTCACAGACGGAGATGTTCCAATCGATAACAACGCATCCGAAAGGGCAATTCGAGGCTTTTGTATTGGGAAGAAGAATTGGCAGATGATCGATACGATCAATGGAGCCAAATCTTCTGCAATCATTTACAGTATTGTGGAAACTGCAAAAGCCAATAATCTGAAGCCTTTTGATTATGTGCAGTATCTCTTGGAAGAGATTCCGAAACACATGAATGACAGGGATTGTTCCTTTTTGGAAAATCTTCTGCCCTGGTCAGAAAAACTTCCTGTAGAGATTCACAAAGCTTAAATACTGGTGGTTGCAAAGCTGCCACCTAAAAATGTCAAGGTACTTGCCATTTTGCGTTTACCATGATTTGATATTCTCAAATGAATTTTTAGAATATCAGAGCATAAAAATAGCCGGGTGATTCTCGTATTGAAAATCACTCGGCTATGTAGTATATCGTATATAATTTCAAGCTTATCCATCAGTAATGCATTATCTATCACGCTACTTCTACAAACAATTTTTCAATACTATCCATTACCATTTCCCAACTAATATCTTCTGCGTAACTGAATTTCTTTTGATAACTCTTATTCCTTTTCCTCCTGAAATGCCGGATTTTTACACATTATCGCATCTTGCAAAATATGAAATACTAAAATTTTGCTTTTACGATATATTTCATCACTGTTTCTATCTTTTACTGCATTATTTAAATTCCTTAAAACACTATCACTAATTTTTTTGACTTAATATGTCGTATTGCTTTTCTTTGTCATATATAACCTCAGCTCCATATAAAGAATAGTGTTTTTCGATAAAATCAACATCAAATCCAATCGCAACACCTTGCCCGTCATTTGCATATGATCACCACTGACTCAGAACAACTGAACCATTATAATCCTTGTCCTTTGATACGCAAAAATATATGGACAATCCATTTCTTGCAATAAAGTCCTCGAGATATTTTCTATCAAATTCCAACCTTCCAGTATCGAATTATATATCCCTCTTTTAAAACAAAGTCTTTTACCATTGTCAAAAGCCAAATAATTTCAGCCGAGTCATTCATATTTAACGGATTACCAAATCTAATGGTACCTGTTTGTAAAATGTATCCACAGAGCAATAATGATAATATATTTTATTGTTCATTTTTTCCATCCGATACCTCTTCCGTTTCCAATTCCAACAGTACACGATCAAAATCACTTTGATACAACTGATCCTGTTTCACGCGATATTTTTCAAATTCATTTAGCGCATGTGTTTCTGCTATCTTAGCTGAAATGCTTCCCGCATGTGTTAGAATTTCTTTCTTGGACAACCTCAATAAACCTTCAAATTGTTCTGCCCAATCTTCCATTGTCATTGGAACTTGTTCTTCCGCCCGCATTTCTGCCAAATCTAAATAAGCATTAACAATCCTTGCCATTGCTGCAAGTTCCGATTCAGTCAAATAATTTTTTGCAACTGTCACATCGAATCTTTGTATTTTCCTGTTAGGTGCATCTTTCCACGTTTGCAACCCCATGTGTTGTTTTTCACTATCTGCTCTATGATAAATCACTTCTGTTGCTGTTTCTCCATAAATTGCCCAATGTAATTGATTTTGCACTTTTGCAAAAAATAGTCTTGTTGTTTGCGCTGTAGAATCATAATCTATACTCGTTGCATAAATATCTGTAATCTTCTGATAAAATCTCCTCTCAGACAATCGAATCTCACGAATTCTTTGCAATTGTTCTTCAAAATAATCTTTTGTCAGTACAGTCCCAAAGTTTTTCAACCGTTCATCATCCATAGTATAGCCTTGTATCGTAAATTCTTCTACAATTCCATTCGCTCATTTCCGGAACTGAACTGCTCTTGGAGAATCAACTTTATTTCCCACAGCAATAATCGCTTTTAAATTATAATGATTTGTGTTATAACTTTTTCCATCCGAAGCAGTTATTCGAAATTTTCGAATAACTGAATTCTCGTCTAATTCTCCATCAGCAAATATTTTCTTCAGATGATAATTAATCGTATGAGTTTCCACATTATAAAGAAGTCCAATCATTTTCTGGGTCAACCACACACTTTCATCAAAATATGTAGCATTAACATCACTTTCTCCAGTTGCTGTAATAAATGTTAAATATTCTGCTGCTGAAGAACGTACTATTGATATTTCTTTCTTTTCATATTCTTCACCTTTAATTTAATAACTCTTTCTCATTACATTTTCATGAAAAGTCACAAATTCCATTTGTTCGTTTAGTATTATCTAGTTCGTTTAGTGCTATTTCGTCCGCAAATTCCGTACTAAACGGTACTAAATACCACCAAATATCACATTTTTTAAGACTCCAATGGACTAGCTCACGAAATATTCCACGGCATTGTCAGGGAACATCTCCTTGAATTCTCCGTATAACTGCGCTGCCAGCGTCTTATTATGTGCAATGACAAGCGTCGGTTTCTGAAGCTGCTCAATAACATTTGCCATCGTAAAAGTTTTTCCAGAACCCGTAACCCCTAGTAAAGTCTGGCATTGATTGCCTTCTTTGAATCCTTTCACAATCTGTTCAATGGCTTTCGGCTGGTCGCCGGTCGGCTTATATGGGGCTTTCAAAATGAATTTATCCATAGCAAAATCCTCCTTTGTGACTTTTCGTACGTTTACTATCAGCCACATTTTCAAAATCATTCGTAATGAAATTCGTAACAAAAATCGAGAATTGCAAAAACAGATTGCCTAATAGTGAACTTTACGAATTCAAATTGCCAAAAGTCACAAAAATATTAATCATAACGAAACACAAAATACTCTGTCGAGTATTCAGTATCTATTTGTGCATGTCACTTGCACAAATCATTCACAATTATATTTATTCAACATTTTAAAACAATGAAAATTCTTTTTTATTTCGATATATACCTCTCTCAATCAATTCTCTGCTAATACTAATTCTAGGTCTTCTTCCATACCCTTCATATACACTTCTTCCAAATTTTTCAGTCTCTTCAAAAATCATATCAATTCCTATATCATACACTTCAAAATAACATTCTATTGGAGACTCATTATAAAATTTCACAAAATTAAGTATGCCCCATTCTATTTTGGGTGCAAAACTTGAATAATCCATTCTCCCCGTACTGTATTTTATTTCGATACGTTTCTCATTTTTCTCATCATTTGGATCATAACAATCAAACCCTAATCGCATATCATCAATTTTCCAGTAATTCATCTTAAAAGCGACTAATGCTTCAACAAATTCTGTTGGTAATACACTTGGTCTTCCTCCTATTCTTTTTATTTTTTCATTCAATTCCATCCAATTAGTATATAATTCCTGAAATATATATATCTTCTTCTTCATATTTAACTATATTAGATACAATTTTTTCATCGGAAAATATTAATAAATCTTTTCTTTTTATCATTACTCTGTCTCCTTGCCAAACTTAATAAACATCATAATTCCTATCAATTCTAAATACCTATGAATAATATCTTGATATTTTTTATAGGTTTCTTCTAAACATCCCTGCTTCGTACATGTAACTACTAAGACAAATTCCACCTTGTCATCCAAACAACACGGAATTGCCAGAATCGAATGATATTTTCTATCACCTTCAAGCTCAACAAAAGGAAAATCTGCTCTTCTATTATCCAAATCTCCACAATAAATAACTTTCCTATTTTTAAAAGTTGCTCCTACCAACGATTTTTCATTCAATTCTAATTTTCTAATAGTTCCAGTCGAATGTCTAGTTGATGCCAAAATACAGTAATTCCCATCTTCTTTCTGCACAAATATACTACTATTCATTTTTGCATTTCTGAGAAACGTATCATCTCGGAAAATATATTCTATCTCTGATATCAAAGTTTGCACTTCTCCACTTTCACTATTTCTTCGATTTTTCAATGCATATAAAATCCTTTGATTTACAGAATCCATTCTTGCATAATAATTACACTTATTATTGTATAACTCCATATCATGTTCTAATATATTTACTTGTTCTTCGATTTCAGCACATTTTTGATCATAATCTAGACTTTCCAATTGAAGCTCGTCTCGTTCTTTTTTTAGGGTATTTATTTCTTCGTTGTATTCTAGCTCTTTTTGTTTAAGTTTTCTCTTTAAACATACTATAATTACAATAGATACTGATATTATAAAAGCAAAAATTATACCCCAAAATAAATATACCTTATTCTTTTGCAATGCATAACAAATAATATTCACTACTATTTGTATTAAAAAAAACTCCTATCCCACTAAATATGTCCGTTTTCTTTATATCCATCATTTATTCCCATCATTTTTTTATACTAATATACTTCTTCATATTCTATTTTCTTCTAACACCCTGCTTGGCATTTTTATTTGCATCTTTAATAGTTTCTATGTAAGCCTGTTCCACAGGAGCAATTGTTTTCTCTTGATATTTTCTATACTCACTTTTTGCTTTTTTTACTGCTTGATCGTGACTCACTTTTCCTGATCCACTTAATAGTTTTCGATTACCAGAAGACAATACCGAATCTAATTGCTCTACATAATCATTCATGTACATTGGCTTATGCTCAATCGCATTAATTTCAGCCAAATCAAAATAACCTGATACAAGATTATTTAATATCTTCAATTCATCTTCCGAAAGATAATTCTTTGCAATACTGATATCTTTTAACGCTGGCAGTTCACCTGAAAAAGAAGTTAGTCCCATAAAAGGTTTCTCTGCATCTGCTCTTTCATATATCACTTCCGCTGCCGTATGACCATGTGCCGCAAAATGCAATTTGTTCTGTACAATTTTAAAAAAGCGTATTGATTCATCACTATGCGGGTTGTAATCAACACTTGTAGCATATAAATCAAGCACTTGACGATAAAGAACTTTTTCAGATGAACGAATATCTCTAATTCTATCAAGTAATTCTTTCCAGTAGTTACCGCCACCATTTCCTTTCAACCGCTCATCGTCCATTGTAAAACCTTTTATCATATATTCCTTTAATCGTTCTGTTGCCCACCGACGAAATTGCGTTCCACGAATAGACTTCACACGATATCCTACAGAAATTATAACATCAAGATTATAATAATTTGTAGGTTTTGTAGAAAAATCGGAATTTCCGATTTTTCTCACAGACTCTGATTTAAGTAATTCTCCTTCTGAAAAAATATTTAAAATATGCTCATTTATGGTTGATCTAGCTTTCCCAAACAATTCAGACATTTGATCTATTGTCAGCCAAACAGTTTCATCTTCTACTTTTACCTCAATATGTGTCAACCCATCATCTGTATTATAAAAAATAACTTCTCCTTGACTTTCCATTTAAACTCCTCCTCATAATTCAATTATGTACTTAAAAACTCTATAATTTCTTTTACTGATACCGGATAATAATCATTCGCATACTCGCCCACATCATACCTTCTAGTTCTATTCACTTTATTCTACAGATTATATTGCTCACATGCATATATATGTCCATGCAGTTGAATACTCACACTGTTCTTTTTCGGTCATGACAGCATCGTATAATGCATCAACGAAAGATACTCTCCGTTCAATGATACTGTCTTAAAATCACAAATTTCTTCAAATAACTCTGTATCATATTTTTTGTCATGATTCCCTTTAACCAATATCTTTTTCCCGTCAATTTGCTAATCAATTCATTTACTGTATCCATCGGCAAATGCTGACTGATATCTCAAAGAATATACATCGTATCATTTTTATGAACTACAGAATTATAATTCCTAACCAAGACCCAGAGTATCTCCTGAGCATTCTCAAAAAACGATTCTGCATACTGATAATACCACGATGCCACAAATGTAAATCACTTGTAAAACAAATCATGTTATCCTCCCCTTTTTCTCATTACAAATTTTTATCACAAAAAGTCACAAATTCCATTCATCCGCCTCGTATCATCCCGTCCATTTAACCCTTTTACATCCACAAATTCCGTACAAAGCAGCACTAAATACCACCAAATATCACACCTTTTAAGGCTCCGATGGACTAGGATACAAAATATTCCACTGCGTTCTCGGGGAACATCTCCTTGAACTCTCCGTATAACTGAGCTGCTAACGTCTTATTATGAGCGATGACAAGTGTCGGCTTCTGTAATTGCTGAATCACATTTGCCATCGTAAAAGTCTTTCCAGAACCCGTAACCCCTAGTAAAGTCTGGCATTGATTGCCTTCCTTGAATCCTTTCACAAGCTCTGCAATCGCTTGTGGCTGGTCTCCTGTCGGCTCGTATGGGGCTTTTAATTTGAACTCATTCATGGTAAATCCCTCCATTTGTGACTTTTACTATGACCACTATCAGCCAAAAATTCGTATCCGGATTCGTAACGAAAAGCTCATTTTTATGGTGAATAGATGTCTTTTTCACCTCGTTACGAATAAAAGTCACAAAACTGATTTTTGCGAATAAAACAGCACTCGGAAATACCTGATGATACCAGGCTCCGGTTCTGTCATATTTTTACTGTTTGTTCTTGTAACAGTCCCTATTATATCAGACATTTTTTTGAAAGTATATAGATGAAGGTAAGAAAAAAGTACAAATGTTCGATTCTTATTTGTACTTTTCTCTCTTACTACTATTCTATTTTTTATCATGCTGCGTTGAAATATTCCTCCAGGATTAAGTCTATTTCAATCACTTCTGAATAATCATAATACTGATCTTTCCGCTCTTTTGGAATAACTTCTTCAATAAATGGTTCCAATACATCCAGACAGTCTTCTATGATTTCCTGCGTATCTCCATAGACATCTACTGATATGATTTCCTTGGCATGTCCCAACAAATGAGAAACGCCTTTAGAATTAAAGCTATTCTTCAGCAAAATAGTTGCATAGGTATTTCTCAACTGGTGAAAATGAATATCAGGCAAATCCAAGGATTTCAACAAGTCTTTATAGTATTTCTGATGAAAGCCTTTACTCCTTGGATTCCCATATGTAGAACAACAAATATAATTCCAGTCCCGGAACTCTTTTGGTCTGCGTCTGCGGTTCTTCTCATAAGTTTTCCGTTCTTCCAGAATTGCTTCAAATACATAATCCGGTATTGGAAGTTCACGCACACCAGCAGGTGTTTTTGTTTTAATTTCCTGCTTTGTCAGCATCTTAGGTGCACAGTTTTCTGCTTTACTGTTTGGCTTCTTTCCCAACTGACGCTCTACTCTCAACGTCCTGTGAATGTAATCGACATCACTGTATTTCAGGCCATTTATTTCACTTCTTCTGAGTCCCATCAATACCGCAAACAGAATTTGCATATGAATCGGTGTCTCCTTGCTTGCCTCAATCAACCGAAGCACCTGCGGAAGTGTTAATGTTTTCTTCTCGTCAATTTTCAGAACACGATACTCTGTCTTTTTTATTTTTTTCGGTAAATTGATTCCCTTCGCTGGATTTGTTGCCAGTACATTTTTGTTAAATGCATACTCCAATGATGTTTTCATGATCGTCCTGACATTTTTCGCAACTGATTCATATTTCTCTGCAACTGCATTATATAATTTTCTGATATACCCCTGATTTAGTGTAGACATATACATCTTTCCAATCTGTGGAACAATGTAATTCTTAATGGCACTTTTGTAAGTTGTATAAGTGTCGTCTGTTATTCGGGGACGCATAATATCTTCCAACCAGAAGATCATAAACTCCTCTACCCGGATTTTTCCATACACAATATAGGTTCCGGTATGTAGCTGTCCGATTACTTCATCACGAAATGCATTAGCTTCTCTTTTGGTTGTGAATCCCGCATGTTGCTGTGTCTTTGTACTTTCGTCTGCAAACGTCAGCAACACACGAAATCCATATCCATTTTTGATTGTTGTCACCGAATAGACCTTATATTCTACATATTTCTTAAAATCAAAGGTCTTATGCATGGCTATCCCTCCGTTCCGGTTTGTTGTGGTACAAATGTATTATTTACAAACGCAATAATCTTATCCTGCTCGTCCATAATCTCACAATAATATTCGTAAGTCGTATGAACGGAACTATGACCTAATAGACCAGATATTTTAAACAATGGGACTCCAAGCTCGATTAAAATAGTCGCAAACATATGTCTGAGTCCATGTACGGTGATATTTGGCAATCCATTTCTGTCACAGATTTTTGTAAGTGCCTGATTCATTGCCGTCAATGATCGGGGTTCGCCATTTTCCTGACAACATACATAATCAAAATCCTTATATTCTATGCCCGGATCATTTTTACGCAGTTCAATCAACTGCTGTCTGCGTTTTACTTCCCGCATCACTACTTTCGGAACTCTTAATATCCGATAACTGTTCTCGGTCTTTGGATTCCGTTCAATAACTGCATATTCCGTAACCGTAAATTCTTTTTCTTTCAGTTTCAGGTTTCCAACAAGCTGTCTGCTGATTCTGACGGTCTGTTTTTCAAAATCAAAATCCTGAAATTTCAATCCAAGAATTTCTCCTTTTCGTAATCCACAAAACAGTCCCAGTAAAATTTCCAGATACCAAGGATTCTTGCTGGCAGCTTCAAGAAAAACCTTCAATTTTTCTTTGCTTAATACCCTTACCTTTGGTTTTGCTCTCGGATATGGCTTTGTCTCAGGCATTGGATTATAGCTTATGAACTTATCTCCTGCTGCATCTTTCATGGCGATACTCAGAAGTTCCCGCCCCTTATTTCCTGCTGAAGGACAGATTTTTGCAACACGTTCCAGTAGAGCATCTAAATACTCTACTGAAATGTATTTTAATTTGATATCTGCTTCCATACTCGGAAGAATCAGATTATATAACGTATATGCTCCAACCATCCTCGTGGTTGTCTCAATTCTCGGACTGAAAATATTTTCAAACCAATATTCCAGATAATCTCCAAGCATTACATCTGTCTTTTGCATTTTTGCAATCTGGAGATCTCTCTGCTTCTTCTGGTATTTCTTTTCATATTCCCAGTAACTTTTCTCCGCTTCTTCCGGCGTTTCAAAGCCGCCTTTTTTCCCATATTTTGTCGTCAGATCGTCCTGCAGCTCTTTGATTCTGTGATACCATGATTTTCCTTCAAAAAAGACAACTCTCTTTTCCTTTGACATTGTCTCCTGCTTCGTTTCTTTCTGTTTCATTCGGCTCTCACTCTTTCTCTCTCCTCGTCTCCATTCAGCCACCTATCAAAAGAATTGCATGGGATACGATAAGATCTGCCAATCTTCAACACCCGGAATGGTTTTCTATCATAATAAACATTTTCTATAAATTCATACGCCTTGGAGCGTCCCAGCCCAAGCAAATTCTGAACATCTTCTACTTTATATACTTTCTTTTCCACTTCATTCTCTATCATTGCCATGACGTTATCCTCCTCGTCCTAATCTTTGCGCTTTACTACCGGTAGTTTTTAGCTGTGTAACATCTAAAAACGTTACACCACTAAGATATCCATTTTCGTCTGCATCGTCCAATGTGCGAATTTTCAAATCGCACACTTGACTTTTACGTGTTACTTGTTCTTTCTTCCTATATAATAGTCGTACCCATTCCGGACATTACAGAACATACAAGTATCCTTATATCGCTGTTCTGGATTCACTCGCCGGATATAATGTCCCGGCACATCATAAAAATTGCCTGCACATACTCTGCACAGGCTCACGACTAACGGTTTTTCAATTATCTTCGGTATCCCGGTACTTCTCCTGATTGCTTTATTGATTTTCTCCATTTCAGTGCGGTCTAAGGTACACACATAATTTTCCAACCGTCTTTTATCTAAAGTTCTAAGCTGCTCCAACAGCACTACAGAATCTTTTTCTAACCCTTCCATTTCCGGGACTGCAATGTGTGTTGGCAGTTTCATTTTTTCTTTACTAGTAATTGCTGCCACAATCACTGTCGGACTGTATTGATTTCCTATATTGTTCTGAATCACCAGCACCGGACGATAACCGCCCTGTTCACTTCCAAATACAGGATCAAGGTCGGCGTGATAAATATCCCCACGCTTGACGTTCCTATCTTCCATCTTTGCTATATCTCCTCTCGTCTTTCTAACTGTTGTTATCCCTAAATATGTAAAATACAAGCCTATTTGTCCCCGACGCCCCGACTTGTAATTGGGAAATCATCAGACGGCTGACTGCTAATCAGCTCCACAGGATTTTATCTAAAATAAATATATGGGATTGGGAGTTTTCCTCTCCAGGGATCTCCTGAAGCTGCCCTCACTTGTTGCGGCATCAAAGAAATATTTTGTATACACGACTTTATGACCGGACAGGAGTATCATTATGCCTGTTGTCTGTCATCGCCCTGCCAGAAGCAATCTGACAGTTATAACCAGATATTTTTCGCTCAACAGTCCGGGTAATACAAACTGAAACCAAAAGGAAGTATACGGGTGGGATTTCGCTGTCTTTACCCAGCCTGTGTTATGGCGTATCTGTTAATGTGGCTTACGCTCATCACGATAACAACAGGAATGTGTCTGATGAATGTATATGAATTTGTCAAGGTTCGTCCCGCTCCCCAGTCTTTTCGTGACAAAAGAAGAAACAGGCGGATCAGAATATTTCTCTTTCCACCTGTTTCCTCACTTAAACGCTATTTTTCAACCCACTATCTCAAAATCTTTTTCAAATTTCTGATTGCTGCTTTTACAGACTTTGCTACCATCTGAAAAGAGCAGCCTTCTTCCTGTGCAATCTGCTCATAATTCTTATCTTCAAAATAATACTTCATCAATCGTCTTCTCTGAATTTCCGACAACTGCTGGATTGCACTATGTAACCGTTCCGTGTCCAGTTTATTCAGAACCGTATCCTCTACACTTTCTTCTTTCTGAAATATCCGTTCATATAAACTGGAATCCCAGATTTCTGACTGTTCCAAATGCCTGTCCACAATATTCATATGCGACACGTCCTGCAATTCAAACGTATTAAAAGCCTCGTATACATTCTTTCCTATTTCCAAATCCTTGTACTCTTTTTCACCATTGCGAAATGAAACATAATATTTTCCGTCCTTCTCATAGATTTCATATGGGTTGTATTTATCTTTTCTTCTTTTGGGCTGTCTGCCTTCCATGTCCTTTCCTCCAATCTGAATTTTTTTGAATTCAGATCAGTAGGCGGGGCACGACATCGACATATTGTCCGAGTATTTTCTAAAAATTGGAAACAAAAAACGCCAGATTTCCGCGATGGAAAACTGGCGCGCCAAGAACAGCCACTATTATACTGAATTACATGGAACGATAGTGCCGATGCAATGGTATACTTGCCCGGAGGAGGAGTAATGCTTTTTTTAACTGATGTAGATCATGTGAGCTTTGAAAAAGCAAACGAGACACGGCAAAATAACCTCCAATCGGCTACCGTGTCCCTGCAAGTCGTCATAGGTTTGTGTAAACGCAAAGAAACGGCGGCTCTGAAAATCAAAGCCGCCGTTTTAAATGAGCGTGTCAAATTGTCTGCTCTACGACGGCTTTTTTTCTTTTGCCGTCGTCCGGCAGGTTGTTTCTTTTTCGCTTATCTTAACAAGCAATTCTCACAGAAATGTCACTGACATTCTCTGTTTCGACAAAATAATGGGTTGAAATCTCACTAACCTGTGAGATTTGAAAATTTATTGCCTTTTCTTCATCGAATTCTTTTTTCTGAAACAGGGCAATTCCCAAAACAGAAGTTAGAAATGTCACCAACAGAGAATATCCCATCCATCTGTAAGGAGCCTTTGCTATGCTTTCATCCGTCATTCCCTCTGTGTCAAACGCATCTGCAAGTTGGATGGCCTGTCCAGAGGGTAGCAGATCGCTAAGAACTTCAAGAACAATCCGTGGTGTACCTTCAATGTATTGAGGGTTCGGAAGCTGTTCAACTTGTGTAGGGATACCCATTTCATTGACAGTCACATAGTTATCGTATAGTTTTGGTTCTCCAAGTTTCTGATGGATAAAAGAACCGGATACCAGTAGAACCAAAGCCAGTATCATACTCACAACTACATTGCCTGCCTTATTTGTATTCAGGATAGCAAGTAGCGTCATAATGCTGGCGAAGGTTATAGAAATCATAAGACTGCTTATCATGCACAGAAAAATTGTAGCTGTTTCTGTTATCAGTTCACCGCCATTCATGTTTCCTATTACAAAAACTCCAACGGTATAGGACAGCGAAATCAATACACTGGCAATCGCACACACAATAAGATTTGCTAAGTAAATCCGTATTCGAGAATGGCCGACTATTATCTTATTGCGAATTGTACCATCGCTGTACTCGGAACCAATAAACAGGCTCGTAAAGATTGCAGATATAAGCCCCATCAGTGGTAAGCACTCAAAAAGGCATCTATCTAGCACAAATCCTATACGAGCCTCCGAAGCTATATTTAATGCAGTATACACTCCGTATGCAAACATACAAAGCACAAAAAACCAAAATATAACTTTTTTCAGCATACGAATAAATGTTGATACCAACAGTCTACTCATGGCTAACACCTCCGATTAAATCAACATAGTAGCTTTCCAGATTTTCTTCCTGTTCCTGAATGGACAGCAGATCACAATGGTACTTCTCCAGGGCAGATGTAAGCTGGGAAATATTTAATCTGTGATAAATCTCTGCCACATTGGGAGCAGGCATTTTGTAAGGTTGGCCTGTCTGCTTCAAAACGGCGGCCAACGCTTTGCCATCTGTTACTTCAATTCGGATAGACTTGCGGAACGAGTTTTCCAAATCATCCGCACTGATTTCTTTAATCATCTTTCCGTTGTCGATAAAGCCGTAATGCGTAGCAAGACGGGACAGCTCATCGAGAATGTGGCTGGATACCAAAATGGTAATACCATACTGCTGATTGAGGTTCAAAAGAAGCTGCCGCATTTCAATGATGCCCTGCGGGTCGAGTCCGTTGATTGGCTCGTCTAACACCAAAAACCTTGGATTTCCCACAAGAGCAATCGCAATTCCTAATCGCTGCCTCATACCTAAGCTAAAATTCTTTGCCTTTTTCCTGCCGGTACCCTCCAAGCCCACCATCTTCAGAAGTTGAGGAATGGTATCGAATGATCGTAGTCCCAACACACGATACTGTTCCTTTAAGTTTCCGGTGGCCGACATATCCAGATAGATAGCCGGTGTTTCAATCACGGCCCCCATTTCTTTTCTTGCGTTCAGGATTTCGTGTTTTCGGCTGCTAATTCCATATAGGGAATAATCCCCGAAAGTAGCTTCTTGCAGTCCGCAAATTATCCGAAGCAAGGTTGTTTTGCCAGCACCATTTTTTCCTACTAATCCATAGATAACCCCCTGCGGAATGTGTATGGAAAAATTGTCTAATGCTTTATGGTGGCCGTAAATCTTCGTCAAATTCTCGGCTTTGAGAATATAATCCAAAATATTACCCCCTTTTGATGATACTCGCTGTGTGCGAGTTTCTTTGTCTTATAGCATCATAAAATAGAAACCTCACAGAAATGTCACCGTCAGCCCCATTTTGTCGGCTAAAAATTCACATTTTTGTGACATTTGAAAACGGCCACCCTTTCGGATGACCGTTTCGTGTCTGCGTATTTTATTCAGCAATGCGTAGCCGCTCTACCACCGTTTTTTGTGCCATTTTGTTATAGCAAACCAAAGGAACAATGGCTGTAATGAGGATCAGAGGGATAATACAGAGAAATACCGGAAGCAGAGTAAAATGCCATGTAAAATAGGTTAATTCTGCACCCATCATCCGAACCACCGTTAGACTTGCTATAACGGAAAGTATCAGAGAACCTAAAAGGCCCAAGATAGAATAACCAATCCCTTCATATATCAACATTTGCTTAACCTGCCGTCCTGTCATACCTACCGATTGCAGCATTGCAATTTCTCTGTACCGAGACAAGATAGACGTTGTTATGGAGTTAATAAAGTTCAGTATACCGATCAGAGCCAATATCGAACAAAGAGCACCGCCCACAAGACGGTACATATTGATCATCCCGTCAAAGGTCTGCCGTAGGGTCACTTTTGAAAGATAATCCAAAGCAGTGTCCGTATTCGTAGTGTAATTTTTCAGCCAGTTTTCTGTGGCAAGCTGGTGTTCTTCATCCACATTGAAGATTGTTTTCATGGCCGGCTGGTCAGCGGATACCATATTTCCCAAAAGTTCATTGGTTGGGAAAATATAGTCCAATCCCATGTCTACCTGCAAAGGAGTTTGTAATGCGCTTGGAATACTTACCACAGCCAGCACATCATACACTTTATTTGTACCATCAAGCTGTGTCACGCTAATTTGATCGCCCGGTTTATACAAGCAAAGAGACCCATCACCCATCATTCGCAATGGAGTTACATACACGCCGGTTCCGGCTTTCCACTGTTCCGTGTTTAGTTCACCGTCTAACACCTGTACATATTCTGCCGAAAAATCATCCAAGCCATATACATTCACACCATGTTCCTGTCGAACCCTATAATTTTCCAGTTCATTTGCAATATCACTGGAAGAAGCAGAGAGTTCCTGTAATCGGGCGAGGTCGTTTTCAGAAAGCGGCTGTTTGGAAGTCCATAAGTAGATATTTCCTATATCTTCAAGACCATTCAAACTTTCTGTCTGGCTAATAAAATCTTGGCTTACATTCGCTGTGTTATATGGCGCATAATTGTTGATTACTGTTGTATCGGAAACTGTAAAATCTGTAAGGCTGAAATCAGCCACAAACTTATCAAAGTCAAAGGAGGTCACATAGGTATAAACGCTATTCAAGAGAACAATACTAAGGGCAAAAGACAAAGTAACGATCATTACTTTTTTCTTGTTTCGAGTCAGATTGTTCTTTGCCATCATCATTGTGCTGATATGCTTACTGCGCCGCTGCTTTTTCTTTCCACCAGTCTGTTCAATATAGTGCAGTGCCTCCATCGGAGAAACTTTAGCCGCCAATATCGCAGGTTTTTGACAGCTAATGAAAACTGTAATTGCGGAAAAGAAAATCGCTACCAAAAAGATCAATGGATTTACCGTAGTAACGATCCTTATATCATCAGTTAGCATATTTACAATCGCAGGCAGCAACAACCGACCAATCGGCCATCCCAACAATAGTCCAATAGGAATACCCATAATAGATAGCTTAATTGCTTTTCTATAAACGATTTTCCTTATTTGTCTTGCGGTGGTTCCCAGTGTTTTCAACATTCCATAAAACCGAATATCCTGCGCGATAGAAATATAAAACACATTGTAGATTAGAAGATAACCTGCGATAAAGATAACCGCAATACCGGCCACAAGGGGCAGCATGGAAGAAAGATTGACCGTTGCCATTCCGTAAGCGTCGTTAATACTTACCCGTTCATCTAAACCGTATTCGGAAGTCACATCTAATGCCTGCTTTTCAATATTCCATGCCGTAGGCATCATCATAACAGCATCAATATAACCGGTTCCCACAGGTGGGGTTGTTCCGTCCGTTTCCCCGTGGATGACCGGAGCTACCTGTTCCGTATATGCTTTGGATAATAGCATTGTTTGACGGTACGCCACAGCATCCCCATCCCAAATGCCGCAAAGCGTAAAGGTATCGGTAAATGTATCCGTATCGGTTGTAAAGGTCACCTTCATTTGTGTGCCGACTTTATCCGGCAGTCCCATCGCATCCAGAACAATACGGCTGGTGGCGATCTCATTTTTTGTTCCGGCAGATGTCCGGTATCAGGAGTAATAAAGGTCAGTTCCGAATAAGTTTCATCACCATATCGCAGTTCCGTCGGCGTCTTATTGAAATCATCGCCCACGGCATTTCCTATGATAATTGAATATCCGATGTCTTTTATTCCTGTATCCGATGATAGCTTCTCATATTCTTCCCATGATAAACGCTTGATACCAGCATGGGCAGAAGTGCCGGTTGTCCTCATATTACTTTCCTGCATAGCAGTCTGCAAGCTAATGGCAATCGTAAACAAACTGGTAAAAAGCAACGTAGCAAGCATGATTGCCAATACCGCAATCGTATTTTTTTGAGCTTTCAACGAGCGCTTTGCCAGAAGTTTCAAGACAGGTCTGTTGTTATTCCCAAATAAAATATCTGTCATGTTTTCGCCCCCTTTACTCGGAAATCCGGCCGTCCTCAATACGAATAATGCGGTCGGCAAGCTGGGCGATCTCATTGTTATGAGTAATCATCACAATGGTCTGATGAAATTTCTGGCTGGTCATTTTCAAAAGACCCAATACATCGCTACTGGTTCTGCTGTCAAGGTTTCCAGTAGGTTCGTCGGCCAGGATGATAGCCGGTTTAGAAACAAGGGCGCGGGCAATCGCTACACGCTGCTGCTGACCACCGGACAGATTGTTAGGCATACTGTTCAGCTTTTCATCGAGAGCCAGCATTTTCACGACTTCATTCATGAAATGCTTATCAACGGTATCACCATCCAGCTCCACCGGCAAAACAATATTTTCATAGACGTTCAGCACAGGAACAAGATTGTAATTCTGAAAGATAAAACCGATGTTGCGTCTGCGGAAGATGGTAAGCTGTTCATCCTTGAATTTCGACAATTCTTTTCCTTTTACTTTGATACTGCCGGAAGTTGGCGTATCCAATCCTCCCATCATATTCAGAAGTGTGGATTTTCCACTGCCAGAAGTACCAACAATAGCCACGAACTCCCCATCCTCAATGGAGAGGGTCACGCCATCCAGTGCTTTCGTAATATTGGGCTTTGAACCATAATATTTTTTAGTTCAGTCGTTTGCAAAATGCTCATAAAGAACACCATCCTTTCTTTCGTTAAGCCCATTATAACGACCAAACCTCACAGGAATGTCACGAGCTATAAATTATTTCTGGACAATTCGGTTCTAAATGTCATAAGCCTGTGACATTTATTCTTCGGCGCACTTACTCTGTTCTCGAAGCAGGAAAACAGAAAAGGTTGACCCCTTCCCAACCTCGGATGTTACCCGAATATAACCGCCTTGCAAGGTTACGATCTCACGAGCCAGATACAGACCAATACCAATTCCATCTACATCATGTACGATGTCCTCCCGATAGAACCGCTTGAAAATTGCCCCCTGATGCTGTTCTGAGATGCCAATGCCTGTATCAGCAATGTCAATTTTCACATACATTTCCCAACTTTCAACCGAAACCCGGATTTGACCGCCCTCCGGCGTATATTTCACCGCATTATCCAAAATGTTGAACATCGCTTCACCTGTCCATTTTCTGTCATGAGAAACGATCAAGCTCTCCGGGCAGTCCACTTGAACATTGATCTGTTTTTTCTCGGCGTTCAGAAGGATACCTCCCAATGCGGCGGCAAGCGTATCATAAAGCGGCTGTCTTTTCTTTTCCAGAGAAATGACACCTGTTTCCAGACGCGAGGTTTTAATCATAGCCTGCATGAGAAAATCCAGTTTATCAAGTTGGGTGGCCTGTGCTGTAAGAAACTCTTTTTGCTTTTGCACAGGGACTTCTTTTTCAAGCAGGGTGCTGTTAATCATTTTCAAGTTCGCAATCGGGTTCTTGACCTGATGGGAAATATCGGAAATCAGTTCTTGCAAGTCAGCCCGCTCTTGTGCAATGCTGTTCTTGTTTTTCTGCATGACTTCATACAAACGGTTCAACCGATATTCAATTTTATAGAAAAGACTTTCTTCTTCCACAGTCTGTTTCGGCTGCATATTCCCGGACAACATATCATCCATTAAACTGCAAAAAGCATCGGAGAACATCGCCAATTTACGGCGAACCAGCACCATAAAACAAATAGAGCAAAACAGCACAAAAATGCCGAACAATAGTACATACCAAACAGCGGTTATATCTTGGGTCAACGCATATAAAGCCACTGAAATCGTCACCATTGCCGCCAGCAGGAGAACAGCTAAAAAGATACAGGCTTTGTTGACGGAAAGTTTTCGCACATTCATTTCAGCGCCCCTCCGATCCACATATAGCCCATACCATATACCGTTTTGATGTACTGACGGTCGGGTGTTTCGATTTTGTTTCGTACCCGGCTGATAGCCGCAGTCAGAGCGTGTTCATCCACAAAATTTCCGTCTGCGTCCCACAGTTTTTCCAACAAGACTTGCCGCGTCAAAACGATCTGTGGATTTTTCATCAGGATTTTCAAAAGTCGATATTCCAGTGGGGTGAATGTAAGTAGCTTTCCTGACAGGGCAGCACTCATCTCTGAAAAATTGATGGTCAGTGTGCCATCCTCATAAGTATCACCACCATATTGTTTTGTCAGCCGCCCCAGCACCACCGCCAGTTTCTTTTGAAAGACGCTCATAGGGAAAGGTTTTGTCACATAATCCTCTGCGCCCAGTTCATACCCTTTGAGCATATCGCTTTCCATATCATTTGCGGTCAGAAAGATAATAGCGGTATCGGGGCGGCGCTCTTTTACCTCCCGGCAGAAGTCAAAACCGTTCCCGTCCGGCAAATTTACATCCAGCACAATCAGGTCATAGTCCTGCTTCGTCAAGAAACTACCGGCCGCTGATTTTGTCAGTGCAGAATCAACCGCATAACCCGCAGTATTCAAGTTATAGCATAAAGTATTATTCAAAAGTCGATCATCCTCGACTACTAAAATTCGCATGGTATCACACTCCTTCATTTTCAGTGTAGCACCCAAATGTCACAGAAACCTCACTGAGATTTGTTTTCTTTTCTCCGCCTGTCTACTGGCTTCTCTGCATTTTTAGGAATAAGCCAAATCGTCGCCATTTTTACAGCACCGGGGATGCGCCCAGATGCACATAAATAATTTATCTGGCGAGGCGTAACATTCCATTTTTGGCTTGCCTCTTTTAATGTTATGTAGTCCATTTAGCACCTCCAAAATATTATATTTCGTTTACTCGAAGAATACAAGTTTATCCCTATCTATTGCTCTGCAAAAATCAGCATAATCTTGCCGTTCATCAAGCATAATAAGGTTATTCCTTTGCACAAACCGGAACGATACAATATTATTGAGGTGAATGATTATGCCGATTGATGATTTAACTGCTTTGGGGCAAAAAATGCGGGAAGCCCGAAAGAATAAAGAACTAACACAACAGGAGCTATCTGATTTGAGCCATGTTTCTGTAAAGCAAATCGCCAATATCGAAAAGGGGAAAATGAATCCTTCTTATTTGATTTTGAGAGCATTGGCCAAGGTCCTGCATATCTCTTTAGATACACTTATAAATCCAGATGTTTCTCTGGAGGATGAGGGTGTCAATCAGATGAAAATGCTTTATTCCAGCTGTCCGCCAGAAATGCGTGACACCCTGCTGCATCACACCCAGGAAACGGTGAAAGAACTGACAGAGTTGTCCGAGAAATTTGAAACGAATTGAACCAGTAAGTGAAGTTTAATGATTCTCTCACTGGTTCTTTTCATTTTAAAAAAGAGATTTACTTTTATAAATATCTCCGCTATTATTCCAAACAACATTTTTCTCTAATATGCCGGAACACCATATCCATAAATATTACTACTTCCGATACTGTAACTTCGTCTCGCCACTTTATCCCCACTATTGCCTTCAATGGTATTTACAGTTCCACCACTGACGCTCTCTACAATTCCAACATGGTCAATCGTTCCATTATTTCCCCAGTCAAAGAAAATAATATCTCCTGCCGCCGGAGTATAACTGGCATCCCGGAACCTTCCTTTACTTTCAAACCATTTCACACCGTCCGAACAAAGAGAAAATTTCGGAATGACCCCACTCTGAATGCAACCGCTCTGGTCTGCACACCAGGACACAAAGCAGCCACACCACTCTACCCGACTTCTAAAGCCATACCAGCTCCAGTAGGTTGTTCCGCCTTTTCCTTCCTGCGATGCTGCCACCTGAACGATTGCCTGATTGCCAATTCCCGTCGGGATTCTTCCAAATGCATAATACTGAAGCACATGTAGTACATACTGTTTGTCCCCATAACTGCTCCACCCCATTCTCTGTGCCATCATATCAGAAAATTCTGCTGCATTTGCAAGAGTATATCCACCTCTGGCTTTCGCCCATTCCAGATATCCATTTCCGTAGTTGTAACTTTGCAATGCCAGTTTAATATTTTCCATATCCAGAGGATTTTTTACTCCTGCACGTTCCAGACAACTTTTTATTTCTTGCACACCACAGGAAATCGAATACTCTGGATCCGTGATTCCATTCGGCTGTCTGGGATATTTTGTATTAAAGCTTCCTTCCGAACACTGCATTGGATCAAGTCCTCTTCCGCCAGATTCCTGCATCATAATGGCTTTGATTAGTTCCAGATACTCTCCAATACCATATTGATTTGCATATTGCCGGATTAGTGGCTCGTATGCTTCTACTTCTGCACTGACATAAGAAACCGTACTGGAATTATCCCCACCTGTCATGCATAGAAAACCACCAAATAAAATGACGATAATCAAAATCATAACCGCAATCCAACCACCTGCAGTCAATGCACTCAGTAATGCTTTTGTAGCTTCAATCAACGCTTTTATCGCATGTGTTATCGCTTTTGCTGTCTTTTTCACTGCAATTGTGGTATCTCGTGCTGTCTGTCTTGCTGTCTGCACTGCTTTTTCTGCCTTTTTCATGGAATAATGCATTGCCTGGACATAAGCATTTGCTGTCTGCTCCGATGTTTTGATACTGGTCTTTGCCGTTTGTTCTGCAGTCTTGACCGCTTTTCCAGAAGTCTTGATAGTACCTTTTCCGGTATTCTTTACTACCTGTTCCGATGCTCTCCCGGTCTTGATGGTTCTTGTATCTCGTTCAATGGTCTTGATTTTTTTGACAGCAAGTTCTTTTCCCTGCTCCTGTGTCTTTTCTCTGCCTGAAGGCGGTGCTGGTCGGATTTGTTCTTTCGGCGGGTAAACTGTTTCTTCGCCTGTCGAAGAAACAGAAGCTTTCTCTTTCTTCCGTTCAATAATCTTTCCTGCCTGTCTGCGTACCTGATGCCCTGTTTCGTGAAAGATGCGGTCAGCATACTCGCTGGCCACATCTTCTGCATAACCTACCGGATTATTCTCTCTATCACTGGATTTCTCCGTCGATTGCATGACAGTTTCTTTTGTTCTGACATAAGACTGCTTAATATGGTCTGTCACTGTAACCGTCTTATCTAATACCTTAATATCCTTATGGACTTGGCGTGTTTTTATCTTACAATCCATCGCTTTTCTCCATTTGAATCTTTATCTAGCGTTCATGATTAGTTTCTTTTTTGCTCACCTGTGGCAGTTCCCGGCAGTATTCCGGATACTTCATGCGGATTGCTTCATAAAAATATGGTGCATAGCCACAATCGAACATCTCGTATGGAGTAGACAGACTTTCTTCTCCCTTCTCCACATATCCATTCCACAAGTTGAAAGCCAGTCTGGTCAATCGTGCCGAACCACCTGTCTGCCACCCTTCATGCAGTGCTCCCGGTTTAATCAAACGCTCTTTAAAATCAAACATGCGATCAACATGATTTCTGGTATCTTCAGAAATTCCCACACAATAAAAAAATGAACTGTAATAACTGTCATGCTTTCCGCATTTTGCTAACATCTGATAAAAAAACTTTTCGTGTTCCTTTGATGAAAATCTGATTTCTGACATAGTTGCCTCCTTTTCCGGCACTAAAAAAACGCCACAAATTGTGACGATTTCCAGTGCGTTGCTTTTCATTATTCAAAATATTTTTAGTTTTACATTCTTCCCCGGTTGATACTGTCCTCTCCCGGCTTTGTAGTCATCAGTTTATACAACCTTGTATTGGTTGGGAATCTATTGACGAACGGTACAAGCGAACTTCCGTATTTCACCAGACCACAACCGGCATCTGCATTTGTGATATATCCCATTTGTTCTGTGGAGATATTTAGTAGTGTTGCCAGTTTTGCTCTGTCCGGCTCTGCCTGATTAAGCATCACGATATACTCACTGTTGGAAATCATCGTACTTGCAAGAACAGAATCTAACAGATATTCCACGTTCTGTGTGATTGCTGTCGGGAATGCATTACGCTTACGGAATCTTCGCCATGCAGAGTTAAAAAATGCTCCGGAATACTCATTTTCAAATACTACATGAAACTCGTCTAAGAAAATATGGGTTCGCTTTCCCTGTTTCCAGTTCTCCGTTACCCGGTTCAACATTGCATCAGTGATTACCAGAAGTCCCATGGTCTTTAACTGTTTTCCTAAATCCAGAATGTCGTATACCATGATACGGTTATTCACATCAACATTACTTTCATGTGCAAATGCGTCCAGACTTCCATTGGTAAATAATTCTGATACCAGTGCCAAATCCTGTGCTTCCGGTTCTTCCTGTTCTAAAAATTTTTCACGCAGCACCCGCAAAGTCGGCACTGCTCCGCCATGCTGATATTCCTCATAAACTTCTCCCACACATCGGTCAATAATAGAACGTTCCTTTGCATTGATTCCTTTTTTATCCAACTGTTCAAACAGAGATAAAATAAACTGTGACTTCTCAATCACTGGATCACCGCCATCTCCATAACCGTCTACCATATCCATTGCATTGATATAATCCCGGCTTCCTGCAGCAATGCGAACCACTTCTCCGCCCATTGCTTCAACTAATGATGCATACTCTCGCTCTGGATCACAAATCAGGATATCGTCCTGCGTTGCCAGTGCCAGAAATACAATCTGCATTTTTGCATTAAAGGATTTTCCACTTCCCGGCACACCCAAAAGGAATGAGTTTGGATTCAACAGTTTTTCTTTATTACACATGATTAAGTTATGGGAGATTGCATTTTCTCCACAATAGATACCTCCTGCGTCCATAATCTCCTGCACCCGGAATGGCATCAACACTGCTACACTCTCCGAAGTCAGTGTGCGGACTGCTGGAATCTTCCGGTGTCCGATGGGTAGTGCTGTATTTAGTCCGTCCATCTGCTGAAATTTTAGAATCGAAAACTGGCATAACTTTTTCCGTCCAATTGTCAGAAGTGTTTCTGTATCTGCGTCAAGCTGTTTCTTTGATTCTGCCGTATGCACCATAGTCAGTATTCCAAACATCATGCGTTGATCTCTCGTGGTCAGATCGTCCATAAACTCTTTACTCTCTTTTCTCTGCTGTTCCAAATCATAAGGAATCACTGCAGAAAAGTTATTGTTTGCATTCTGCCGTCTCTGCCAGTTCGTGATATTTGTCTCCACACCAAGCAGACGTTTTTCCACTTCCTGTACTGCTTCATCAGTCGGAACCGGAATCACATCAATACTCAACATCAGATTTCGATTCATGTCGGTCAGTTCTGCTATCATATCGTCTTTGATGTAAGAAGCATACTCACGAAGAAAAAGTACCCTTCCATAACGATCTCCCATGCGGAAATAATCTTTTTCAAATTCAAAGGTATCCGGACAGATATAATCTTTGAAGCTGTGTCCTTTTCTCATATTCTCCTGAATATCAAAATGGAAACCAGATTCTTCTCCTGTACGGTAAAAATCATGCAGAATCCGTAACTTATCTTCTCCATTTATCTCTACACATTTGGAACCCAATCTTGCAAAATGACTGTTCAGCTCTGTTGTCACTCGTGCAAAATACGTTCTGGCTTCTTCGATTGTTTTCTTATAGCAGGATACTGTCACATATTTTTCCTGCACCATGCTGTTGGAACTGGTTGCCTTATCTAAAAGCATGTTGTTATACTCTTTCCGGTATAAATCCAATCCGTCCTCCTGCATCGGAATCAGAATTGCTTTTTCAAAATCCACCTTATTCAAGCGGCGATTATTGATCGTTATTTTTGTTGTTCCACCGCAATCGAAAGAATTTAATAAATCCATATATTCCAGGAACATGGTTTCCTTATCTACTTTGCTTGCCACCGCATAGTTGATATCCGTAAATTTATAAGTACGTGCAAATTTATTTCTCCCGATTTTAAATATCCCATCAGACCAGATAGTCTCGATGGGAATTACCTGCTGTACGCTTCTTGGAATTACAAATTTTTCTTTATCCTGCTTGAAAATATTACTCAGCGTTTTTATCATTCTTCTTGCGTCCCTCCTTCTTCAGACTTTCTTTCTCATATTTTTTAATGATTGGTTCTACCGCATCAAAATAAAGATTTTCTGACCGGAACACCAGTTTTTTCGGCATCAGGATTTCTGATTTTATCCATGCCCAGATAAACTGCTCCGCTGTCATTCCATGATATTTTACAAACCCGAACACTACACATGGGGCAGCTCCCAGTACACAAATCCAACTCACTGTTTCCATACTCATGTATGGGTGAAGCAAAAAATAAAGCCCAACGGCAATCCCGCAGGCTAATCCTGAAAAGATAAACTGTCTCAGGGACAATCCGAAAAAGATTGCCTCTGTGTAATCCCTGATTTCCTTGTTAATTTTTACTTCCAAAACGATACACCTCCAAATCGCACATTTGTTATATTTTTCCTGTTCTGTTACACTTTGGGTAAATGAAAGGGGGACTGACCTATGCCAATCACTGTTATGATTTCACTTGTTGTTACCGTTGCTCTATTCCTGATTTCTCTGCTGTTTCGGATTGCTGCCAGATTAAATCTGACCTTACCGCTGTTATACTTCCTTGCTGTTTCCACGATTCTGAATCCATGGGCAGCAAGCCATGAGAAACTAGCATTTGCAATCCTCTATCTGCTGACTGCCTTTTCTGTTCTTAGCTGGATTTCTGCTCTACGACGCAAGTGGCAGGAACATCAATACTACAAAGCTATGAAAGACGATATGTCCTTCCAGATTTCTCGTGCCAGACAAAGAGGGATTCCTTTAGATTCTGTCCATTTTGATTCTCAGGGGAATATGCGGTATAACAATAGCAACAACATTGTAGAATAAATTTTAAGGATGCTTTCGGGCGTCCTTTTTACAATCCCATCATTTCCCTCACTACCCTGTCTGACATCTTCACCGCACCGACCAGTACCAACATATTAAAAATCAATTCTCCAATATAGCTCCACACCATAGTCACTGCCGCTGCATTTGGATCGACTACTGGCGGTGATGATGCAAACAATGAAAATATAATGCAGGCAAGTATCACGATTGCTCCCTCCAGACACACTGCTGCATAGGATTTCAAGAAACTTCTTCCAATATTTTGGCTCGGCTCTCCCGCAAAGGAAGATAACGGAATCGGTGCAATTGCTGTATATAGGAATAATCGAAAAAATCTTCCATATACACTCATAATCATAATGAAGCTCAGAACTGTAATAAAAAGTCCACCGATCAACGTCACCGCCCATAGAGGAATACTTTCAAAAAATCCACAATCTTCTACCGCTTCTATGATTTCGTCCGGTAAAACGGTATCTTCTGTACTTCCAAATCCTGCGGTCTGCATAATTGTACTGGTCACTCCTTGTATGATATTGAATAATGCCATCATCAGCTCCAGTCCATACGTGACTACGCCTTTTGCAATCGCAAAACGGATAAATATTTTTAATGCATGTTCCGGTCTTTTTACCTCTGTAAAACTTCCACAAGTCTTGACCACTCCGACTACAAAGAAAAGCACTAACAAAGCATAGCCGATTGCCTGCAATGCTCCATGGATCTGCACAATCACCTGCCAGATACCGCCACCTTTAAAAGTTTCCGGTGACTGTGTGAGTATCTGCCATATTTCCGCAAGTTTACTGTTCCAGGTATCCAGGGCATTTTGCAAGTTCTGTACTACCCAGTTATCTGACACTTTCTAAACACCTCCTGTCTTAGCCGGGTCGGTGCGGCTCCTTTCGGGCCTGCACCGTCCCATTTTCTTGTTTTCTTCTTAACCTGTAATCAGATTCAGGATTTCTTTTGCAAATGTAATGATTACACCGCCTGCTAACGTTAAAAATCCGTTTGCTCTCTGGCTTGGATCATGAGATTTCAGTGATAAACCAACCTGCACAATTCCAAATCCTAATAAAATCATTCCGATAGCACGAATCAATCCAAAAATAAATGTGGACAGATTATTGATAACGGTCAGTGGATCGTCTGCCGCAAATACGGTACTTGCTCCTGCTGTCATAATCAGTACCATTGCAATATACACTGCCATGGCACGTTTCATTTTTGCTGTCATTGGCAGCTTTTTCGTTACTTTTATTGTTTCTTTCTTTTCCTGCTTCTTTCGCATATCTAATTTCATTTTTTGATTGCCTCCTATATATTTTTCTTGGATTTACACATATTTCTGGATAATTTCTTCCAGATCTTCATCGGATAATAATTCGTAATCTTCCGATTCCAGTGAATCGTCTGTGAGTTCACCTTCTAAGCTGTCTCCCAGTGAGATACTTGCCACTGCCCGGTCAACTGCTCCATGCAGATACGGCTTTCCATTCCCGTCAGTTGTAAGTCCCACATTGGGGTGTTTTAAAATATCGAATTTCTCGTCTAAAATTGGTCTTTCTCCACGAATAAAAAGAATCGCATATCGGTTATCCAACATGCGAACTTCATCGGGTGTCATCAGCTCCCGCCCTGTATTCTGATAATTGGTGGAATAATTCCCGGAATGTCCCGTTGACTTTCCATAGGTGTTCGTGTCAATCGTTGCCTTTCCCAGAAGTTCGCTGACATATTTATGCGTCCCCTGCTCGTTGCCACCTAAATATAAAAATTCGTCACAGTTTCCCATAATGCTTTCCCATTGCTTTTCAAACAGTGCTTTTAACTGTGCTAGATTCTGCAAAATAATACTGACTGACACTTCTCTGGAACGCATAACGGACAGAATCTTATCGAAGTCATCCGGCAGTGAAACATTTGCAAATTCGTCCATGAGGAAATGCACATGAACCGGAAGTCTCCCGCCATATTTATGGTCTGCCAGATAGAACAACTGCTGAAATAACTGGGTATACAAAATCGACACCAGAAAGTTATAACTGGTGTCGTTGTCCGGGATTAACGCAAATAAAGCCACTTTTCGCTCTCCCAGTGATGGAAGGTCTAAATCGTCCGTTGCGGTCAGTGCTGCCAGACTGGATAAGTTGAATTTTTCAAGTCTTGCTGCAAGTGTAATCTGAATAGACTTTAATGTTTTTGCACTACCGGAATGATAGTCTTTGTAATACTTCACTGCGATGTGTTCCGGGTTCTTCATTTCCAACCGTTCAAACAATTCATCAAGTGGGGACTGGTACTGGTCATCGTCCTCTCTGACTTCTCCGGCACGAAGCATTTCCATTACCATCGGGAAATTCTGCTCCTCCTCTGGTGCTTCATACCGTAAATAAAAAATCAATGCCAGCAGCAACATGGAAGCTGCGGTATCCCAGAACGGATCATTGGACTGACTGCCTTTTGGTGTAGTTGCTTTGAACAGGTTCGTTACCAATCTCTGCACATCGTTATCGTCCTTCAGATATACAAACGGGTTATAGCAATGGCTCTTTTCCATATTTATCAGGTCAAGCACTCTTACTTCATAACCTTTTTCTTCCAGAAGATACCCGGTATCTCTCAGATTTTATAGCGATAGGTAACTTTTTGATGTTATCTCCAAGTTTTCCCCCGCTTCACACCGTACATGAAACTTTCGCTTCATACGGCGTTCCATCATATCCAAATAGATTTATAAGTTATTTCCCAGTTATT
>ENA-OQJN01000125-OQJN01000125.1-human-gut-metagenome-genome-assembly--contig:-NODE-125-length-39228-cov-7.797908_pt1 | contig 39228 bp, 48 predicted proteins | sample MGYA00242610_ERZ504777 | MGnify/ENA primary metagenome ERZ504777 (study PRJEB26092, sample SAMD00036350) | human gut metagenome | host: Homo sapiens | study: EMG produced TPA metagenomics assembly of... | reverse complement strand
TTTGTCTGATTCCGGTAATTATATGGAGTTATTGTGTAAAGAAAAATCCTCTGTTAGCTGGTGAAATCTTATTGCTGTCTGGTCTTACGGATCTTGCTGATGGATATATCGCAAGAAGATTCCATAGGATTAGTAATTTAGGAAAAATACTTGATCCGGTGGCTGATAAGCTGACACAGGCAGCAATGTTGATTTGCTTGTTTACTCGCTTTCCACATATGCTCCCGTTGATCGTTATAATGGCAGTTAAGGAACTTTATATGGCGGTTAGTGGATGTCTTGTGATACAAAAGACAGGAAAAGTACATGGTGCAGACTGGCATGGAAAGATAGTAACCTTTTTATTATATGGAACTGTGGCTGTACATATTATATGGTTCCACATTACACCAATGGTGTCAGATCTGTTAATTGATTTGTGTGCTATAATGATGGTTGTATCAGTTGTTTTGTACATTATCAAGAATACCAGGACTCTTAAGGGAGAGACTGTATAAGCAATTTTATATTGCAATGACTAGAAAAATATTTAGGAGAACACAGACATGAACAGTAAGTCAAACGCACAAGCTATGGAAACAGAAAAAATACCACGTCTTTTGGCCCAGCTTGCAATACCTGCTGTTGTGGCTCAAATCATCAACCTTTTATATAATATTGTTGACCGTATTTATATCGGACATATTCCAGGTGTCGGTGCCGCAGCATTAACAGGTGTTGGATTGTTTACGCCAATTCTCATGCTGATCAATGCCTTCGCCATGCTGGCAGGATCCGGAGGTGCACCGCGTGCAGCGATTTCTATGGGAAAGAAAGATAATAAGACAGCGGAAAAGATTCTTGGAAACTGTTTTGCAATTCTCATGCTTATGGCCGCAGCTTTGACGGTGATATTCTTTACTTTTGCGCCACAGTTACTGACGATGTTTGGTGCTAGCGATAAGACACTTCCTTATGGCGTGGATTATGCAAGGATTTATATTCTTGGAAGTATTTTTGTTTTGATCGTGATGGGAATGAATCCATTTATTACGACACAGGGATTTGCAAAGATCAGCATGATGACAACAGTGATTGGTGCTGTAATCAATATCATTCTTGATCCGATTTTTATCTTCGTATTTCATCTTGGAGTAAAGGGAGCTGCACTCGCAACTGTTTTGAGTCAGGCTGTAGGGGCAATATGGATCCTTCGTTTCTTGTCAGGAAAGAAGACGATTCTGCATCTTAAAAAAGAAAACTTTAAACTGCAAAAAGAAATCATCTTACCATGCCTTGCTCTTGGTATATCTACATTTGTCATGTTATCTACGGAAAGTATTTTGTCTATCAGTTTTACTTCCAGTTTGTCAAGATATGGCGGAGATCTCGCAGTAGGGGCTATGACAATTATTACCAGTGTTAGCCAGCTTGCAACATTACCATTACAGGGAATTTGTCAGGGTGGACAGCCAATCATGAGCTATAACTATGGTGCAGGAAATAGAGATCGAGTAAAAAAAGCATTTTTTACTCAATTTACAGTTTGTACAATTTTTACGGGATGCTTCTGGTTGATTATGCTTCTATTTCCGAAGATGTTTGCAGGTATTTTTTCGAATAATACAGAATTAATCACGTATACGGCATGGGCGTTAAGAATTTACATGGCAGGTATTTTTTCTCTTGGATTCCAAGTTGCTTGTCAGCAGAGTTTCATGGCATTGGGCCAGGCAAAAGTTAGTTTATTACTTGCCTGCTTAAGAAAATTGATTCTGTTGATTCCGTTGATTTTTATCCTGCCGCATTTTATCCAGAATAAAGTATTTGCGGTATTTTTGGCTGAGCCAATCAGTGATATTTTGGCAGCGATAATAACAACTTCAACGTTCTTTAGTCGGTTTAATAAAATTTTAGATAGAAAATAAAGCATTATAAAAAGATCCTGTTCAAACTATGCTATAAATCAAATACGTTGGAAGAATTTAAAAACATCCTTTGGGAGCAATATAAAATTCAGGTTCGGGATAAAAGAGGACGTTTCAGTTATCTACATCCGGATCGTGAAAAAGCAATTAGTGAGCGATCACTTGGAACTGCATTTTCAAAAGAAGAGCTCCTTTCCAAAATTGGAAAAGAGCTCAAGAAGTCCAATCAGCCTGGATATCAGAATGATCCACTTGCTATTTTTAGCTATCCTACTAACCTACGTTTGGTTATAGATTTACAGAAATGTGTAAAGGCTCAACAAAATGTTGCATATGCAAGAAAAGTTAAAATCAGTAATCTGCAACAAATGGCGGAAACATTAATTTTTCTTCAAGAGAATCAATTTGATTCCTTAGAACAGTTGCAACATGAATCCGATACCATTTCAAAACAGATTGATAATTTATCCGACCAAAAAAATAACCTACAGGATCAAATTGCAGATTTGAACACAAAGATCCATTATCTTGGACAGTATCATGTAAACAAAAAGTATTTTTCTTCCATGTTGAAATCTGACAATAAAGCTGACTACCGGAAAACGCATTCTGATAAAATAGCACAATATGATGAAGCACGAAATTTTCTTAAATCCGTTTATCCCGATAGCGATTATCCTGATTTAAATCAGCTAAAGAATCAGAGAAAACAAATCCTGACAGATTATAAATCATTAAATAGTGATATACACGATTTATATAAACAGAATCAAAAATTAAAGATTGTATCCCATAATTCTCAGGAATTGTTGTCACATAAGCAAGTAATCTCAAGAGAAAACTTACATTTATAGCCCAATAATTCATTTATTATTTTTTTGATACTACAATGTCAGGCGCTAGAAAGTTTATTAATTATTTTAATCTTGCTTTCTCCGCCTGACACTTTTTATTTAATTATTCTGCACATATTATAATATTTATTCAAAATTTTTCTTTATGGAATCGCAAGAACCATCCTCGATTTATTAAAAATCTCTGGCTTTCACTTTATTCTCTTATATAGCTTAATTCTTATTTTTATAATAATTCATCTCATTTGCGATAGATGAATTAATTTTAACGCCGTAATTATAAGATTCTCCCGGATATCCCCCATGATTAAAACCAGCAGCTTTCATTTGAATTGTAAGATATATCGCCCCACCACTCATTCCTCCTGACGAATCAGCAGTATATCTTAAAAAGGATCCACTTGTAGATTTTATTTGTCCTATTCCTTCCCACAATTCATACGCATGTTCTCCAGCATATCCAGTTAAAGCCATTGTGTTTCCAACTGAAACAGATGTAGTCCAGCCTAGATATCCTAACGTATTACCTATATTAGAATTTAAAGATAAAAAAGCATAATCTTTCGTCGCATCACGTTCGCTTTGATACGTTGCCGGTAGCACCGCAATTGTTGCCTCCTTCATAAATAACAACATCATCTACTGAATACAATAGAATGGGATAATGTATTTTCATTGGAGCCATCTTCTGAATTCGGATAATAATATACTTTTACCTCATCCCCTATCTCATATTTATCCTCAAAATCTCCAAATGGCTTTATCCAATATACATTCTCAAATTCGTCTTTTATAGCAATATTATTGGGATAATTAATTTGTACAACATATCCTGATATACTTTGTATTTCTGACAAATATAAAATAGTCAATAATCCTAGTAGTAAAATTAAAATTGAGGTTACTTTTTTAATATCTTTTTTCACATATTTTCGTATTTTCATATTGCTCCTTCAATATTTATATCTTGATCTTAAACTTACGAAATCGGATCTACTAATTAAACATACTAAAAAACATACTATTCCCTAAATCACTCTATTCCTCGAAAATAATATGTCTTATATTCACCACATTTTTGATTTTATCATTTTTCCATTTTATGCACAATATTATCAACGATTCATTTATATTTTCGGCAAAATTTACAATTCTCACTTGGTTATTATATATATCAGACAACTCTTTTTCAAAAAAGGGCAATGAGATTTCTCCCACACCCTTTGTCATTTCTTATCTATTTGCGATTCCGCTCCATCTCCATCCCCTGATACCGCCTCGGCATTGGCTTTCCCTGTTTCTTTGCAACCTCACAGCGGTGTTTATACAAACGTAAAAGGACAGATTTCCTCTTCTTTGGTACTTCTGGATTCTCCTTTTTCGGTAGCAGATTGTTGATTCTTCCATCGATCATATTGTAATTCTGTTCCTCTGCCATTTCTGCAGATCGAAGGTATTCCCCATTGATAAAGTATTTCTGCCATACCGAAAGCCGTTCTTTGGTAGCTCCCTTCTATTTTTCCTGTTCATTGAACTTCTGGACAGCTGATTTCATCCTATCGATCGTATCCTGATCAAAGCCATCTTTACACTCATCAAGAATCACCTTGCCATACTGATTCAGTACAAGTGCCGCTGCATCTTTCCCATATTTCTGATTTTCCATGAGAAAATAGCTTTTTCCTTCAAAGATCAGATAATCCACGCTTCTCCATTTTCCTGGATACTGCTCAATTTCATAATCTTCTGTATCAACCTTGATTACTGCATCTGAATCGGTCAAATTTATAAATCCCGGGAGAGTAAGCAATGTATCGGTATCCACATAATGAGAGACTGCAAGTCCCTCTCGATTCGTTACAATCACATCTCCGACCTCCAATTTCTTTCCCGGTTCAATCTGCTTTTCCAAATCCTTTCGCAGCTGATATGGCTTTTTATTATCTTCCAACAATCCGAAATAGATCTGCTCATAATTCTCTGCCTTTACCTCCTGAACTAATTCCCCTAATTCGTTATAAGGCATGTGTTTTAATTTCTTTCCAATCTCCGTATCCTTCACTCTATAGATTACATATTGATTCATTCTCATTCACTCCTTATCTTTCCTGTTCTTTCACTTTTTTGGTAGGAAGTGTTTTTGATCTTTCTGTGATTTTCAAATGCTTCCCCTGCTTCTCATGACTCTTTTCTTTTTGTTCCAAATAGTTTTTCGCATCTTTAATCGCCTGACTTACAGCTGGCTTCGTAAGATATGGATTCTCTGAAGTTGGACCAATCAAACAATTTCCTGCAATGAGCTCATATCTTCCACCATATTCCTCACCCTTCGTATACCTTAAAGCGTGGAATTGTTGTACTTGCCGTCCTAGGGACTGCCATTTTCGATATCCGGCTACTAAAGATGCATCTGGTTTCTGATGATAGATCAAAATTGTATTATTCAGACTATAACTGTGAAAGGAACTTAAAAACTTCAAATAATTCATGTAATTCTCACTTGTTAAAATAGACTGAACCCCTTGCTCCAATTCATCCATGATTTCTTCAAGCTTCCTTGCTTTGTTTTCGGAAGCATTACTCTTATCCTGGTAAAACTGTTCCTCTTTAAGCATTGTCTGCGGCCATTTCAATTGATTAATATCACTGATATAAGAAGGCTTTGGTATATCATAGTCCTCCTGATCACGGATGGAATAAAACTGTTTGTTCTTACCGATAATAATATGATCTACAAGCGGAATCTGTAAGAGATTTCCTACCTGATGCATCATATCCGTAACTTTGACATCTTCCTTTGATGGTTTTAAGCTTCCACTTGGATGGTTATGAAGTAACATCATACAGGCTGCATTTGATAAAATCGCACTCTTCATAACTTCTCTTGGATGCACCTGTGCCTCATTCAAAGCTCCCATACTGACGATATTCATATTAATGGGCTTCAAATCTGCCTGCAGATTCAAAACACAAACCAGTTCCCGATCCATTCCTTCTAACCATTCTCCCAATACTTTTACAGCCTGTTCAGGAGTATTGATCGATTCGTCACTTAATAATGGGGATTCCTGCACCAAACGAATAGACACCTGACTTAACCCCTTATTCATCTCATTCTCTGCCATCCGCAAGCCCTCCTTCCAAACTAACTGTTACAATGAATTCTTCCTGATCCATCTGTCGAATTTTTTCTGTTAATTCTTGGATTGTAATTCCATCTTTATTCTTTTCTTCTGTTTCTTTTGTTTCCTGCATTATAGAATCTCCTTTCTTAGTTCATAAGAAAAGGACCTCAGCCCGACCGAAGCCAAACTGAAGTCCTAATCTTCTAACGATTCCTTCTCCTCTCACAACGGTTTCTTACATTATTGGAATATTTCTCATACTTAAAGACTCATCTCATGACTTTTCTTCGGTTTCTGGATTCCTTCAGTTCCTTTCTCCGCAACATGTTTCTGGCTATTCTCTTTCTGTCTTGCAACGAATTTGTCTACTTTTTCGAAAACTCGGTCCTTTGTATCAAAATGATATACTTCATCAGTTAAGCGGTCTGCATCTTCAACAAATGAACCATTAACCTCTGCTACCATTTCTTTGAGATGCTGTATCGGCATCCCTTCTGAATCTGGTAGAATCAATGTTTCGTGCGTAGAGGAAGGCAGAATCGTAAAATCTCCAATTTTTTCTCCCAACTGCTCCATTACTTCCGGATAAAACAACGCCGCTGCTCCATCTGTTTTAGTTTTATTCGTAACAACAATTAATGGTATCTCTTCATCTTTCAACGCTTCTTCCAGGCTTTCCTGTGATGATGCAAACACTCCTGTTGGATCTATACCCCCCATCACTGCCTGAGTTATTGTCATCACAGACAACGGGAACAGTTTCTGACTGTTATTTAATGCATCTTGGTGTAACTGCTCCTGAGTGACCCCAAGTATTTCCAGCCAGCTGTTTGTAATCATTGCCTTGCTGATTCCTTCCCCGTCTTTATTTAATAGGACGTGATAAGTCAATGCCAAATCTTCCATCTGACAATGTGGAACATTCTCTAAAATGTTTTCATTTCCTTCTACCCGGTCTACCCGAATAAATAAATGTGGTTTAACCTGTTCATAATCAAAACTGATTTCTTTTGCACGGTCCACTTCCTTACTTTCTACAATTTCTGGAATTATCTCATAAAATTTTGATAGATCCTGACCATCTTTATATGCTTCATATAACTCATCAAGATTAATTGATACTTGAGCATTTTTCTCTGGAATATTAATAAAAAGTGCTTCATAACTGTAATTCATTTTTTGATATGTCCCAAAACTAAGCTCCACATCTTTCGCTTCTTTTGGTAAATGTGCTCTTACATTTTCTTTTACTTCTTCTTTAAATGTCTTAAAATCCATACGATTAGTTCTCCTTTTTTCTTGTTGTATTTTTCGGGAACTCCAACTGGAATCGGGCCTTTCCATCCTCTATTTCCATTACGAGATCCGCATTAAAATATTTATTCTTTTTTGCAGAATATAGATCTGTCATCGTTACCCTGCCCTTTTGCAGAAGTGCCGTTGCAATTGCTTCATCCATCGTTTTACCCATTTTTTCAAGAAAGTTATTTTCTTTCCACAAAACAAAGGAACAATCACGATTGGAGCAATAGAAATTCTTCTTTCCACCGTAAACAGGATTTCCACAGACCGGACAGGTTCCGATGGACTTCCTAGTATCAAACTTATGGGTCTGCTCGGATGAAAGTTTCCTGCAATCTGAGATCAGTAACATCACCATTCCTTTGATTCCTTCTAAAAAACTTTGATCCGTCAGATTTCCCTTTTCCATTTCCAACAGCTTGTTTTCCCATTCCGCTGTAAGTGCTGCCGATTTCAAATAGTCCGGAACGACTTCTATCAGGAGTTTTCCATCTTCTGTACAGGAAATCTGTTTTCCTTTTCTTATGGCATATTTCGAAAATACAAGCTTCTCAATGATGGACGCTCTTGTTGCCGGTGTTCCAAGACCTTTCTTTTCGGTTTCCTTTTCAAAGTCCTTATTTCCCGCTGTTTCCATGGCAGCAAGTAACGTATCTTCGGTATATTCTTTTGGTGGTGTTGTATAATGCACTGTCTTTTGAACAGGAACACACCGAAAGATTGTCTCTTTTATCACTTCCGGAAATTCTTTTTCTGATGCACAAAATTCTTCCATAGCCATTCCTTGGTCATTCTTGAAACACTCCTCATAAAGTTTCCATCCATACTGCAGAATCTTCTTTCCCTTCGCCTCGAATAATTCACCTTTACTCTCCACTTGAACAGAGATTTCTTCATACTTATACTCCTGGTCTGTTGCCATCAATAACCTGATTGCAATTAAAAACAAAACTTGATATTCCGTTTCTTTCAATGAGTGGAGATCGTAATTTCTTAGTTCCTCGGTTGGAAGAATCGCATGATGGTCAGTTACTTTAGTGTCACCTATAAATTAAAGCTTAATAAAGGTGATATAAAAGCTGTGCAGGGCGATTCTGGTCATTCCCAGACAGATATGGTTACAGATGTGTATTCCCATATTATTGATGAAGACAGAAAAAAGAACGCTGAATTATTTGAAGATGCATTTTACAAAAAAATAATCTTGATCCAAATATGGTTTCTGAAGAAGTCGATATGGAATTATTGATGAAAGCTCTGGCGAATCCGGAAATGCGGGCGTTGCTTAATTCGCTGGCTAAGACAATGAAGTAATGAAAAGTAGTGAGTCTATCTCCATCATGCCTATAGAAATTATTCAATAAAAGCGAGCAAAACATCAATACAATTGTATTGAATCAGCAATGAAATGGCATTATAATGAAGAAAAAAGGAGGTTTCTAAAATGGCAAGTACAATTCAGATCAGGGTAGACGATGACTTAAAAAATAAATCAGATCAGCTTTTTAAAGATCTTGGAACTGATACGACATCAGCAATAAGGATGTTTTTAACGCAGGCGGTTGCATATAATGGATTTCCATTTGAAATAAAACGAACTGTGCATAATCCTTATACATCTATGACAGAAGAAGAGATGCTTCAAAGACTGGAACAATCCAGAGAATCTTCAAAAAAGGGAAATTACCGAAATGCAGATGATGTGATTTCAGATATGAGAGGAAAATATGGATTATAAAGTAGTTGTAACAGCTGAAGCAGAAGAAGACTTGAACCATTTTATACAGTATCTGCTTTTTTGCCAAGAAAAATAAGCAGGCAGCCAAAAATGTGCTTGATGATTTTGAGGATACTATTAAAAAGTTGAAGTATATAGCGAGTAGTTTGAAAGTATGCGACAATCCACGTTTACAGAGCCTTGGATATCGTCGAATAAATTTTCAACAGCACCGATACTTTATGTTGTACAGAATAGAAAATGATGTTGTATATGTGGATGATATTTTCCATGAGTTACAAGATTATGAAAACCGAATGATATAAATTGAATATTGGCAGTAAAAAGAGTATTTACCGTAAAACCGCAAATGCTCTTTTTTTGCACCTATTTGGAAAGAATAAATAATATAGCGTCTATAAGGAAGCGTTGGTTTTAATGGAAATGCATTATTGGAAAATCCTCTAATTTCAAAAATAAAAAGTAGTCGAAATTTCCATAGACAAATACACGCTCACGTTGTATATTATAAATATAAATCTAGTCAATTAAATATAGATATCATTTCCGCATCTAAGGGAATGGTAGTCATAGGATTGATGTAGTTAGTATCATTACATACTTTCCCCAATATTAGCTGTAGCTAAAAAGTTGCTAACAAGTTGCATTTATCTAAGGTTTATAGCAGGTTACAGAAATTGACTGGATAAAAATTGGAAAGCCATTTTTCATAAGAAAAATCGGGCTTTTTCATACAGAAACTATCAAACATTGACAGCTCCCTGTATAACTCCTAAGCACTAGTTGTGGGTTCGATTCCCGCAGGGAACGTTGATTTGAAGCGGAAATGATTAGCTGATTAGCAAAATCGTTATCCGCTTTTTCTTTTTTTCGAAAAATAATTGCTTTGAAAATCAGCTGTTTCTGCTAACAAATCCATAAAATTGTTAGCTGACAGCTAATAAAAAGCAGTCATTTGCTAACAAGAAAAATTTACAGTCCTGCTAACATTTGGGAAAGTGGTCTTATTAACCAAAGAAAAGGGATGTAAAATAGAGAAAAGTAAAGTAAATTCACTCATCCGATTTGAATCCTGCAAACATCGATTAGCTGAAATCTATATTTAAGAGTTAGCCCTGCTAACGAACGAATGGCATGCCCATTCAGACTAGATTTATAAAAAATTCTAGTTTGGACGAGTTTTTTTGTCGTCCTAAGATAAGGCGGTAAATCATGCAGAAAGTAAAAGAAAAAAGTAATTGGAAAGGCGAAACTATAGTTGAGATTGAAATAGAACGACTCAAAGCATTTCGTAATCACTCCTTCCAAGTAAGGGATGATGACGATCTGGAAAAGCTGAAAGAAAGTATCAAAATGTACGGAATCTTAACACCACTACTTGTCAGACCAATCAAAGATGGTACTTATGAAATCATTTCCGGGCATCGAAGAAAAAGAGCTGCTGCGCTTTTGGGATATAGAAAAATACCGGTACTGATCCAGCCTATGAGCTATGAAGATGCAGTTGTGAAAATGGTTGATACCAATTTGCACCGGGAACATATCTCTTTCAGTGAAAAAGCTTTTGCTTACAGAATGAAGAATGAAGCAATGAAACAAAAAGTAGGTCGGAAAAAGGGACAAAGTGGCCAACAAAAGAAAGGCAAGAAGACAATTGAATTAATTGGAGAAGAGTTTGGTGACAGCCCAAAGCAGGTTCAGAGATATATCGCAGTAAGACCTCTTGGAATGGATACTTACGAAATGATCTCTGGACATCGAAGAATGCATGCCGCAAAACTGACCGGATTAGAAAAAATACCAACGATCATTCGTGAATTGACCGATGATGAAGCTGTAATCTGCATGGTTGATGCGAACGTTCAACGTGAGGAGCTGTTACCTAGTGAAAAGGCTTTTGCTTTACAAATCAAACTTCTGGGGATAAAGTAGAAGATACAGAAGTTTACAAATCAAACTTCTAGAATCCCGAAAAACAAACCTCTAGAAGTTTACTTTTCAAACCCTAATAATAATAAATATAATAATACTTACAAGAATAATACAGAATCTAATCTTATCCCATCTGTGACTCAAGAATCAGAAGATGATACGATCAGATGTGATGAGATGGAACAATACTATATCTTGGCAGAGACAGTCAAACAAAATATCGATTATGATGTCTTTGCAGAGTTACCCAACGAAGGACAGCTTGTACAGGGAATCTATGAGTTGATTGTTGAGACTGTGGCATACACTGGAAAAAAGTTAGTGGTTGCCAGTAATGAACTACCAGCAGAATTGGTTAAAAATCGACTCATGAAACTAAACTTCATGCATATCCAGTATGTGATTTCCAGCATGAAGAAAAATACAACCGAAATCAAGAACATTAAGAAATATTTACTCGCTGCATTGTATAATGCTCCGGCAACCATGCAGGGATATTACCAAGCAGAAGTGAATCATGCAATGCCGCAATATGCAAAGAGAAATTAACGTAAGGGAGGAAAAGCTATGATTATACTTAAAGGGTTAAAGAAATTACTGGTATTGCCAATTATATTGGTTTTAGTTTTTATTTGGCTGATTGTTAAGACTTTGGTATCACTATATGAGATTGTACATGGAATAGTATACTTGTTTGTAATCATTTTTAGCATTCTTCTCATAGCTGTTTATGGCGACTGGCTTCAGACAGGATTACTGGCTGTAATCGGCTTCACAAGCTTCTTACTATTAGCAGTAGGCGTCTTGGGAGAAGTAATGTTAGAATCGATAATAAAGCTGATTTGGAGCTTTTAATAGCATCTAGGAGAAAATCTGCTTTTATAACTAAAATTATAAGGTTGAGAAAAATATTGATTGAAAAGAAGCTTTATGTTTACTAATTTGAGGAGGTATGGACATGTTTACAACAAACTCAGGACGTTTTATTTCATACTATGGAAGAGCGCATACATTAGATATCCAAAGACAGGATAGAAATACTTCCACCATTAGCACAATTGATCAGCTATTTAATGTTTTATTAAATGTTTGGTGTAAAGAAACGGCTTACCCAAGTTGTCAAAAAGACTATGATTATGATAATGACCCTACATATGGACAATGTGCAATAACTGCAACACTCGTTTATGATCTATTTGGCGGCACGATTCACAAATTAAAAGTTGATGGTGGAGGAACACATTACTTCAATAAAATCAATGGCCACTATATTGATTTGACCAGTGACCAATTCGATTTATATGATATTCCATTAGAATATGTTCCGAATGAAGTGGTTCCAAGAGAATATTGCGGTATGAATGCTGATACCAAAAGGAGATATCAATTACTCGTAGATTTCGTGAATAAGTGGACATTGGAACATAAAAAATAAGGGACAGGCTTCAAAGCAAACAAGGGATAAGGATTTAATAAGAAGAACTGTTATTGCGGATTTTTTTGTTAATAGAAATTTATGGTTGTGTTGGATTTCGCCTTTCTTGAGAATAATTTAATCCCCACATAATCAGTTCTTGAAAAATAGGCTGTAGAGTATGTCCTAAATGTGTCAGACAATACTCTACATGAAGAGTGTTGCCTTCGTAAGAAGTTCGTTGAATAATACCTAGATCTTCTAATTCTTTTAAGTTCTCTGTTAATACTTTTGGTTTAATCGAATCAAGGTGATATTGTAATTCACCATATCGTTTAGGACCATTGAATAAATAACAAATAATTAAAGATTTCCATTTGTCGCCACAAAGACGACGGACAATTTCGAAAGTAGAAGTCAGATCATTTACAATTCCAGCCATAATATTAACCTCACATTTTGTATATTTGTTGTAGTTTTATGTCATTAAAAGCCTGTAGTTTATCAAAAAAATGGCATATAGAATATAAAAAACTATATAAAATGTTTAAAAGTTACAAATTACTTACTTTAAAGTGCATACTTTTATTTAAAATACACATATGATATGCTACAGCCATAGCAAATGATATAGTAAAAACATATATTTGTCAAGGAGAGAGAAGGTGGACAGAATCGTGCCTATTTTTATAATATCTCATGGAACATTGGCTAGTTCAATAAAAGAAACGGCTAAATTGATTATAGAAATGAGAGATGATATATATTGTCTTGAGTTGAAAGAGGAAGAGTCCTTAGAGGATTTTAAATGTCGATTGGAAAAATCTATATTATCTTTGAAAGACAGTAATGATGAAATAATTATCGTGAGTGATATGCCTTTAGCAACACCATTTAACGCAGCTGTAATGCTAATGAAAAAATATAATATTTTTCATTTAACAGGTATGAGCATGCAAATGATGACATTTTTACTTCAAAAAGATAACTCATATATGACAGCAGAAAATTTGTGTCGTAGAGCATTAGAGCAAGCAACGGAACAGACATTATATCTGAACGATTTATTGAAAGGGGAGAAAAACAATTAGCGTTACAATAGCAAGAGTTGATGAAAGACTCATTCATGGCCAGATTGTGAATGAGTGGATATTAAAAGTAAGACCAACTCATTTGATTATCATAGACTATGAGTTATTAACAGACTTGTTTATGGCTAACATTTACAAGGCAATGGCTCCTTTTTGGGTAGAGGTTCTTATTTTTAGTCCAGAGGATACTGCCAAATTTTTAAACAGTAGACAAGATAAAAATGGAGAAAAAATATTTTTATTGGCACGTTCCCCAGGGATTTATGAAGAATTGATCGAACACGGAGTTGATATATCAGAAGTTGTATTGGCTGAAAAAAAATATTTGCCACAAAAAAGAAAAGCTTCATTGGAAAATAAAATCGCAATCAATCATTTAATAGAAAAAAATGTAAAAGTAACAGTACAGGAATTTCCAAATGAGGAAGCAACAGTTATTGAAAAATATAAAATTAAAGGGAATAAAGGAGAGAACAAGATATGGTAGAGGTTTTTTTGATTTCGCATGAAGATGTAAGTGAATCCTTGTTACGGAGTGCGGAATTAATATTAGGAAATCAGAAAAATGTATATACGTATTCACTAAAAAGAGGAGAGGATATTGAAATTTTCGGAGAAAAAATAAATGAAAAAATAGAAGAATTAAAAAATGAAAAAATATTAATATTAACAGATATGTTTGGGGGACGCCTTCAAATGTGATTGCAGCAAATTTAAAAAAGTATGATTTCAAGTGTATTTCCGGAATGAATCTGCCAATGCTTTTAGATGCATTGTTACTTAGAGATGATGACTCTCTTGAAATCGAACAGCTGGCTGAACAATGTTTAAAAACAGGAAAGGAAGGGATAATTGATATCAAAAAAATGATTTCTGAAAAAAAATAGAAAGAAACTTGGTGTATAAAGGAGAAAAAAGAGATGAAAAATATCAGATTAATTAGAATTGATGACAGACTAATTCATGGACAAGTTGTCACTTCATGGATCACACAGACAGGAAGCAAAAAAATCATTATTATTGATGATGAACTTTATGAGAATGAATTTTTAAGAGATGTTTTTGCTGCAGCGGCTCCACGAGGAATCCCAGTAGAAGTGATGAACGTAGAGCAAGCAGCGCAGGAATGGAAACTTAATGAATTTCATGAAGAACCAGTACTTATTTTGTTGAAAAAAATTGATGCTTTAAAAAGATTGTATGAACAAGGATTCTTTTTTGACAATGTTCAAATTGGTGGATTAGCTTCCGGTCCTGGAAGAAAATTAGTTGTAAAAGCGATTGGATTGTCAGAACAGGATGCACTTAATCTAAATTCTCTTAACAAATCTGGAGTGAATGTATATTTTCAATCAATGCCTGGAGAAAAAGAGATTTCATTAGAAACAGTATTAGGAAAACATTTTAAAAATATTAAGAATGATTAACAAATAAAACAGGGAGGTGGAAAATATGGAAGGAGCTTCAATAACTATTGCACAAGCATTACTATTAGGATTTTTCTGGTGGTTTAAGACAAACTATTATGGACAAACATTTACTTGTTTTATATCTAATTCATGTCTGACCGCTGCGTTATTTGTAGGTATTGTTTTAGGAGATGTTCCTAATGCGATGATAATTGGTGCATCGATACAGCTTATTTATTTAGGAATTTTAGGACCTGGAGGAAATTTACCGCAGGATCCAGTATTAGCAACTCTAGTTTCAACTGCTATTGTTTTGAAATCAGGAATGCCAGTGGAGACTGCATTTGCTATTGCAGTTCCAGTAGGAATCTTGGGAGCACAGATTTTAAGTCTTATTCGACTGATTAACACAACATGGATTCATATGGCAGATAAATATGCAGAAAAAGGTAATACAAAAGGTATCTATCTTGCAGGTTTGGTTTATCCATCACTTGCGCGTATTCCAATTACAGTAACCCCAGTGGCAGTAGCTGTATATTTTGGAGCAGCACATATTGATAAGGTGTTAGCAGTGATCCCTGAATGGCTGATGAATGGACTTACTGTTGCTGGTGGTATGCTTCCAGCTTTAGGATTTGCAATTGTTATAAAGATTATTGGAAAGAAGGAACTGTTACCGTATTTTGTAGCTGGATATTTTATCTTAAAGTTATCTGGAATAGGAATATTACCGCTGTCAATTTTTGGCGTAATTGCAGCTTACTTACATATTATGTTTACAAATAAGGACTCTGGGGAGGTAATTGCGAATGGAAATGCAAACTAGAGAAAATAGTACACAAGAATTAAAAAACGAAAATGTTGAGAAAGAAGAAAGAATCTTAACCAAAAGAGATGTCACAAAATCATGGTGGTTATGGTGGCTTAGTGTAGAGGTTGCAAACTCTTTTGAGAGACTGCAGGCTTTGGCATGTTGTATTTCTATGATCCCTATTTTAAGGAAACTCTATAAAAAAGAAGATGATTTTCGTGCCGGATTAAAAAGACATTTGCAGTTCTTTAACACAGAAAGTACATGGGGGGCTATTACACTGGGGGTTGCAGTAGCCATGGAAGAGCAAAAAGCAATGGGAAAACAAATCCCAGATGAGGCAATCAACAGTGTAAAGACAGGATTAATGGGACCTTTTGCAGGAATTGGAGATACCATTAACTGGGCAACGTTTCTTCCGATACTTTTAGGATTTTTTATTCCACTGGCAGAAAAAGGAAACTGGATAGCAGGTATAGCACCATTATTCATATTTGCTGGAGTTACATGCTTTGTAGGTTACAATACTTACCACTTTGGATATAATCTTGGTGCAAAATCAGCAACAAAATTACTGAATTCTGGATGGCTGAATAAAATAATCACTGCAGCAAGTGTTCTGGGAATGTTTATGATGGGGGGACTTGCAGCTGGCTTTGTATCGGTTTCAACCCCACTGGTAATTAATACTGGAAGTACTGTATTTAATCTGCAGACAGATGTATTTGATAATATTATTCCAGGACTTTTACCGTTTGTGACTGTTACAGGAGTTTATGTAATGCTTGATAAAATAAAACGAAACTATACACTGGCTGTATTTATTATTTTGGCAGTTAGCTTAATTTTAGGCGGATTGGGAATTATCGCATAAGAAAAAGGAGAGATTAGAATGGAAAAGAAAATTTATTTTATTGAACCTGTATTTGAAGCAAAATATTGGGGAGGACAGGCATTAAAGGAGAGATATGGGTATACTCCTGATTTGCCAAATATTGCAATCGCATATCATGTGATTGCACTTCCACAGCATAACTTAGATAATACAGTGAAAGAAACAGGAGAAAAATTATCTGAATTCTATAAAAATCACAGAGAACTGTTTGGCTGCAATAGAGAAGATTTTCCTATACGTATGGGATCAGGAAATAAAGTAAAACAGATTTCTATTCAGTTACATCCGAATGATGAGTATTGCCTGCAGCATGAAGGTGAAAGAGGTAAATTCGAATGTGGAATCTTTGTTCAGGGTGATAGAGACCATTTGGCAATCCGTGGACATAACGCTAAAACAAGAGAAGAATTTCGTGAATTAGTAGAAACAGAACAGTGGGACAAATTATTCCGTGTAGTAACAATTAAAAAGGACAGTATACATATGGACCACAAGGAACTCTTCATGGTTCTCCGTACGCACCAACAGAAGAAGAAACAGATATGGTAGAACTTGGATTTGAAACCAATTCAGATATTACATACAGACTCTATGATTGGGGACGTAATATGCCAAATCGACCGCTCCATATCGAAAAGGTAATTGATACAGTTAACATTCCTGATGATCAAAATATGGGAGTAGATATTGTTGAAAAAGATGTTGATGGTTGCAAAGTTGCTTATTTTATTGATAAACCAGGAATCTTTACCGCTTTCCGAATCAGAGTAGATGAATGTGGAACTTTTGAACGCAAAGAGTTTATGTTCCTGTTTTGTATCGATGGAGAAGCAGAAATTAACGGAACTAAGATTAAAAAAGGTGAAACAATTTTCGTTCCATGTGACTTTGGTGCTTTGACAATTAAAGGAAAAGTAGAATTAGGTGGAATGACATACAGGAATTTATAGTGCATTTATAGAAATGAAAGAGGTGTTTGGCATAGTTAAATAAAGCTATTACAAACACCTTTTTCTATCAATAGGAGTATTTTATGAATATACATGATATTAAAATGGTCATATTTGACATGGATGGTTTAATGTTGGATACCGAACGCTACTATTATTACAGCGTAAAAGAAATGTGTGAAAAAAAGAATATAGAAGTAGATATGAGTGTATATCGCGCCGTAATTGGAACATCAGGACCAATTGATATGGAGAAATTTAACAAAAGTAAGTATCCACATAATGTGTTAGAAAAAATGATATGTCAGTACGTAGAAAATAGAAGGAATGAGCTGTGTGAAAAGGGAGTGGCAACAAAGAAAGGATTGACTGAGTTATTAAATACTCTAAATGAAAATAAAATAGTAAAAGTTGTTGGAACATCTACTCCAAAACCAATAGCAAAAAAGCTTTTGAAAAGTGTGGGGATTGAAAAAGAGTTTTCTATTATTGTAAGTGCAACTGATGTGAAAAATGGAAAGCCTGCACCAGATATTTTTCTTTTAGCTTGCAAAGAGGCACAGATTCCACCAGAAAGAAGTTTAGTACTTGAAGATTCTGAACCAGGAGCTAAAGCAGCTAAAGCAGCAGGAATACCATGTATTATTGTTCCAGATATTAATTATCCTAAAAAAGAGGTTGCAGAAGGAGCGGAAATGATAGCAAAATCCCTTTTAGATGTTGAAAAACTATTTGCCGTCATTACAACTAATATATGATAATTAGGAAGACTGTCCGCCCCGGATAATCTCTCTAATTCCTACATGAGAGTAGGTTAGAGGGCTTTGCCCTCTAACACTCTAACTCAACCTCACTAATTGTTATCAAGCCATTCATCAATATTTCCTTCATAATTTCCATTTTCATCATAAATATCGCCATTTATATTTGTAAAATTATGTCTTGTTCCATCTGGATCTTCTACCCAACCTGATCCTGATATATTTCCACTTCCAGATGAAGAACTTGATTGTACTGATGAACTACTTCCACCACTGTATGAATTACTAGATCCACCACTAGAATAGCTATTACTACTTGACCCACTATTTGAATCAGAATAATTGCTATTACCGCTACTTGAAGATCCATTTCCATTATTTGAATTCTTAGCAGCTTCTTCTGCCTGCCGCTTTGCCTCTTCTTCTGCAGCAATTCTTGCAGCTTCCTCCTCTTTTTCAATAGATGCTATTCTATCATTAAAAGAGGCGACAGTTGTATCGATTGTATTACTATACGTATTAAATTTTTCTTCATCAATGACATTATAATTCTCATATTCACTTTGAATTGTAGTCTTCAAATCATTCAAAGCTGTCACATATGAAGAAAGGTCTTCTCTATTGTTAAAGCTATTAATATCACCGACTTTTGCAGAAATATCATCGATTGTTTTATCATAATCTTCGATAAAATAATTTTTCATCTGGTCAATTTTATTCAGATACTCTTTTTCACATATATCGAATTTTTCATCCGATTTTCCATATTCATCGGCTTCTTTCGCAAGATTTTTGAGAAGTTCTAATTTCTTTTCTCGTTCCTCTTCTTTTGTAAAATCATCATATTCTTTTTTAATTTTATTATTTGTAGCTTCAATTTTTTCAAGTCTTATTTTTTCTTGTTTCTGCTCATATTTGATTTTTGCCATATAACCAGCAATGCAACATATGATGATAATTATAATAGCTGCAACAAATACAACAACTTTTTTATGCTTTTTAAGTGCTTCCTTCATAGTTCCTGAATCCCCCTACACATTTTATAAATGTATTGTAACATACACTTATTTTTTTAGATAGAAGAAATGTTATATTAGTTACCATACATTACAGGATTAAAGTACTTGTGGTCTCCTATGAAGAAAGACGGATATATAGGAATCGTTGGATATTTTGATGCTGTAAATTAAATATGTAGATTATTAATCATAGAGTGTATGGATTCAATCAATTCCATTGTTGCAATCATCATTTACTGCTACATAGCCAGTAGTAGACAAAGAAAGGAGTAAGGATAATGCAAGGACTAAAGAAAACATTTTTTCATAAGAAACCTCCTTGGACAAAAGCATCACTTATACTTCTCCAAAAAGATAGTGCCTCTTTGAAATCTCCTCCGTGTTTCAGCTTAACTATAATAACGATATAGCAGGCTGATTTTGGACACCATAATCAAAAATTTTATCAAATCAATTTTGTTGCATTGCATAAAAACGTGCAGATGCACAGAAATGGAGAGTGTAAGTTTCCAGAGCGAACGACAGAAAGCGGACTATCTGAAGAACATCTTTGCAAATGTCTATCTGAAGGATGTTATCGAAAGAAATAAGATTCAGAACGTGGATGAGATTGGGATTCTGGTTGATGTGCTTGCATCTGCAATCGGCGCACCGACCAACCCTTCAAAGATTGCCAATACCTTTGCCAGTGAGCGCCAGATGACTTATACTAATAAAACCATCTCCAAGCATATCGACCATTTGACAGATGCCTTTTCGATTTCCAAGGCAACCAGAGGTATTACATTCAGGTTGCTTATGACATGACTTCGGAAGAAAAGCAGACTCAGGAGTTTAATTCCCTGCGTAATATCCCAGACTCTTTTAAGAAGATTGTCATTGTAAATGGCAGTAAGAAGCCTTGGAGAAATGATGAAGGTTTTGTCATCATGGGAATGAAGTATTTCTTGTTGAATGCGAATAGCCTGGAATTTTAAGTCGATTTGAGTTGTTTGTGCCTGGAAACGGTCAATTCTCAGATTCTGAGTCTATTGGGTGGTATTCTCACTACTAAAATCTTACTTTGCATTTTCACTTTTTATTAGAAAAGAATAGTTATAAACAAGAAAATATCTTGTACTTACGATAGGAAATAAAAAATATCAAAAAATTGATGATTAATGGTGAGCTTGTGATAGAATGGATAAAAGAAAAAAGCATAAAGGACGTAGTTGTGGAGAATATTTGTTATGATTAGAAAGTTGCTGAACGAAGATATTGATAGAGTTGCTGACATATGGTTAAAGACAAATCTGAAAGCACATTATTTTATTTCCAATCAATACTGGAAAAGTAATTATGAACTAGTAAAAGAAATGATGTTACAATCCGAAATCTATGTGTTTGAAGCAGATAAAAAGATACAAGGATTTGTAGGACTAAATGATGAATATATCGAAGGTATTTTTGTCTCTGATGAAATGCAGTCATGTGGCATAGGTAAACTTTTATTGGATTATATTAAGGATAAAAAAGTTAGCTTACGATTAAATGTATACCAGAAGAATGCCAGAGCAATTTCTTTTTACCAAAGAGAAGGGTTCATTATTCAATGTGAAGATTTGGATGAAGCTACTGGTGAAAAAGAGTACACCATGCTATGGAAACAAAAATAGAAATCGGGATTTGTGAGGAAAAGGTGAATGAAAAGGCGAATGAAGCAAAAAAGTAAAAATGCGATTTCAATCATAGGTGGTGCAGATGGTCCTACAAGCATTTTTATAGCAGGACATTCAAAAAAGCAACCATTAAAGATTAGAATCAAAAATAGCATATATAGATATAAGAGAAAAAAAGTAGAGAAGACAATAGTTGCAAATCCTCATTCTCTTTCTGAAACAGTGCAGTATGCAAAAGATAAATACGAGTTGACCGAAACTACTCCCGCTGATAGAGAATATATTGAACAAATAAAATGTCTAAAAGAGAGTTTGATTTTGCAGTATGAACCAGAACTTTTGGGTGAAATGAAGGATATTCCGGTACCGAATTTTTCTAATGAAGCATCCGTCAAAGAGTATTTGGGTAAAATAAAGACTCGAAGTGAAATGATTGCTGAAATGCCCGATAGTATAATTCCTATGGATTTTCATTTGTATAAAATAAGAATCGATGATGATTTTCTTGAAATGGAGATAGATTATACTTGGAATATATTTGGAATGTCTTATTCAGGAAATAAGGCGGTAATGAAAAAATTTAAGAAAATATCCAGAGATTTATACAGTTATTATGGTGTTACTGAGGAAGATATTAAAAACAAGACAAAAAGATATTCGTCACTGGTAACGAATTTGAGTTCATAAATTATAAATTTAAGGAGTTAGTTATGGCTTTTGATTTTAAGAAAGAATATAAAGAGTTTTATATGCCTAAAAATAAACCAGAGATCGTGACTGTCCCTAAAGCAAATTATATTGCGGTCAGAGGAAAAGGTAATCCAAACGAAGAAGGTGGAGCATATCAGCAGGCAATTAGTGTATTATATGCGGTTGCATATACTTTAAGAATGAGTTATAAAACAGATCATAAAATTGCAGGATTTTTTGAATATGTAGTTCCACCACTTGAAGGATTCTGGTGGCAGGAAAATATACATGGTGTAAATTATGCAGATAAAGATTCTTTTAATTGGATTTCAGTTATACGCCTGCCTGATTTTGTAAATCAAAAGGATTTTGAATGGGCTGTTGAAACAGCAACCAAAAAGAAAAAAATAGATTGTTCATCTGCAGAGTTTGTGACCATTGACGAGGGATTGTGTGTTCAAATAATGCACTTGGGAGCATTTGATGATGAACCGGCAACTGTTGCACTTATGGATGCGTATTTGAAGCAGAATGGATATGTTAATGATATGAATATGGAAAGATTACATCATGAAATATATCTGTCTGATGCAAGAAAGGTTGCCCCAGAAAAATGGAAAACGGTCATTAGACATCCTATAAAGAAACTGTAAACTCGGCAATTGTCGAACTGACACAGTAGAAAGGATTATATATGAGTGAACAGTTTGGATATGGAACAAGATTTTATAAAACGGTGAGTGACAATTTGAAATCTATTTTGCCAGATGTGAAATCATTTTCTCCAACTAACTTGAAATATATGAGATACTTTTATGAGATGTATCCTGACGCAGTAATTTGTCCTCAAGTTGAGGACGAATTGATTACAGATGCAAATCGTCCCCAAGTTGGGGATGATTTACAAATCATTTTTAGAATACCATGGAGACATAACAAAATAATACTTGATAAATGCAAAGGAAATTCTGCAAAGGCATTGTTTTATATCAGAAAGACTATTGAAAACAATTGGTCAAGAGATGTTTTACTAAACTTCTTAGGAACGGATTTATATGAACGCCAGGGCAAATCTCTCTCTTATCAATAACTATGAACTGAGCATATGGACACGCACCTCATACAGGAGATACATTTGCTTTTGTCGGTTTCTGAAGAAGTCGATATGGAATTAATCATCAATGCCGTATTTATTTTCCAGTGCTTCTTCTGCTAATTCCAGTTCATCCTCCAGTTTTTCAATCGTGCGCTCTCTCGCTTTGTATGTCTCGAAGCTAATCTCTTTCATCTGGTAAGCATACTCAAATTCATCGTCAAGCTTATCCAGTTCGTCATCGACTGCGTCTACCTGTTTTTTCAAAGCGTAGAATTGTTCGTGATTCTCAGATGCATTTGTAGATGTTTTTGCATTGTTTACACTTTTTGTTATATTACGGATATCGTTTTCATAAGAAGAGAAATCATAATCCTTTTTGTTCGCATTCTCTACTGCGTTTTCTGTGTTACTGATATTATCATCATTGTCATCTGTATTTGATGTTACAACTTCCTGTGTCTTAATTTCTATATCTTCTGTTGCTCCATTATTGGATGAAGTGCATCCTGTAAAAGCAAATATTAATGTGAGAGATAATAAAACTACTAATATTTTTTTCATAACATGTTCTCCTTCCGTCTCTTGGATATTTTGTTTTTGCTGTTATATGTATCATATAGGAGGAAGATATCCAATTTCTTTTTACCAAAGAGAAGAGTTCATTATTCAATATAAAGGTTTGGATGAAACTACTGGTGAAAAAGAAAGGCCCATATCCATTCTGGATATGAGCCTTGCAAGAATTGGAGAATTGTAATCCTTAGATTTTACAAGTAAAATCTCTCCAGTTTTGTTTTAAAAAATTGAATCAATGGACCGTTGAAGCAGGCATTTATAATTGTACCAATCCCTACTACCGACCAGATACCCGCCCCAGATGCAGTGGCAAATATGATTCCGATAATCACAACAACAACATCCGAAAGAATCCTTGCTTTATGGAATGGGATTTTTTGATGTGTCAGTTTCTCGATTATAATTGCGACGCTGTCATATGGAGCGATTCCCATATCTGCGACCATATATAATGCCACTCCCATAGATGCCATCAGCTGAGCAAGCAGCAGTGCAAGGATACGCAGTGGCAGATTCATCTGAATCTGCACTACATCATTCGCTACATAACAAATAAAATCTGCAATATATCCGACAAATACCATATTGATAATGGTCCCCAAACCAATACAGGATCTTGCCTGAAAGAATACAACTACAAGAATGATCGCATTGACAAGCAGTTGCCACGTTCCAAAACTCCATCCGATAAACCCGCTGATTCCAAGATTCATTGCACTGAATGGATCCACGCCAAATTGTGAAAGTCGTAAGAAAGATACACATAATCCAATAAACAATATTCCCAGCACCATTCCACTGATTCTTTTTGTCTTCGTCATGCTCTATCTTCCCTCCTGAACTTTTTTGCCTTTCAGCATATATATTCTAGATTCAAAATCGGTACAAGGAGTCACATTCCCAGGCACTTCACCAGCTGTCACATCGGATGTGATCAATCCATAATTCATTAATTCATCTCCGTAATTTTCTGTATGGTTCCATACATTTTCATAAACCATATCCGGGTTTAATCCCTGTAATCTGACACGGCTATACGGCTGATTCACTCCATTTAAAACACGATAGTATCCTACGATTGCAAGCGTGCGGTCTTCATTTGTTACCATCCATACCGTCTCATTTCCTTCGAATGGACTTTTCAGACGATAAAATGTTCCAAACTGTAACACTTCTCGGTATTCTTTCATAAATGTGATCTGTTCTTTTACTTCTTTGATCTCTTCTTCTGTCAATTTGTTGAGATCCAGTTCATATCCAAAAGTTCCAAAGTATGCTACATTCGCTCTTGTATGTAATGGGGTATTGCGAAATACCTGGTGATTCGGAACAACAGACACATGGCTTCCCATACTGCTGAGCGGATAACACATAGAAGTTCCATACTGAATCTTTAGACGCTCAATTGCATCCGAATCATCACTTGTCCATCCCTGTGGTGCATAATACAGCATTCCCGGGTCAAATCTTCCGCCACCGCTGGCGCAGGATTCAAATAGTACTTCTGGAAACTCATTTGTCAAACGTTCATACAGATCATATACACCTAAAATATAACGATGGAACACTTCTCCCTGTCTGTCTGAAGGAAGTTTGCTGCTGTAGCATTCTGTAATGCTTCGGTTCATATCCCATTTAATATATGAGATTTTCGACTCCGATAATAATTTTGCCATCATTCCGTAAATATGATCTACCACTTCTTTTCTTGCAAAATCGAGTACATACTGGTATCTGCCGTGTGATGTATTTCTTCCCGGTGTCTGTAAGATCCAGTCCGGATGTGCTCGATAAAGATCAGAGTCTTTATTTACCATCTCCGGCTCAAACCAAAGACCGAATTTTAATCCTAGTGCTTCAATTCTTTCTGACAGGCCTTTGATGCCATTTGGCAGAAGCTCTTCATTTGCCACCCAATCGCCAAGACCAGCTCTGTCATTTCTTCTTGCGCCAAACCATCCGTCATCTAAGACAAACAGTTCTACTCCACATTCTTTTGCTTTCCTTGCAATCTCTACAAGGCGATCTTCTGTAAAGTCAAAATAAGTTGCTTCCCAGTTGTTATTTAAAATCGGTCTTGCCTTATCACGCCAGTACCCTCTTGCGAGTCTCTTAGCATACAACTTCTGGAACGTCTGACTCATGCCATTTAATCCATTTTCACTGTAAACCAGAACTGCTTCCGGTGTCTGAAAGCTTTCTCCCGGTTCTAATTTCCAATCGAATCCTTCCGGATTGATCCCGGCTGTAATTCGTGTCACATCATGTGTATCTACTTCTGCCTGCATACGGAAATTTCCACTGTATACAAGGCTTATTCCAATTGCTTCTCCTGCATTTTCATCTGTGTTGTGACGTTTTAAAGCAAGGAACGGATTATGTTCGTGAGAAGAATTTCCGCGCATGCTGTCGATAGCTGTTATGCCCTGCTCCAATGTTCGATTCTTTATATAGCGCTCTCTGGACCACGCACCGGACAACTGCATCCATTCATAATCCTTATCCGGAAGATCCAGGCTTAAGCTCATCATATTTAATACATGCAGATTTTTCTCACCGGCATTTTCAATATAAGCACTTCTTGCAATTGCACTATATTCATCAAAAATCGTATATAAAAGCGCCAGTTTTGCACCAGTCAAAGCGTCTTTCAGAAAGATGCGCAATGTTTGCGCTTCCTCCTCGGACTCTGTGTAAGTTGCCGGCAATCCGGAGAGTTTCGGTTTTCCGGCAATAATCTCATAGCTTTCATATTGGAACTCACTGATTCTGCTGCCATTTTCCTGCAACAATTCAATTGCCGGATGTCTGTAGTCTGTCGTACCGTAAACCGGATATTCCTGTCGGATATGTTCCAATGAAAAAGTACGATCCCATTCATATATATATGATGTCATTGGGCGTCCACATTTTTCAACCAGATAAGAAAAATCTGCTTTATCATGAAGTCGTTTTCCAAAATATAATTGTCCCAGATGTCCATTTTCTAATACACATAAGATATAACTGATTTTTTCATTGTATAAATGGAAAGTTTTCGTTTCCTCGTGAAAAATAATCTGTCTCATATACTACCCCTTTTATAATTGAATTGTTGACTCTTAAGCTGTCTGCTTTTTCGCATGCATTTCATTTACTTTTCTTGTGATTTCTTCCATCTTCTTACCTTTTAAAGTGTAGTATTTTTTGTAAATACCAAAGCTGGCAAATGCAAGAATGATTGGAATTACAATCATTAACACGCGAATACCCATTACTGTTGCTGCGCTCTGCGTTACCGCTTTTGCGTTGTATCCTACAATCTGAAGACCAATTCCTGTTAATCCACCTGCTGCTGCCATAGCTGCCTTCATAAGGAATGTCTGTGCAGAGCATGTTACACTTTCATTTCGTACACCAAATTTCACTTCTCCATAGTCGATAACATCTGCCATACAGCATGTTGTTACTCCAAGTGAAAGACCTGATCCAAAGAAAAGAAGCGCACAACATACAATAACTAACACTTTGCTCTGTGGTGCTACATATCCTGCTGCACCGAGCAGTACAAATCCAACAATCGGAAGTCCGCATGCAAATGCGTATACTTTTTCACGGCTAATTTTTTCTGCGATTTTCGGGAAGCATAAAAGTCCTGCCATCTCAGCAATAATCGCAAGTCCAAAAATAGAATACAGATATTCATCATGGCATACACATTTGAAATAATATACAGCAAAGCTTTTTGCAATCTGTGTACAAAGGTTAAATGTCAAAAGTAATCCGATAAATGCAAGCAGCTGATCATTTTTTACAATTACCTGAAATGCCTGTTTCAGACTTGTCTTTTCTGCTGATGTACCTAATGTTGATTCCTCTTTTACATTAAATACAGTAATGCCGATTGTAACGATGAAAATAACTGCGATAATGATTGCGAAAAGTGTATATCCTTTTTCTGCGTAGAGATTGCTCTCGCCTGCAACTTTGTTCAGGTAGTTGATAATATAAAGCCCAAATGTTGCTACTGAAAATCCTGCAAGACTTGCGAAAAATCTTGGAATTACGGATACTTTCTCACGTTCGTGCGGGTCATTTGTCAAGTTCGGAAGCCATGACCAGTAAGGGACATCCATGATCGTATAAGTCATTCCATATAAGATATACATAACGGATACATATACGTACAATGCTGTTCCTGACAGATTAAAACTGTGGAATAACAAAACAAATACAACTGAATTTACCAATGTTCCGATTACAAGCCAGATTCTGAATTTACCAAAACGTGTATGTGTATTGTCAACAATCATTCCCATCATCGGGTCATTGATCGCATCCCATATTCTTGCCACAAAAAACAGTACGCCGACAAATGCCGGTGCCAGATACAATGTATCTGTAAAATAAAGCATTAAAAATGCTCCTACTAAATTGCAAATTGCATCTTTACCGATTGCCCCAATTCCAAAACATAATTTTTCTCTTGTAGACGCATATTTATATTGCGGATTTTTCTGAGTTTCTTTTTGATTTCCCATGATTCTCCTCCTCTAACACTCATTTGTTTATTTGTTGTTTAAGTGAAGAAACCTGTGCACTTGTTCCTTATGTTTGTTGATACAAGTATAGCGTACAAAAAAAAGCATCCGTTATACCTTTTTGTTAAGAGTTATATCTCAAATGTTAGGTATCAGATGCTTTTTTTTAACATTTTATCTATTTTTTTCGATGTTTCCTACATAAATTGTTTTATGCTTCTTATATTCTTTCAGTTCATTTTGTGCACGGATCAATCGTTCTCGGGCATCCTTTCTGTTGTCATTACGATATTGGGTCGGCGTTATTCCCACTTTCTGCTTGAATATTTTACCGAAAGCAAGGGAATTACGATAGCCGCAGGAAACTGCAATCTCCTCCACAGACAGATTTGTAAGTGCGAGCTGCTCCTTTCCTCTGGAAATTCGAAATTCCGTCAAAAAATCTTTCGGAGAGATTCCAAGACTGTTCATAAATATTGTATATAAATAGCTTCGATTTAGTGCCAAATAATTTGCTATATCTTCCACTGTGATTTTCTGTGAATAGTAATTCTTTATATAGGCAATTGCTTCCTGCACATGTATGCTTTCTTTTGTATCATTCGAATATTGCTGAATTTCAATCCCACGAGCCAGTACTGAGAAAAACTGGTAGAGCTTTCCCTGGAGATAATAAAGATTTTCTGCAGTTGAACTCGTATGATGAAGCATTTCAAATACAATTTCTTTCAGTTCTTCTCCATATTCACACTCGCATGTAAGCTGACGACTGTTCAGTCCGAGATCTCTGACAAATCTCTGTGCCTCCGTACCACCAAATCCTACCCAAAGGTAAGACCATGGGTCCGTTTTATCTGCCTGATAAAAGGTAAGGCTTTCCGGCTCGATCAGAAAGGCCTGCCCTTCTTTCAGCTGATACTTCGTTTCACCAACCTGATAGATACCTTTGCCCTTCATTACATAATGCAAAATATAATTGGGTCTTGCGGCCGGTCCATAGCTATGTAATGGCTTACATTCTGCAAATCCGCAGAAACACAAATGAAAATCTTTAAACTTTGGTTTTAATAGTTGTAATACGTAAGAATCTTCCATAATCTGTATCCTCTCTTAATCCCTAAGATCACAAGCACTTTCCAGTCATGCTTACTTTTGCTGCTACTCACTCAACAATAGTTCGTTTAACCATTTTCCTTATTCTATCACAGTATCGTGTTATTCTTCCATCAGTTTTCAAGCCAAGTACTAAAATGTAAAAAAACTTGCAAATCCATCTTCTTTCCGTTAATATATTGACAACAAACAGGGAAAGGAAAGAAGGTATGTTTCAAACAATTATTGGTACAATCAGTTCTTTTATGTACAGCAAACTGCTGGTCATTCTACTGATTGGTGCAGGAGTCTATTTTACAATCCGCACAAGATTTCCGCAGGTAAGATTATTTAAGAATGCTTGTGGATCCGTGATGGAAAAGCCGGAGGATAAAGGGGCAATTTCCTCTTTTCAGGCACTTATGGTTTCAACAGCATCCCGTGTGGGAACGGGAAATATTGTCGGGGTTTCATCGGCGATTTGTATAGGTGGATTTGGTTCTGTATTCTGGATGTGGGTGATTGCGATCATCGGAAGTGCATCTGCACTGATCGAAAGTACATTGGCACAGATTTATAAGAAAAAAGGAAAAGACGGAAGCTGTTATGGAGGACCGGCTTACTATATTGAAGCGGCACTTCATTGTCGCCCGCTGGCAATTGTTTTCTGCGTTGCAATGATTTTAACCTACGCATTTGGATTTAATATGCTGGCATCTTATAATCTGCAGTCTACATTTTCAGTATTTTCTTTTTATGAGGCAAAGATGAGTCCCTGGATCATCGGTGGGATTTTGGCAGTGCTGACAGGATGGTGTCTGCTTGGCGGCGGATCACGTATCGTAAAAGTAACTTCAATGGTTGTGCCGGTAATGGGGATTGCGTATATCGGAATTTCACTTCTGGTAGTAATTATCAATATTCAGAACGTGCCGGCAATGTTCGTGCGCATTTTTGAAGAAGCATTTGATTTCAAAGCAATTTTCGGAGCATTTTCCGGTTCAGCCATGATGCAGGGAATCCGCCGGGGACTCTATTCCAATGAGGCAGGTATCGGTTCCGCTCCGAATGCATCAGCTTCGGCAAATGTCAGCCATCCGGTAAAACAGGGGCTGGTACAGATGTTATCCGTATTTATTGATACTTTGTTGCTTTGTACAGCAACAGCAATGATGTGTATGTCATCCGGGATCGATCCGGCAAAAGAATTGCAGGGAGCACCGTGGGTGCAGGCATCTCTTCAGGAATCACTTGGTTCTTTCGGGCCGATCTTTATTACAGTTGCAATGGTATTTTTTGCATTTACAACTCTGCTCGGAAACTGTTTCTATTGTGACAATCTTTTAATCTACATTCACAAAAAACAGCCGGAAAAAGCTTTTATGAAAGGCTTCAGACTGGTCTCGGCACTTGCAATCTTTCTGGGCGCAGGAATGGAGATGTCTCTTTTGTGGGATCTTTCCGATGTACTGATGGGGGTTATGGCGCTCATTAACATTCCGGTTATCCTGATTTTATCAGGGATTGCATTTAAAGCGATCCAAGATTATGAAGCACAGTTAAAACAGGGAATCAACCCGGTTTTTAAAAGTGCAGACATCGGTCTTCGTCAAAAAACAGATTTCTGGAGATAAAACAGGATAATGGGGGAGACTGTCCGAACCATCGGATAATCTCCCCCAATTTCTACATCCTCTATTTTATAACTAAGACTTTCTGTGTTTTAATGGATAGTTTTTACTTTTGTTACTGTGGTATTTTTTATAGAAATAAATATAGGATATTCCACCTGGAATACTGATCCAGATAAGCATTGTTACAACAGACACAATCTCAAAATCAGAAATTGTTAATGCACAGGCTATATACAGCAATACCATCGGAAATGAAATAAATCCTAAAATTCTATGTGCAATCTTCCAGGTATCTTCATCACGCACAGTCCATGGCAAACGAAGGCCGGTATGTCTGTTATATGGCAACTTCGGCGATACAATACCTATAAAAACCATTATGCAAGACAATAATACCATAGCAAATAGTTTCTCTCCATTTTCCGAAAAATTAATGACATCAACTGCACTCAGAAAAGCAAAAACAATACCAATGATTAAAATGCTAATATTGCAAAGTGTGGTAACACGGAAAATACCAATTCTTAAATCGTCAGTTGTTAGACTTGTAAACAAAGCCAAATTACGATACAGTACGATAGCTGCAATCAGCATACATATTCCTGCCATTAGAATTGATACGACTTCATTTTTCACACTCATTGTAATCATCATAGATAAAAATGAAACAAACAGAATCAGACCTCTTTTCTGGTTTGCCTGATACAACAACTTTTCTTTTTGCTTTTTCTTGCCAGCTGTTCATTTAGTTCCGCCAATTCTTCCGCCAAATTCCCATTACTATGGATACTCTCCTCAATTCCAAGCAATTGACTAACCGATACATCAAGCAAATTTGCCATTTCAATCAAAACATCTGCATCCGGAATGGATAATCCCGTTTCCCTTAATTAAAGATATTGTTGGGTAAAAAAGAAAGGTCAGTCGATTTTGCCGATGAAGCGGTAGTAGATTTCTACTTCCTGCTCACGACTTCCGTCCTCGCCCTTGACAGCTTCGTGGACGGTTATTTTTTCAATTAGAGTGTTCAGAAGTTCGGCGGTCAGCTCCACAGGGTTGACATACTGTTTCATCAGGGCAATCCACTTTTCAGCATCCGCTGCGGTCTGTACGGCGGCTTCCATCGTTTCGTGAAGCTGTCTTATTTTTGTTTCAAGTTCCTTTTGCTCGTTCTGGTACTTCTCGGACAGCATATTGAAGTTATACTCGGTTATGCGTCCGGCAGACCAGTCCTCATACATTTTAGCAAACAGCCCGTCAACCTCGGCTTTACGCTTCTCTGCCTTTTTCAGCTCCGCAGCCTGCTTTTTCTTCGCAGAGTTTCTTTCCCTGTCGCTGGCATTGAGCAGCCGTTTCAGCAGCTTGTCCTCGTCTTTCTGTACCATCATAGACCAGTATTGCAGTCTTGCAAGCACATAGGCATACAGTACATCATAGCGGATATAGTGCATGGAACACTGGCGTAATCCCTGTCCGTACTTACTGCAATGGTAGTGTGCATAGGGATTTTTGTTCTGGCTGTTTACACCATAAGCCAATGACCATCCGCAGTCCGCACATTTTACCAGCCCGGAAAATATCTGCGTTGTGCCATTCTTCTGTCGTCTGCGTCTGCTTGCAATCAGCTCCTGAACTTTTTGGAACACTTCTTCGGAAATGATGGCTTCGTGGGTATTTTCCACACGATACCATTCTTCCTGCGGCTTCCGCACCTTTTTCTTGTTCTTGAATGAAATGTTGCTCTGCTTGTTGTGAACGCTGTGACCGATGTAGGTTTCCTCTTTCAAAATGCTCTTGACCTGTGCAATCGTCCACGCATAGGCTTTTTCTGCGGGCGCACCGGCGTAGATATTAGCGAAAGTCCCGTATCTTTCATAGTTCAGCCAGCCGGGGGTAGGTACTTTTTCCTCCACCAGAATCCGTGTAATGCTGGCGGCACCACGCCCGTGTACGGCAAGGTCAAAAATCTTCTCTACAATCCAGCGTGTTTCCGGGTCGATCAGAAGATGACCTTTTTTGTCCGGGTCTTTTACATAGCCCAGCGGTGCATAGGCTCCATAGTGTGCGCCATTGGCAAATCTTGTGTGCATGGCAGCCTTGACCTTTTTGCTGGTCTGTCGGGCGTGCATTTCATTCAGGATGTTTAAGAACGGGGCAAGCTCGCTTTCTCCGTTGATGGTGTCCACATTGTCATTGATGGCAATGTAGCGTACTCCCTTGCTGGGGAAATAGATTTCCGTGTACTGACCGGTCAGGATATAGTTTCTTCCCAGACGGGATAAGTCCTTTGTGACAACGCAGTTGATTTTCCCGTCCTCGATGTCATCAATCATCCTTTGGAAACTTGGACGCTCGAAATTTGTCCCGCTCCATCCGTCGTCAATGTACTCGTCTACAACGGTCAGCCCATGCTCTGCGGCATACTGTCTAAGCATCATGCGCTGGGTCTGGATACTGCCGCTTTCCCCCTGTAATTCATCGTCACGGCTCAATCTCAAATATAGTGCAGTGTTATAAATCGTTGTATTGTATGGTTGTTTCACGGTTAAAAATCCTCCTTCTAAAAGAAACAACCCACGCTTATACAATACTCGCTGGTACAAGTATATCATAAGCGTGGGCTGATTGACAGTCGTTATTCCGTATTTTTTCAGGAAGCGGCGGCAGCGTGCTGGATCACATCTTCCAGCAGACTGTCAAGCGGCTTCCCATCCTGTGCGAAATGCTCCGATACTTTGATACGGACTTTCCCCATGACAAAATACTGGGTGCCGTCTTTTTCGGTAAGCAGGGTGCCGCTGTTTTTGTTATTGCTCTCGTTTTTGCTTTTTGCCATAGGCAGTTACCTCCATAAATGAAATATGCCCGACAAGGGAATGTCAGGCAGGTGTACAGCCGCAGACTGTCTCCATGTCAACCAAACCGTGTCAACCGGCAGAAAAGACTTTGAAAACAATCCATAGGCGCTCTATTATTACTTTTTACTTTTTCTTTGATTTCTTGGTTGACATGGTTGACAAAGGAGAGAAATGCCCCAAATATCAGGCTTTTCCCCGTCAACCGGCTGTCAACCAAAGCGTCAACCAAACTGTCAACCGGTGGCTTTTCAGAATGGAAGTTCCATTTGCCGGGCTTCTTCTTCCGTGATTTCCTGAAAACCGTCCCCCTCCGGCGGAGCTTGGTTGACACGCTCCCAGCCTTTTTGAGAACCGTATTTCTTATACCGCTTCGGGCTTTTGTAGGCTGCCCAGCCCTGTATGATGCCGCCCGCAATGCCGGTATTCATAATCTCGCAGATTGCCCGTGTCTCCCAGTCTGCCGGGGAATTTAAGTTCCCCAGCGCTTCCTCATAAAGCTGCTTGGAACATACCCTGTCGCCGGTGTAGTCCTCCAAATAGGCGTAGATCATGCCAGCCTGTGTGTCCTCCTGCATGAAGTCCTGCTGATGGGCGTTCAGGTATCGGTTCATTTCCATGCTGAATGACAGCTTATACTTCCCACTGCGGTAAACCGTCATGGCTTCCGCCCACATCTGTTCGATATACGCCCTCGCCGCCGCTTCATCGTCCAGTATGTGAACCTCCGCCCGTTCCGGGTACACCGTCACGGGGAGAAAGCGCCGGTTGCCGGTGCGGTCACGGGGCAAAAAGTCCTGCCGGTTGGTCGTCCCTCCAAATACACATTGCCGCAGCCGGTCTGCCGGATGTGTCTCATACGGCACTTTGTAGGTTTCTTTCTGGCGGCTTAAGAATGACTTGATTTCCTCAATACTCTTGGCGTTGGCTGTGGCAATCATCTCCGACATCTCGATAATCCAATGCCCTTGCAGCTTGCGGTACACATTTTCATCGTCCAGCTTCTTCAAATCGTCTGAAAACCATTCGTCCCTGCCTGCCAGCAGCCGGAAAAAGGTAGATTTCCCGGCTCCCTGACCACCAACCAGACAGAGCATGACCTCAAACTTGCTCCCCGGTCTGAATACCCGCCGGATGGCTCCCATCAGGAACAGTTTCAAGGCTTCATAAGTGTATTCGTCCGTATCGGCTCCCAGAAAGTGATGCAGGGCATAACGGATGCGCTCTGTGCCGTCCCATTGCAGGTTGTTCAGGTAATCCCTGACCGGATGGTAGCGGTTTTCATTGGCAACAATCTTGATGGCGCTCTGCACCTTTTTCTCGCTGATAAGCCCGTAATTTTCTTCCAGATACAAAAGCAGGTAGTTCATGTCCATGTCGGTCAGCGTGGTACTGGTGCGCTCCCAGCCCAGCGGCTTCACAATGTCAATCTGCTCCGTCAAAAGGTTCAGGCGCAGCGCCCCGCGAAACAGAGGGTCACGCTGGAACACCGTCAGGCAGTTTCGGATGCTGTTCTTCACGCCGCCTTTCTGCGTCCCCTCTAATGTTTCCCGGATTTCTGCCGGTGTCTGCGCCGGTTCCATTGTGTCCATCGTCCTTTTGACCGCTTCCTGCGTTTCCGGCGGCAAGCTCTGAAATTCGCTGTTCAAGCCGCAGCACCTCCTTTCCCTGTGCGGCGATCAATGCCGCTTTTTCTTCTATTTCTCCGTATAACAAAATATCCAAAAGGTATTCTGTGTAGCTTATCCTCTGCAACGCTTCCACAAAAAGAGGATGCCAGATGGCATCCTGCGGCTGTGGGGCGTATGCTGTTTTCCAATGCTCCAGCAGGCGCAGATAATCGCATAGCACCCGGAAACAATACCGTTCCGTTTCCTGAAATCTCTGCTCCGCTGATTTTTGTCGGGGCTGTGACCTGTTGTGACGCTTCCTATCTGGCGGCGCATTGCCGGATTTCTCATAGGAAACGCCGAAGTCCTCCGCAAGCCTGACCGCAGCTTCCCGTTTCCCCAATCCATGCAGCAAAGCGGCAAAGTCGATCACATCCCCGGAAGCCCCGCAGCCGAAGCAGTAAAAGCGGCTGTCCACTTTCATGCTGGGCGTGCGGTCATTGTGGAATGGACAGCAGACCATGCCGTTTCTCCCCACCCGGATTCCATAGAATGAAGCAGCCTGCCGGGTGGTAACAGACTGTTTCACCGCTTCAAATACATTCAAATGCTCCCTCCATAAAAATACCGGCAGCGGTAAAGCTGCCGGTTATGTCATAGCTCCATCTCGTGTTTCTTTCTCTGTACTTCCTGTGGCTGCTCTCTCCGGCGCAGTGCGGTATCTACGGCGTTCTGCACCTGCCGCAGCCGTATCACTTCCTCTCGGAGCGGCTTGTGCTGCGGAGACAGTTCGGCATACTCTGTTTTTAACTGTGCGTATTCCTGTTTCCATGCTTTCAGGGCAATGGGTTTTCCGTCCAGTTTTTCTTTCAGAATACGGCGGGCGGCATAAAACAGCCGTAACTCCGCATCGTGGGATGTTTCAAATTTCTCCCTCTGTTTCTTAAACTTGATATTGTTCAATTCCGTATGAACAGGTTTTAGCCGCTGGTAATTCTCGCCCTCCCGTATCAATTCCTGCAATTCCTTTATCCGGGCAGATTTCTTTTTCATGGAGCCGCTTAATGCTTCAAATTCTTCACTGACAGAGGAAAGACGCTCCTGCAAATCCTCTAATGTGAGCAGCTTGTTTTCCGTCAGATAATTGACGGCTTCGGCAAACTGCTTTAAGTTTCCGGTTCTGGCTTTATTGCTCCATGCCCCTGCGTTGCGCTGGTTGTAATAAGCGATCAGCAGGTCGGCAAGGCTCGGTGTCTGCGGTTTGGAAAGTTCTTCTTTTACCTCTGCCATCCAGACAAACAGGGCTTTGATCTTCTTCCTCACATCCTGCATGAGCCGGTTGGTGGCTTTAATCCAGCGGTTCAGTTCCCCTTTCTCGGTGCGGATGCCCTTTGCTTCCATCTGCCGGACATTAGCTCCCTCGTGGACAGTAGGTATCAGGTCAAGCCCCTGCCGCACATAGGAACGGTGGTCGATACGCACATCCAGCCCTTTTTCCTCAAATTTTGTATTAACGGCAGCCGCCCACTGCTCCCGCCAGTGTTCCAGCGTTTCCGGCTCATGCCAGTCTGTTGTATGGACAGCGTTAAACATATAATCGCCGTTTTTATCCCGGATTCGGTTTCCATCTTCATCAAGAAGATATTCCCGCCGCTGTTTTTGTCCCCATGTGCCATCCGGGTTCAAAGGGCGCATTGTTGTCATCACATGGAAATGCGGGTTTGGGATACCGCCGTCCTCTTTCTCCGGGCTGTGAAAAGCGAGGTCAGCAATCATGCCTTTTGCCACAAACTGCTCCTGCACGAACTTCCTCGCCAGCTCCATGTTTTCTTCCAGCGTCAATTCATTCTGCATGGCAATATCAAAGGAATAGGCAAGCTGTGCTTTTGGATGTTTCTCGCAGCTCTCCACAGCATTCCAGAGGGTCGCCCGGTCAAGATATATTTCCGGCGCATGGGGCGGCAGCATGATTTCCGAAGCGATCACGCCGCCCTTTTTGGTGTAGTCGCTGACTTCTCCATAGTAGCTGCTGTAAAGACGCTCCCCGGCTCGGTAGGCTGCGCTGGCAATGGCGCTCTGACCGGCGCTGCGCTTTATCTGTGCGATTGAAAAATGATAAAGTGCTATCCTTAGTCACCGCCTTTCTCCTGCCCGGAAATACGGGCGTGGTTCTCTGTGGCAGACCGGATGAAATGCTCCGCCTGCGGCAGATTCAAAATGCTTTCCATGAGGGAATAAAATTCCGTTTCGGTCAGCTCCTTTGTCTGTGGCGCAATGCTCTCAATAGCTGCCCCACGGGTAATCAGCCGGTGCGTCCTCTGTTTCCGGGAACCGCTTTCCAGATACGCCTGCCGGTTTTTCAAACGCTGCATTTTCCGTTTTTCCCGTTCCAGCAGGACAGTGGTTTTTTCATATTCCTGCTTTAACTGTTCCAAAGATTTTTCCATGTTCTCACATCCTTTGCTTATAAGATAAAGAAAGACCATCCGCAGACAGTCTGTGTGTCAGTGCTTCTATAAAACCCGATGAAAAGGGAAAAACGCAGAGCGGATTTCTCTTTTCGGCGGGTACACAGGGGATAGCCGCTTTAGCGGCGCAAGGGGGTGTAGCCACCTTGTCGGAGCGAAGCGAACGCAGACCTCGGATTGCTGATTTTATCAGCGGCAGAGGTAAGCTCCGCAGGACGCACGATACATGGTCTTTAGACTATGTATAGAAGTGTGCCCTTAGTTCCTAAGGGATTTTGCCGTTTCCGGCAGTCTTGTCCTTTTTCTTGGAACGCTTGGAAAGATACTTCGGGCAGTCAACCACAACCGCCCGGAAGCTCTGTTTACATTCGTGCTGGCATTTCCGGCACAGTTCGTTGTAAGTGATACGGCTGCGGTCATTTAAGAAGAAAGACCATTCCAACCGCCGCTTGTTACTCATTCTTGCCATAACCGGCTCCTTTCTCCGTTTCTATCTGATGTACGCAGATAGGCTGTTTTGATGTAGCGTCTCGGTATCATTTTTAAGGTTTTTTCCCTCTGTATGCCCCTTTGGAAAGTGCGGCAGTATTGCAGTCAGGGAATGATACCTCACGCTTATTTGTCGCTTCTCGGTACGGTTTCGGAGTCTTTTGCCATCCATTCAAAGAAAGCAATTTTGCTGACCTTGATAAGCCTCCCCCTGCGGAACGCCGGAAAGCCGGGGGTGTGTACCAGCTCATAGGCGCTCGCTCTTGAAATTCCCATAATCCGCTGAATGTCCGCCACATCCAGAACCAGCGGTAAATCCTCGTAGCTGTTCAATCTCTTTTTATCGTTCATTCTGTTCCTCCCATAAATCAAATAGGTTAAAATGCTTCCTGTTGCCGTTCTCCCCAAAAGCCGTTTTCCTGCCCCATTCCTGCGGTGTTTCCCTGCATTGGTGCGCCGGATGCGTCACTTCTCCTGCTGGTCATATCCCTTTTGGACGGTCATTCACTTGTCAAGGTACTGTGTGGCACGAAATTACCAACTGCAATCATCATAGCGGACTATCCTTGACAAAACAATGCTTCTGCGATACCATGAGTGTAACGGATATAACTAAATTATATAATTACCATAAACAAAGGCAGGGGATAGGGATGGAGAATCAGTTTATACGGCATGAGCCATGTTTTGAGAGGATTTTGTTTGTCCTGACGCTGGACAGGAAGAAAATGAAAGAGCGGATTTTGATTGGGGAAGAACAGCAGATCCGCTTCCGTCTGAACGGGAGCCAAAACGCAGAGGTGCTTTGTGATATGACACGCCCACTGGGAACTTTTTTGATAAACTTTGAGCGTGACACGGACAGAGACTGGAACTTATACGGGCTTTCTCCGCTGCGGCAAGCTCTCCACTCCAACCGATGGAAACAGCCGGAGCTGGAGCAGGCGGCAAGCGAATTTCTTTGGGAGAAATATCTTAGCAACGACCCTCTGAAAATGTATGTGGCGTTCCGTATCTGGAACAGCTATCTGCTTGCCAGAGAACCCCGTGACCGTAACGCTGCCTGTGACCGCTTCATGGATAAAATGAGCAGACTGACCGGGGTATTCCAAAACGAAGCCATGAGCTTTGACAGGGAGACAGGAAAACCGAAATATTTTCAAGCTGGCAGCCTTTATTTCAAAGGCGCACCGTCAGAAGATACCCGGCTTGACCTCTGGTTCCCGGACAACCGGCGCACAGAAGAATGTGTGTCTGCCTATGCGTCCCTCTACCCGTTGATTACCTATTATCTGAACAGGCTGAATGACTGGGGGCTTTGCTTCCGGC